>JAABUV010001888.1_pt1 | contig 29618 bp, 40 predicted proteins | sample 5559971 | NCBI WGS metagenome assembly JAABUV01 (sample SAMN10711881, study PRJNA513362) | rock metagenome | isolation source: Antarctica rocks | place: Antarctica: Victoria Land, Knobhead nord | collected 2015-12-19
GCCGCCGCCGCCCGCAGCGCGGCGTCGTCCGCCACCATCTGGTGCATTGCGGCGCGCGGCGGCGCGCGGTCGGGCGCCGCGGCCGCCGCCGTGGCCGCGCCCGCCGGGGCCGCCGCGCCGCGCGCGGCTGCGTCGGCGGCGACCGCCTCGTGCATCGCGGTGCGCGCGGCGTACTGGGCGGGGGTAAAGGTGTCCATGGGGCTCAGCGCGCTGAGCGGGTTGGCGGGCTCGCCGGCAGCCGCGCTCGAGCTGTCGAGCAGCGTCGGGCGCTGCGCGGCCAGGCCGTGCGCGCGGTAGCCGACCTGGCCCAGCGCCGCCATGGCGCCCGGCACGGCCGAGAAGTCGGCGCCGTATGCGTCCCGCGGCGCGGCGGCCGGGCGCGCGAGCGCGGGCGCGGCCGCGACGGGCGTGGCGGCCCTGTGGCGCGGCGCGGCGGCGGCGGCGGCGGGCGCAGGCGCGGCGGCCGCGGCGGCCTCGATGCCGGCCGGGTCGGCAGCGGAAGGCGCGGGCGCCGGCGCCGCCAGAGCATCGATCAGCGCGTTCAGGAATGCGCCCTCGAACGCGGCCAGGTCCGAGATGCTGGGCTCTGCGGCGGTCGCGCCCTCGTACACCTGCGCATGCAGCCGTGCAGGTTGGGGTCCAGCTCTGTTCAAGCGCAGATTGGCAACAAATGGTAGGGTAACTTAGGGTACCCAGAAGCTGCCGATGCATGAAGTGATCAGAGAAGAAGACATGCGACAGAGAGCAGGCCCTGGTGTCATGCCTAAATTCATGCACTATGTGGCAGGAGAGTGGTAGACAGGTGGGGGCATCAGGGGCTTTGCTGTGCGGCGCACATCCACGCGCTGCGCGCCCGGGTAGCGCGAGTCGGTCTGCTCCACCACCAGCGTGACCGGCACGGGCTGCACGGCCTCGCCGTGCGCGCGCGCAGGCGCTGCGGCGGCGGACGGCGCGGCTGCGGGCGCACCCATCTGGCGTGCGCCGACGGCGGGGTGCGTCAGGGGCGTGCACGGGGCTAGGGACATCCGAGATGGTCCGCTGCCAGGCTGCAGGGGCTTGCTTCTCCATCTGCAGACCCACAGCAGGCTGCAGGCCATTGTGCTCTCTGAACACACTAGAGACCATGTACGTTGGGCATCTCTGCCACAGGCGCACGCATAGGGTATATGATAAACAACCCAACCCCAACCCAACCCTGCTCTACCCTCCAGGGTCACACCTGGTTGGCGTGCCGCGAGCTGCCCATCTTCGCCACGCTGCTGAGCAGGTTGGCGGCGAAGCGCGCGGTGGCCGCCCCCTGGCGCCGGCGAGCGCGCGTTCGGGACATGTGCCCAGGGCCGCGGCGTGCAGGCGGTCGCTGGTGACTGGGCACTCAGACATGCCGCGGCCAGCAAACGCAGCGCACGGCACCTAGCACAAAGCATTCCTACAACTTGGAGACTGATATTGAATCCAAGTGCTGCACCTTGTGCAGTACATTCTGATGTGCCTATATAAACTCGCAACAGCCCTCGGGTGCTTTCAGCCTGCTGTCATGCAACTGTTCAGAGTCTGAGTACCACTGGCATGCATCCGTGCTCCATGGGCGCGCCAAGAGAGATGGTCTGCCTCTTGGTACAAACACAAACCCGCACGCGAGTTTAACTGGCAAGTACACTTCGGCATAAGCCTTGATGTCCTCTGGCTACGACGCACCTGCGTGCTCTGCTGCTGCGCGGCCATAGGGTTGGCGCCGCGGACGCCGGCCTGCGAGGCAGAGCCGCTGCTGGCGGGCATGCTGGCGCCGCCGCCGCCGCTGCTCATCGGGAGCGCGTACACGTTGCCGTTGCTGTCCACGCCCACCTGAAGCATAATGCCGCAGGTAAGTCATCATCTACCTTCATCACCCACCTACCTAACTACGTCGTATGAAATGGTGAGTTTGTTTTTTTGTGTTACGTTTGGCCCCGACGACGCGCATCTCCCGGAGCGTGACATGTGACTTGATGGACGTTGGCCGTGCCCAAGCATGTGCGGCGCATGCCTGTTTGTCCCTGAACCACTTATGCTGAGAGCGGGGCGGGCGGCGCACCGGCTGCGCCACCACCTGCTGTGTCGCCAACGGCTGCACCTGCCCGCGAGCGGCGAGCCCCTGGCTGGAACCCTGACCATAGCCCTGCCCGGCGGCCCCCATGGCCCACTGCGGCGCCTGCTGGTACACCGGCTGCGCGCCAGGCAGGAGTCGCGCAGGAGTCAGTGCCATAACCCTATGCACCCTCTCCACAATCTCCAGACACTGTGCCCTCAAGCTGGTATGCAGGGCAACACTGCAGAGAGCTGGAGGACAATTCAGCCTTCTGCAAGTGCGCACGAAGCATGCAGGTGTACAAGAGGGAACCTGGACCACCGTTTGCAGGCACATACCGTGCTCGCTGGCAGTTGTGGGTAGGCAGGGGGGGTTACCTGCGCGCCATACCCCGGCGTCCCAAAGCCGGACGGCAGCTGCTGCACCGCAACAGGCTGCGCCTGCACCCGCGCACGTCCAGACAGTGTCGCAACACTTGTCTACGCACAGATAACCGTTGCATGTGGACTTAACTCCACTTAATACCCCTGCTGCGCTCCGTCACCAGTCGCAGGTACCAGCACGAGCGCAAGCCATACGTACGTGTTTTGTTTGCAGACCAGGCTGACACCCCGCTCATAAGACATGCAAGCACTTCCCTGCACTACACTGAGCTTCATTAGTCATCAAGGGCAACAACAGCGTCCACTGCCGCCGCGCCTGGGAGTACTGCTGCGCGGAGTACCCGTCCTGGCCGCCACCGCCGCCCATGAGGCTGCCCGGCGCAGCGTCGCTGGTCTGCCCCACGGTGTGCGCCTGCGTCGGTTCATGTTATTGAGGGTTAAAGCAAGGCATGACAATGCCTGGGCTTGGCCAAGACCTTGTCCTTTGCGCAACCGGTGCACGTCTGCCTTTGGGATGTCCTCATGCAGGCTGGAGTGCCACATGTATGAGGGTGACCAATTAAACCTGTGGCACAACAGCTATAAAGGCACCAAGCCCTTGCAAGCCTGAAGGCCATGCGTGTTGACTCGCAATCTCGGGGTGAGCATGAGCACCCAAGCGCCGGAAATGTACGCCAGTATGAAATCTTGCACTATGCAAAGACCTGGAGCAAGCAGGAGTGGAGGGGCCGCTGCTGCGCGCACGGTGTAGGTGCGCTCAGTGTCAGGCTGGTCGGCCGAGTCGAAATCGCTGTCGGCGCCTGCACTCGCCGCGAACGGTTCCGTGTAGGCCAGGTCGCTGGGCGTTGCCCTGCTGCTCCGCCGCGACTGCTCGCGCTTGTACTGCGAGCGCGCAGGCGCCGCGCGTCAGCGCCTCAGCGGGTGACCACACACCTCTGCTGGTTGATCACAACGGACTCCGGCACTTGCGGGGACTGTGTGGCAAGCCATGCGGCCGTAGCTATGCACAAGCCAGGCCATGCAAGTGGTGTGGACAGCAGCGCTGCGCCGTACGCTATAGAGCGGGTCCTGATACTCTTATACTGACAACACTTGGGCTGGACTGTGCTTGGCTGCAACAGACACTTGTAAGTCTGGCAAATAGGAGAGGAACGCAGTGCTTCGCACAGCGTAGCAGGAGGGAAGCGAGTGGCATACCTGCGACGGGTCATATGCAGAGCCAAAGTCTGTCACGCCGTTCAGGCCTTCACTCATGCTCGCATCGGTTGCGCCACTTGACGGGCTGGCCTGCGCGGCAAAAGACGCGCCGCGCGGCTGCGCCCGCGCGTGCATCAGACCACCCGCCTGCGCACAAGCAGTGCTCCTCTCAGGCTGGCTGCGCTTGCCTGCATGCCTTGCATCAGCAGAGCTTGTGTCCTGCAGCTGCGTGCTTATCACACACTGAATTTTAGGCCAAGTGCCTGCAAGAAGGCGTTGCAGGGACACGCTGGACTCAAAGTGCATGATTGACACTCACGCGGTTCTTGGCACGCAGTATGTGCGCGTACCGCCTGAGCTGCATAGTTCACGGGGTAGTTGTCTGCAGCCTGGGTGTCGTCCTGCACGCTCACAGAAGTGCGTGTGTCAGGCACACGCCCCAACCACTGCACAGGCCACACGAGCTCCTACGCGCAAGACAGCGCTGCCTGCCGGATCCTCAGGCAAGCAACGCTGCTGCTTGCTTTGTCTGGTGTCAGGGCGCTCGCACACCTGCCGCGCCATGGTCGAGTGCAGGCAGAGCGCCAGGCAGGCGAGCGCGAGCGCGCACACCTGCAGCGCCAAAACCCACTGTTGGAGGCTAGGGACCTGCCAGCGCTGCGTATGCAGGCGGTGGCAAGATGGAGCGCAGCAGCTGCCGTGCAGCTAGGCCCTAGTTTCTTCAACTGCAAGGCTTCTATATCTATACCGTGGTCAAGCTCAGGCTGTAGTAAGCCGCTGGCGTGCCGCTGGCGTGCTGCTTCCATTACAGCGCACAGGCCGTGCACCAAGCACATCTTGCTATATTGCTCCCTTAATGGAGGCTGCACCCCTGCCTCCCTACGCGCTGACGGCAGTAGCAGGAAAGCAACACATAAGATAAGCTGCAGGGAGCGCGGGCTTGCGCTGCGATCAGCTATGAGACATGGCTGTTTGCAAGGCATGTTGTGCCCGGGAGATGGTTTTGAACGCTTGCTACGGCCCGGTGGCTTTAAGCGGACGTCGGGCAGGTCAGCAAGTCATCCCGTACACAGGTGCGTCACAGAGCACCACTTTCCCCACTCGTGGCCTAGCATGGCTGGGCGGCTCCGGCACGCAACCCGCAGGGTGCTGTCTGCCAGGGCGCACCACAGGCGAGTTCCGGCAACGCTTGCCCATGCTGGCCCTGGACAGCAGCTTAGCGCAGTGCAGCGCGTATCTGAATGCAGCGCTACTTGGCTGTTTCCACACGCCGAGCCTTCAAAGATTGCTGTTTTCCTACGTGGATAATTGGTGGTACTGTGTGTGCCTTGCTTGGCGCAGACGATGAGAGGGGTAGCTGGCTCTGCAGCTTTTGAGCAGGCCAAAACCCTGCATCAGGCCCTGCAGCGTCCAGTGCATGAACAAAGTGGGCAGCTACACTCCAGGGACAATATTCATTGCGAGGACAGGCACGGAGCCCTGCAGGGACAGCAAGATGCTGCGTCACTGCGCTAGGCGCCTCGCCGCGCACACGCTGGCCAGGCAGGCAGCAGCGGCAGTGCAGGACGCATGGGTGCCCTGCTGTGGGGCGGTGCCGCCGGTGTCAGGCAGGGAGGACGACAGCGGAGCGAAAGAGCTGAGGGCAGTGACCCCGCCCTGGCGCTTGCCCTGCCGCGGCTTTGCTACACAGGCAGCAGAACAGCGGGTGGACCAGACAGAAGAGGTGCTCCGTCGCCGGGTGTCCCAGGCGGATATGGTGCTGCAGGTGTGACCCTTTTGCCTTTACTGTGCAGGTGACCTGATTGGCAGTGCGAAGGGCGCCAAAGCTCTTGGGACCAGCGCTTGCCAGCGGATGTTGTGGATCAGATGTGTTGCTGCAGTTACACTGGCTCTTGCAAGTGACAAACACCTGAGTAGGAGCGCTGCACGCGCAGAGCATAGAGGCCCTGCACTTCCGTGAGCTGCTAGCAGACATGTCGGAGGAGCGCTTGTACATGCCCTACAAGGAGCTGTACAAAAAATGCTTGGACAGGCATGCACGGGGGACCACCACCTACTTCCACTTGGGCGGGCCGGGTCAGTGCTCAGTGCCACCTTACTGGGAGCCGGTGCACTGTGCCGGGGCACAAGTCCTGTGACTTGCTTAGACCGCGACAGCCAGCGTGCCAACCGTCCAGCGGCGCTGCTTTTTGCCTCGCTCATAAGGTCCTGCCCCGGCAGCCCTGCTGCTGTGGCCGCTTGTTCGCTGAAGCGCGCGCGCTGTGGGCAGCGGCGCCGCAGGGTCGCCGGAGGCGGCCGGCCGCCTGTGCGAGGCCCTGCGGGCGGCGGGCGTGATCGTGCGCGTGGGCGGCACCGTCTTCTTGCGCCCCGACGAAGTCGCCGAGACCATTCTGAAGGCGTGTTGTGCAGCTCTGCGCTTCAGCGGAAACCTGCTGATGTTCAGGACTTGGCCCTGCATGCGCTTAGGCTGCGACCGTGGCCCGGCGACCGTACCAACCTGAAGCGCATCGCCTGGGCAGGCGCTGCCCGACACGGAGCGGGAGATCATGGCGCGCCTGGAGGAGCTGCGGCTGGAGCTGGCGCCGCTGATCGAGCAGAAGCGGAGCATAGACAACCGCGTGAACAGGTGCCAGCAGCGCCCTTGCGCACGAGGCTGTTGCTTGGAGTGCACAGCTTGGCTGTCACGCGACCGCTTGTCCCTCTGAGGCACGTGTCTCCTCGAGCCCCAAGCACATCCAGCATAGCATGGTGCAGCTGTGCTGATACTAGGAAGCCGCACAATATGGGCGTGCACAGTATGGGCGTGCATGAGGGCTATTCAGTTGGTAGGCAGGCTGCTACGGGTTCAAGACACCTGTGCACCCTGGCTCGCGTTGAGACCTCAAGACGTCAGCTACCTCTTGCTGTTCAGTCTGGCGGCGACACCCACGCAGCCGCCGCGCAGGCGGACGCGCACGTACCTGTGGGCCGGCCTCGGCTTCCTGGTCGTGCAGTGGGGCGTGCTCGCGCGGCTGACCTTCTGGGAGCTCAGCTGGGACGTGATCGAGCCGATCACCTACTTCCTGGGCTCCGCCACGACCGTCCTCCTCTACTGCTACTTCATGGTGTGCCGCCCCACCCGTGACTGGTGATGCAACTTTCGCGCCTCTGACCACACAAACGTCTGCGCATCTGACCACGCAGATGCACATGGGTTGCCCCTTGGCATGCAGCCCGATCCCAAGTTCCTGCGGCATGCATGTGTGCCGGGGCGTCACTCTCGCAGCGAAAGAGACAGCTTGGTCGGCTGTGAGGCGAGCGGATGGCCTGGGCCCCGGCCGTGCAGGCGACGCGCGAGGAGTTTGCGTACCACAAGGGCGTCAGCCGCCTGGAGCGCAGCTTCCAGGCGCGCCTTGCTCGAGGCCCCGGGTCGTGTCGTGTTGGCCTTGCAGCACCGCCAACCCCTGCATGAACTCTGCATGCATGTCTGGCTGGGCTGAGCCACGTGCACATCAGTGTGCTGCGGCGCTCAGCCCGAGAAGCAGGCGCGCTTCAGCCCGACAAGCAGGCGCGCATGTGCAGGAGGACAAGTACCGCGAGAAAGGGTTTGACCTGCGGCGGTATGAGCGCCTGCAGCGCGACATTCGCCGCTATGAACGGTATCTGAGCCGCGCGAGCGACCAGCATGTCAGCGTGTATCCTGAGGAGGAGGAGGAGCAGCTGCCCATGCAGGCTGCTGGGGCGAGGCTTGCATCGTGACCTCCTTTATTGTTGGTTGATTGTCTGGTGGTTGACTCCTAGCTTGGAAGCAACAAGGCACATGGTCGGCACCTACGCTGAGAGGTTTATTGAGTTTATGTCTAGATTGAAGCACACAGTGACAGTGCGGAGCCGCACCTGGTTTCCAAAGTGCATGTGCATGCTGACCACATCACGCTTTTCTGGTTAAGAGAGCATTTCTATTTAGGGCCTGAATGTCAGACCAACCACCACGTTGGGCTATGATGCCAGTTGGTGCCATGCAGTGCGCAGTGCTGGGACATGGCATACCAGCAGTCCAACCTGTCACAGACAGTGTGCGCACTCACGTTATCGCCTGAAGATGGTAAAAGGCAGGTATCATGTGGTGCATGAGAGCTATAGTATGCTGTACTGTGTAACGCTTTTTTCTGGCATGCAACGGCATCAGGCATGCGCTCTTCAATGGCCCTTCAGTGGCAGTGCCAATGCCTGCCTGGCTTTCTGCATGAGTATATGTGGCTGGTAGGACATTGAGCACACCATGGCAGGGCTGGGGGCTGAAAGAGCGGCAGCATGCTGCAGCCTACCCAACATCCTTGGGCAGGAATTTTAATTTGCAGCAACGCATGGGCATGGGTACGCAATTCGGCCGCTGCCGGCCTTGTTGCAGGCTACAGGCCTCCAACTCAGACAGGACAGTTCGTCACCCAGCGCTCGGCGCCTACTCCTCATCGGAGGCAGAGGAGTCCTCATCTGAGGAAGTGTCCTTGTCTGAGCTGGTGAGGTCAGCCTTACTCAGCGGAAAACCAATTGCCCGCAAGGCTCCCCGGAAGCTGCGACTGTCCCGCCGCCCCCTGCCGTTAACGATGCTTTCGTGCAGAACAAGCACGTCTGGGCGCTCATGCTGCAGCAGGGTAGTGACAAAGGCCAGGAAAGCCCTGCACGACACGCCAACGGCTGGAAATGCGCTGTCTAGCTGCAGCCGCCTCAGGCGGGGGTGCGCAGCCGCAGTCTGGATGCTAGGGCAAAACTGCACGCTGCAGCTTCTGAACGTCAAGCTCTGCAGGTTTGGAAAGCCTGCTAGGCTGCCCAGGGCCTGGGCGTCAAAGCCACCCCCAATCTTACCACTCAGTGCATACCGCCCAAGCTCCAGCGTCTCAAGAGCGGTGAGCATGCTGATGCCCTCAGGCAGATGCTCAAAGCGGCAGCGGGACAGACAGAGGTGCGTCAAGCGCGTGGCGGCCAGGATGCCCGTGGGGAAGTCCAGCAGGTTCTGTCCCGGCAGGCTCAACCTGGTCAAGCTTGCAAAGCAAGGGGTGCTGGTGGGCACGCACGAGGCCGGCAGCTCGCTCCGCCGCAACCTCAGCTGGTCCCCGTGGCGGAGGCAGCACAGCTGCGTGAGCTGCCACAGGGACGTGGGGAGAACGTGCATGCTGGGGCACCACCGCACATCCAGGCTGGTCAGAGACACCAATGCGTCCATGCCCGGCAGCGCCTCCTCACCGACGCCAGCAAACGTGCAGCTAAGAATTTGCAGACATGCAAGTGACGGCAGGCGCGCCCAGCCGGGTGCGCAGCGCAGGCCTTGGAGAGCCGACAGACTCAGGGAGGTCAGCTGCACCAGACATGACATGCAGGCAGGCAGCGTGCCCTCCGCGACGACCTTTGTTACATCCAGGGACAGCGTGCGCAGCTGCGACATGCCAGCCAGGCCTGTCATCAGCTGTGTCATGCTAGTGGCCGGCCACCTGCGCCTCCTGTGCGTGCCTGACCCCAACTCTATTTCTATGCTGAGCCATTGCAACGAGTGCGCTTCAGCCAGCAGCTGCCCAAACGTCTCAGGAAGCTGGTCTGTGAGCTTGTCGACCAGCTGGATGCGCAGGTCTAGGTGCTGCAGGCACGAGCAGCACCCTATGGCGCGAGCGGCCCCAGCCATGAAGGCCTGGATGCTTGCCAGAGCTGCTCCGGGGCATGCAGACAGATGCATGCTGCTGAGAGAGCTCAACGTGGGCAAGCTCGCCAGCAAGGCCGATAGCCGCTGAGCGTCCATGTCGAACACATGCAAGCCTTCAACGCTCCTCAAGCGGGCGCCCTGCACTTTGAGCCACCGCCAGGCGCCAGCTCCCTCGGGCGTGCCTACAACCGCCGCAGGGGAGAATGTAATGCAAGTAGAAGGACAGGGCCTGCATTCCCTGCCGTATACTTACTTGTCAATAAGTCAATATCTGACAGGCGTAACTAGAAGGGCAGGAATCAGGGAAGCTGTGCAGCAGTAGGAAAGTAACACACAAGTGCAGGAGGAGACGCACTGGGCCGTCCCAGGGCACAGTACAGCCTCGTACTGAGGTTGTCGTCCAGCAGAGTGTAAAACGGCTTGTCCAGCGCATCCTTCAACCGCCTGCCGCTTGGCTTAGGTCTCAAGCACATATCTCCCGGCAGCTCCTGGTGGTCCCACCAGTCATCCACATGCACAGCTCACCTGCAGAGTGTCTTCAGAACGAAAGCCTGCTCTGTGTCCTCGGACTCGGGGAAGGCGTCGTACATACTAAGATGGGTGACACACGCCTGTAGCACCTGCAAAGGCTGGGCAGCACCTCTCAGAGGTGCAGCGAATGCGTTTGTATACTTACTATCAACACCTGCTGAGACAAACTACTCACTGTCGACAAGACAGACAAGGTGCCAGCTATCCAGGGCATACCTCTGCAGGGAGCTCATCCAGCCGTAGTGCTGGCCGAAACATCATATGGGCATTCACATTTTGCGAGCGCAGTGCGCTGTGGCTGTTGATGGGAACGGGGCTGCAAGCGTGCACTGTTCAGCTTTCGCGCACCCAAACACACGCCACCAGCAACTGCGCACAACAGCGTGAGAACGTGGTGGAGCTGTCACAGCATCTATCAGCCAGGCAGCATTACCTCTTAGCATAAAGCCTCTGTTGTTATCATTAGATTAATTGAATTAGATCTTCATATGAAGAGCACAGACCAGGCAAGACTTGTGACTCGACTCAAACTTATGGCTGTGGCAGTAGGGCACGCACCTGTATGTACAGACCACACCCGCTCTCTTTCTGAGCGGCGTGTCGCAGAGCAGCATGTGTGACCTTGTTGCAGAGCACTGCGCGGGGCTGCAGCTCGACGTGAGCACTACGAGTCGAGCGAAAGCAGCGTGTTAGAAGGAGAGCTCCGCGATGGTGGCGCCAGGCACCTCTGCAAAGTGCGGAACTGAGCAATGTGTTGCCGTGATTATGCAGCCTGCTCAGAGAGAACAGTGATGGCATCAAACGAGGTCCTGCAGCCTTGGCAGAGAGCCCATGGGAGCTCAGGGCCAGGATGTGTTGCTGGAGGCTAAAGGACAAGGGCTGTCGAGGCGTCAATGCTTCATTCTGCCTGCGACCGGCTGAGCTGTCTGTGTGGCTTCGCACACAGGCCAGGCAAGCGCAAGCGCGGCACGCAGCCGCAGCCAGCCGACCAGCCTCGTCTGAGCGAGCGGTGCGCGCGAAAGTGCCTCTCTGTGCTGCGCCTGCCCTTGCCAGCGTGGGAAGCGAGCTGCTGCTGCAGTTCCCAGCCGCACCTGCCACGCTCGTGCGCTCCCTGGCCTGCGTCCCAGCTGGACGCGGCGGGCCCGGCGCAGGGCGCTGTACCACTGCAACTACTGCCAGAAGGACATCAGCAACACCGTGCGCATCAAGTGCGCGGTGTGCGCGGACTTCGACCTGTGCCTGGAGTGCTTCAGCGTCGGCGCGGAGGTGACGCCGCACCGCAGCGACCACGCCTACCGCGTCGTGGACTGCCTCTCCTTCCCGCTGTACCACCCCGACTGGGGGGTGCGGCCCGCGCGCCCGGCCCGCCCCGGCAGGCTGGGCCCTGTGAGCCTGCTGGCTGGCAGTGCCGGCTGTCAGCCAGCACCTGCGAGTGTGCGGGTCTGCGCTTGGGGCACACCGGTCAGACTGGCTGTTCTCTTTGTAGTGCTGCTGCTGCAGCCCCGGGCAGCCTCTCTCGGCACTGGCGCGCTGCCAGTGGCAGCGCTTCTGGTCCAGCCAAGGCAGCCTAGGCATGTAGACGGCCCGCACGCACATTGGGAGGCCCATATGCACACAAGGCTCAAACCTGTCCGATGGCAGGGTCTCAGAGGGCTGAGTGTGCCTGCGGCTGTCAGTGCTGCATGTTTGGCCGCGGCGGCGCCGTGGGGCGGGGGGCGTGCCAGCTGCGCAGGACTGGTGAAGCTGATACGTGCGAGGTCGCGCTGAGCATGCATGCATGCAGACACAGACACGCGGCGCGGAAGCGCGGAGCGGCAGGGCTGCGGCCGAGTGCAGCCGGGGGCCGCGAGTGCGGCGCCGCCCATGCATGTGGCGAACTCCTGGCAGCGGGCACCATGCGGAGGGGTGATCATGCACCACAACAATGATCACGCAACACCACCGACGCGACTCGCATGCGAGCGCACCGGGCCGTGGCCGATGTCCCGCTGGCGACTGAGTGGCGCGGGGTGGCGGGCCGGCCCAGGCGGACGAGGAGCTGCTGCTGCTGGAGGCGGTGGACATGTACGGCCCGGGCAGCTGGAAGGACGTGTGGCGCCACGTGGGCACCAAGAGCGAGGTGTGGCGCCCGCCGGGCAGCAGGAGGTGTGGGTATTTGCGTAGAATCAGGGTAGTTGGTTAGACTGGAGGCTGTGGGGCGCCACATGCGCCCCGATGCGCGGCACGGGCGGCGCTGCCCCGCACCCTGCCGGGCAGGCCGTGCCAGAGGTGCCTCGCAGCGCGCGTGGTGGGCAGGAGTGCCGCCCCGCTACGTGCTTCCCTGCTTGGGAGCATTGGCCATGGGCCCGCCTCGCGCGCGGCTGAAGCAGCCTCCCGCGGCGCGCAGGCCGACTGCAAGGCGCACTACTTCAGCGTGTATGTGGCCTCGCCCGCGTTCCCCCAGCCGACGCCTGCGCCCGAGATGGCGGGCGTGGACCCGCTGCAGGCGCGCCGGTGGATGAGGGTCAGGGTTAAATTTAGGGTTAGAATCGTCATGAGGGCGCTGGCTGCGCCGCCGCTGCACGCCCTGGCACGTGCGCATGCTGCCTGTCACAGAGGCCCCTGCTTCGGAGGGCATTCCCTCTGCGCGCCTGCGCGGCGTGCCTGCGCAGGTCCCTGCCTTTGCCGCCCAGGCAGGACGCCGCGCCTCTGTTGAGAGACCTCTTTACAAACACGTGTTGGCGTCATGCCAAACCCTGCATTGCGCTGTCCACCCCGTGTGCACCCGCCTGGCCGAGCTGCGCACCGGGCCTGAACTATGTTTAAGGGAACCCTGATCCGCGCAGATGGCCAAGGAGCGCCAGCGCGAGCGGCTCTCGGACGCGCACGCGCACTTCCAGCAGCAGCGCGCCAGCGCGGTGGCGGAGGCCGCCGCGACAGCGGCCGACAAACCCTTGGAGCAGCTCCCAGCAGACCCTGTTGCGGCAAGCGGCACCCTGCCGATTGGCGGCGCCGGGGCGGCGGCCGCGCCGGCCGCTCCCGCAGACGACGGCCGCGGCGCCGGCGGCACGCCGCAAGACGCCACGGCCAAGGTGTCCACGGCTCTGGTGGCCCGCTCGCACAGTGGGAGGGATTGGGTCCGAGCTGCGGTGGGTTGTCTGCGTTGCCATGCGTGTGCGGGTGCTGCAGGCCAATGCGGCTGGAAGAACGCGCATGCAGGCGTCGCTGCTCCGTCGCCGTCTGTCGCCTGACGTGCGCGCACGCTGCGAAAGCGGCTCCATGCCTACATGCCCTACCCTGAACCCAGCACATAGCGGCGCGCGACGCAGGCGGAGCCGGGGCAGTCGGGGCGCGCGTCTGCAGACGGCGCCAGAGGCGCGTCCGCCGCTCGACCGGACGCTAGCGGCGCCGATGCCGGGCGCGCGGAGGGCTCTGCAGAGGCCGCCGGCGCCGCGGCCGGGGACAAGCGGCGCGCAGGCACGGCGGGCGGCGAGGGGCGCGCGGGCGCGGCCGGCAAGGCTGGGCCCGGCGCAGGTGCTGCAGGGGTTGCAGCTCTGGCTCCTTTGGGGCTTTTTGAAAATGCGAGCGCGGCCGGGCATGTACTGGGGCTGCGGCCTTCGTGTAGCAATGTGCATGGACGGCTGCCCTGGCCGCCGCCGCTCTGCTCGAGACCTTTGCTCATGCGGCGCGCGTCATCGACCGCCGCGGCCGCGCAGGTGTTGCGGAGGCCGAGGGCAGCGCGGGCGGCACGGCCGGCGCGCCGCGTGCGCCCGGGCTCGAGGCCGACGCCGCGCAGCCGGCCCCGCACCAGGAGCTGGGCACGCGGTCGATGCGCGCCACCGCGCCGTCGCCCGCCGCGCCCGCCCCGTCCGAGCGCGTCAAGGTGCGCCGCGCCCTGCCCGCAGCGCCGGAAGGCGGCGGCGCCCGCGCCGGGTTGTGTGACTAGGGTCAGAATACCCTATCCAACAACTGCAGGGTAGGAAAAAAACCCTACCATACCCTACAGCTGGTGCTGCAAGTTGAGCAGGCCGCTGCATGCGCCGCCCCCAGACTGGTGCAATCGTGCCGCTGCCAAGCACGCTTGATAATCGTGGGCCAGGTCCGCATCCATCAGCGCCACAGCCGGTGCACAGCCTGCGCGCGGCCCTGTGCTGCGCCTCGCATGTCCGCGCCGCCGAGCGCGCCGCGCGCCCAAGCCCGGCCCCGCACCGCGCCGAGCGCCGCCGCGCGACGCAGGCGCGTGCGAAGCAGCCGGTTTTCTCTACCTACTGCCCTAAACGCCGAGCGTCGCGCCGCGGCGCAGGCGCGCGCGAATCAGCCGGAGCTGACCGGGTACCACGCGAAGCGCGCCGAGTTCGAGCCCGAGTACGACGCCGACGCGGAGACGCTCGTGGCCGAGCTCGAGTTCGCGCCGAGCGAGCCGCAGGTCCGCTTGCAGCCCCCTACCCACCCCCACCCCTGCCGGGTTAGGGTGTAGGGTGTATGATTCCTTCACCCCTGCCGGCTGCCAGGACGGGCGCTGATGCCGGTCCGTGCAAGCTGTGCGCGGACAGTTACCGGGCTTGTGACCAGGGGGGCGCGGCGCGGCGCGCAGGAGGAGCGCGATGCAAAGCTGCGGCTGGTGGCCATTTACAACGAGCGCCTGGCGGAGCGCGAGCGCCGGCGCGCATACGTCGCCGAGCGTGGCCTGCTCAACGTGCGCGCGCAGCAGGCGCGCGAGCGGCGGCGCGGGCCGGCGGAGCGCGCGGCGCACGCGCGGCTGCGGCCGCTGGCGCGCTACCAGAGCCAGGACGCGCATGACGCCTGGGTGGGCGGCTTGCTCCTGGAGGGCCGCCTGCGCGCGCGCATCCAGGCGCGGCGCGCCGCGCAGGGTTAGGGATAGGGTGGGCGGAAGGCGCTGAGGGACGCTGGGCGAGCAATTCACTTCGTCTTCAGCACGCGCTCAGGTCATCTTGAGATGGGCACATGCTGTGTTGATTGCATCAGCAGGCATCAGGGCCGCTCGCGGTTCGCGCGCTGCCCAGGCAATGGGGCGATGCATGCATGTCAGGAGCTCAGCCGCGAGTCTTAGCACGGGACTGTGTCCACCACATAGACGACAGGGCGCGCCGTCTCCACAAACCCTTGACAGCTCTGCGCTCGGCTGCAGGAGCTGAAGGAGCTCCGGCGCGCGGGCGCGCGCACGCTGGCCGAGGCTGCGGACGCCGAGCGGCGGCTGCCGCACGGCGCAGCCGGCGCAATGGCGGAGCCGCCGCCGCTCGGTGTGGACCCCGGCTGGGGCTCAGAGGCGCGGCTGGCGCGCTGGCGCGGCGCGCGCGGCGTCGCCCTGGACATCACCGCGCTGCCCGGCCTGCCCGCGCTGACCGCCAAGGCGCGCCCGCACTGCCGCATGCGAACCCGGCAGTGCAGTGGCAGGGCGAGCAGATACATGGGCTCATGAGCCCGACTGGGGTGAGGAGCCCTCCTGAGCAGGCCTCTTGAGGGCGGAAGGTGGCACAGACGGTCCCTGCCATGCCTGCCACGCCACCCACCCATCCACGCGACCCCGGCACCGCGCCGACCCCGGCCGCCGCTGCGCAGGAGCGCGAGCTCTGCGCGACGGCGCGCCTGCTGCCCGCGCACCTGCTCGCGCTCAAGGCCGGCCTGCTGCGCGCCGCGGCCGGCCGGGACCACCTGACGCGCGAGGACGCGGCGGGCCTATTCAGGCTGGAACCCTGCCAAGCCCTGCGCGTGTACGACCTGGCGGCCGCCGCCGGCTGGCTGCGCGCTGCGCCGCCGCCCGAGGCCGAGCGGGCGCCCGTGCTGGAGCTCACCTTTGCGGATGCCCGGGCCGCGACCGCAGCCGCCGCGCCGAACGGCGGCTGCGCGCTCGCGCACGCAGGGTCTGGCGTGCAGGGGCCGCTGCCCGCGCCCTGACACGCGGCACGCGACGTTACACATGTCAACACCTGTCCTTCTCGCCGGAATGATGCTGCTTTTGTGACAGCAGGGTCGCGGTGACTCCCTCTGTGCTGCCTTGCAGTCTCTTGGACTGCTGTGCAGCCAAGCCTGTCGCGCCGCCTGGTGCCCACGTCTTTGCGCACAGGCAGTTGGTCGCACTTTTCCGTACTGCGAGCCCTGCTGCAGGCTCACGAACTGTGCAAGGAACTCGCCAAGGAAGCGCAAGCGTGCGCATTTGCTGAAACAGATGCGGAAGGTTGTGTAACCGAACCTTCATGCTTGCTTCCACGCAGACAATCTCATTAGCGTGGGGGCGTCCGCACCACGACCAGGCGCTGGCATGCGTACCTGTTGCCTGTGCATCGCCATGCAGGCCGGTTTACATGCTTACTTTACAGCAAGCTCCATCCGGCACACGGGCACCTATGCTGCACTCGCACGCTCATACCTATCACAGCAAGGACAGTGCGTCCCAACCCAGGAACGATGCCCTGCAAGCACGCGGCACTGCGTCTGCCCCTGTCTCAAGCAGGCATCCTGGCCGCCTACAGTACGCGGCTCCATGAGGCTGCATATGGCACAAGGGCTTCAGCCGCGCCGCAGACATGGTACATACAGGCTTGAAATGCGCAGGCTCTGACACAGACACATCCCAGCCACCAGCATCAGTGTGGCCCATCCTGATATCAAACCTTCTAGCCTACAGCCGAGGGGGTGTGGCTGGCGGGCGCCCGCCCGACAGGGCACGCGAGCGGCAGCGAGCGCTGCAGGCGCTGCTCTCATCCGCCGAACGCCGCATGCTTGTGCAGGCAGACGCGGCCCCCCGCGCCGCCCCATGGCAGCGCCCAGCTGCAAAGTCGCAGGTCATGCGGTGCTGCAAAAACGCCCTGGAAGCCCTACCCTACCCTACCCTGACGGGCATCTACGCCCGGCGCGGCGGCCAGACGCCGATGTTGGGCACGCTGGACGGCGTCGCCGTCGCCTGCGCCAGCTCCAGCGCACCGCGCAGCCTGGCTTCCACCGAGCCGCTGCCGCCCGCGCGCGCGCCCTGGCCCGCGCCCACGGGACCTCCCACCCTGGGGTCGCGCGGCCCCCGGCCGGGCCCCCGCACGGCCGCGCCCGCGCGCGCGCCCGCCGCTCGGCCCGCCGTCTCTTGGCGCCTGCGCGCCGCCGCAGCACGGCGGTCGACGGCCCGGCGCCGCGCCTGACTGACGCACGGTTTGCTGCAAAGTCGCTCCGCTGCCTTCCTCAGACCCCCACTATGTGGGTCAACCCCCACATCACACCTGCGCACGCAAGGTGACTCCGGGACAGCGCGAGCCGCGGCTGGGGCGCCGGCCTGGGCGCTTACCGGCGCATGGCCGCCACGGCCGCTGCGGCAGACTCCACGACCACCGGCATGCTCTGCGCGAGCAGGCGGCGTGCTTCGCTGACAGCAGGGTCTAAAGCGGGGTCCAGAGCGCGGCCGCTGCGCGCGCGCTCGCGTGCGGCGCCGCCGCCCGGCTGGCCGAGGCCGGCGTCGCAGGCAACGTCGGCATCCGCATCGTCCGCGCCGTCCGGCGGCGGGAGCACCAGCGTGAGCGCCGAGCGCAGCACCAGCTCACAGCCGACCTTGTAGCACTGGTCCTGCGGAAAGGTTTAGATTAGAGTTAGGGCCTGGCACATGGTCTGTGACCAGCTCGCAGCCGACCGAGTAGCACTGGTCCCGCGGGGTGGGCGCCGGGTCTTGCACACGTCCGGGCTGTGACCAGCCGCGGCCGTGTCGAGTGCCGAGCGGTGAGTGACCGTCGGCTGGCAGCCGCGCGCGACGCTCCGAAAAGAGCGGGTCTGCACATGACAGCATGCACATGCGAGAGAAGCATGCCCGCAGCAGCGCATGTGTCGCGCGCGCAGGCAGCCGGAGCCCGGGCCTGCAAGCGCGGCAGGCGGCATGCAGAGCAATGCACAACTGCCTGGAGCATTCATGGCGGCCGCTGACAGGCTCTGGGCTAGCACAGGCTGCAGAGCAGGCGATACATGGATGACATATGGAGACCTGCATGCGTGCACATGTCAGCGCGGTCGCAGCACACGCTGGCGGGGGAGGCAACGAGCCGCCCGGCTCCACTGTCAGCCGCGCGACCTGGGCTGGTCGGGGCCTGTCTGAGGCCGGGGCGGGGCGGTAGGGGCGGAGGGGACGCCGGGGCCGCGCGCCTGGCTGGCCGCAGACAGGTAGCGCCAGCCAAGCTCCGCCTGGCACAGGCGGCAGCGCACGGAGGCGAGGTCGAATACGCCGCTGGTCAGCCGCTCGGTGCGCACTTCCGGGGCGCGCTCCACGTTCAGTACGGCGCGCAGCAGTACCGCGGCTGCTGCGTTCCCATAAAGCCCTCCCACACCAGCGCGCTGAAGCCCGCCACGTCGGCTCTGCGCACCGCACCGCCGACATGGAGCGCTCGTGGAGCGCCCTGCTGCTAGCAGCGGGCACAGCGTGGGTCGCAATATCGGCTGGTGCAATACATGAGCGCGAGCAGGGCCCGCTCGAAAGCCATCTCATGTCTAAAGCTTGTCCAGTGCAGGCTTGGCCAGGTGCACTGCCAGCCTTGCAACACGCTGGACTTACAGATGTGGGACGACGGGTGCACTGCAGCATCAAGCCCGTCAACTCCAAAAGGGGCATCAGGCCTAACAGTGGCGCTGACGGGGACCTCGCTCCACCCAAGATTCTTTGCAGGAGGATGGGGGACGCACTTGCAGTGCGAGCACACATACTTTGGCCCGTCGATATACTGCGTGCAGCGCGGGTGTTGATTCTGCGCCAAGAGTTATCAAGCTGACCAGCGTGCCAAGCACGCGGCAGTAGGGCGCGTACCTCTCGGCGCGGCTGCCCCATCAGGCCGTCCGGCAGCAACCTCTGCAGGAGCCCTTGCTGCCAAGGCTGAAGGGTGCACCGCAGAGATCCCCCCTCCTAGCGGAGTGACACCAAGCAGGTGATGCTGTGTCTGGACAGCCTTTATAGCCAAGATCGGTGAGCAGATGCTCCCCTTGGCTCCACAGAACTTTTGTTTTCCGCAGTGCTCCGTAGGTCTCTAAGGCTCTGGCCGGTACCCCTTGCAGGGCTTCCACTTAGGCACGCGGGAAGCCTTTTCTGGGGGCTCTAGACAGCTGACGACGTGTTTGCGCAGTGCCCTGGCCTCGTGCTGTCTGGAGCGCAAGCCATCAAGCGCAATCTTGGAGCGCAATGGAGGAGGTCAGCGCCTCCGCAAAGACGCCTGCAGACTTTCTGAAATCCATCAAGGGCAAGCCGGTTGTGGTCAAGCTCAACTCTGGCGTGGACTACAGGGGTGGGAGCCCAGGCGTGCTGTTGAGGCGCTGATGGCTGTTGAACTGCTGCCTGACACGCACTATTGCTGGCGGCGCTTAAGCACTGAAGCTGCATTGCATGAGCTGCAGGAATACTGGCATGCTTGGATGGGTACATGAACATAGCGATGGAGCAGACCGAGGTGCGCGCCGTGGCAGCCTCGGCCCGGCGCTGTCAAGCGTTTGCACGAAATGTAAGGCTAGGCGCCGCCTGCGCAGGAGTATGTCAACGGGCAGCTCAAGAACAAGTACGGGGATGCCTTCATCCGGGGCAACAACGGTGCGCTGCCACCCCCTGCTTAAACACCTGCCCGCTGCGAGTTGCAATGTCCCGCAACGAGTCGTCAAGCGACTGATGGGGTCTGCCGCTGTGTGCAGTGCTCTACATCAGCACTGTCAAGGGCTGAGGCGGGACTCAAGAGGCTAGCGCTCGGACGGGGCAGGCAGCGGGGTTCTGCCGGCTGCGCTGTGCTGAGCACAGTGGGTAGCTCCTGCACGGAGCCAAAGTTGTCTGCAACTTTTGTCAGTCAACCCCCAGCTCCCAGCATTTTTGTGCTTGAGCGTGCTGCTCAGGCTCAGTCTGGTGCCTCCCAGTTTGTCTAGTGTCAAACGTCTGGTCTGTGCAGCACTGTGCCCTGCAGGCTGTCTTGGTTGGCGCGTGGTGCACTAGCTAGCCCCCTGGAGTCTGCTCAAGGGACGCTGCGCCCAGCATCAGTTGCAGATGCGCTGCACACTTCCTACTTGCAACTCTGTGCATGCAGTCTCACGCACTTTACTGCTATGCTGCTGCTGACAGCCCAGGCCTGCACACATGGGTAACAGTGGGAAACAGAACACTCGACTGCAGCCCCACTTCACCCTTCAGGCGTGCCACACTGGCGTCTCGCATGCTCAAGACTGCCTGCATGTGGTGCTGTAGTTGCGCGCCGCCGCCTTGGCGCGGGCAACGCCAAAAGCGGCTGACTCGTTTGTCTCTGGGCCACACTGATCTCACGACGCAGACTGACTTCACAGGCAGAGTAGCGCCAAACTATACAGACATGCGGAAGAAAGGCCCGCCAGCCCCCTGGCGAAAACTGGCTGCGCCCCGCGCGCAGGGCTGGCGTTTGTGGCGGTTGTGGCGGGCGCGCTGCGCATTTGCAGCAGTCTGCTCCGCCCTGCTCACCTGTGTCACGATCACCTAGTATCCCTTCCACACGCCTGGCCATCACCCAACCGGCTGCCGGCACGCCGCCCTGCGCCCGCCGGCGCGGCGCGGCAGCTGCGGCCGCGCAGCGCACCCTCGCAGCCTCCGCTGCGCAAGCGCACCGCGCCGGCCGCACGCACAGGCTCTGAGCGCACCCGAGCGCTTTCACCAGGCGCCCTGCCTCATTCCTTTCCACCGGGCCTCCGCCTCCCCGCCGATCCTGGCGACTGTGCCAAACGCCACACGCGCTGACCCCCTGCACAAGGAATTGCCACTTGCCTGGACAGGCCCGCGGCCCCGCCCTGCACTGGCAGCGCGTGACCGCAGCCCAGGTCCGTGCGGCCGCTTCAGCACCGAGCCGACGCCGTGGCCGCCGCCTCGAAGTGGCTGCTCCCCCAGAGCTCCTGGCGAGGCTGGCGTGCGCGGACGGGCGGCGCGCCTAGGGCGAGAAGTAGGGCCCCCGCCCCTTCACGCCCAGGCCCGGGATGCCGTACTCGCCCTGGTCCGCCTGCAGCGCGCGCCGCGGCATGATGACGTTAGGTTTAGGGCGCCGCGGCATAACGCATCAGCTGTGCGCAGCCCGGCCCTACCCGCACACACCCGGACTGGCGCCCCTGCTCCAGAGCGCATGCGCTGTTCGCGCACGCTCGTGCACACACGCTGACAGTCACAGGGGCGACGGCCGGCGAGCGCGCCTATACACTGCGCGGGCACTATAGGGTTGTAGTTAGGGTAAGAACAGAGCTTGTAGCGGGCGCGTGCCTTGGCGTCGCAGTACTGCGCGGGCGCGTAGACGGCCACGGTGCGCGAGGGCGCATACACGGTGAACGAGTGCGGGCGACCGTCGTGGTCGTCGGACGCGGTGGCGTACTCCACGTCGTGCTCCTTGCTCGCATTGCGCCAGCCGCCAAACACGGCCTCGTCCGAGGACAGCACCACCTGCAGCGCGGGCGCCCGACCTGGAGGGCGCCCGCGCCTGGACCCCGCGCGCCATGAACAGCGCGAAAGCACACTCCGGCTGTGTGGCCTGCCCTGCGACAGGCTCCGGCCGTGCGTCCCGGCGGTCCGGGCGGGGCTCCGGTCGGGACAGCGCAGGCCCGCGACCTGCCCCCTTCCAGGCGTGCGCGCGGGGCCTCGCGCTTGCCAGGGTCAGTTTAGGCTTTTGAACGCGCGCACAGACCGAGCGCGGGCCGCGACCGCGCCTTGTAGGGGCCCGGCAGGTAGGCGCCGATGCGGTACTCCGAGAACGAGTTCACCGGGTGGAAGTTGAACACGAAGACCAGGTCGCCGCGCTCGAGCACCAGCATCTTGTCGCCCTCGTCCTGCGCGCCAGCGGCCCGTCGGCACCCGCGTGCCGGCCCGCGTCGGCGCGCCGGCCGCCAGCCGCCCCGGGCGCAGGGCAGGCACACGGTTCACTTGGAAAAAGGCGAATGACGGCGCCTGCAGGCATAGGGTGAGGGTGCAAGGGTAGGGCTCATTGGGAGGGCGGGCCGCGTGCGGGGCTGGCGCGCGGGCAGCACCCGAAATTGAACGTGATGACAGCGCCCGCTGGCACGGTCGTCAGCGCGGCGACCAGGCTGCCCGTGTACGACTCGCACAGCGTGCCGCACGTGCCCGGCGGCTGCGCGCGCGCGCATGGCGCGCCCGCGTCAGCGCGCGCTTCGCTCTGCACGGCTAGCGGCACGCCCCGCCACTGCCGGTGTAATACTGGCGCCAGGGTCAAAAGCTTTGGCAGGCGCGCCGCCGTGCCGCCGCCGGGGTCATGAATCCTGGCAAGCGGGTTCAGAAACCCTGCTCGGCCGCACCTGGGTCAGCGTCATGGACGTCTGGTCCAGCACGAAGACCGGCGAGACGCTGGCACTGGACAGGCCGTACTGCGTTGAGTCGGCCTGGCTGACGTTGGCGACGAGCGTGTAGTTGCCGGGCAGCGTGAACGCGAACGGCTGCGTGGCCACGCCGCTCGAATTGGTGGTCGCCGTGCCAATAATCGCGCCCGTGCCTGCGCGGCGCGCAGCTCGCCTTTCCATGCGCACCCTCCTATGGGCGCAGGCGCGGCTGGGCGCCAGGCAGGCGCGGAGCAGCTGACGCGCGGGCTCCAGCACTCCAAAGATGGCGGGCGCCAGCGGCGCTGCACGGCGCCCGGCGCTGCCACGTTGCCGCAGTAGCGTGCATGCTGTGCACCAAGGGAGCAGCAGGGCAGCCAGGAGCCTGCGATGCAAGCACGCATGTCCGCATGTCAGCACTGGCGGCGGGCCGCCGAGGCCGCGCGGCGCGGCCGCGCGCGCGCGAGGGCGGGCGCGAGCGGCACCATCTGTGAAGGCGATGAGCACGCCGGCCGCGGGCTGGCCGGTCGCCGTCGCCGTCAGCGTCGCGACCGCCGTCAGCGCGTCGCCCACCAGGTAGTGCGGCACCACGCCTGCACGGCCGGCGCACTTAGAGCCGCCAAATTCGCGCGAGGCTCCCTCTAACAGCTGCTTGCTGGCATCCCCCTTCAATGTGCTGCTGACGCTGGGGAATCCAGGCCACTCGAAACACATTCATAGGCATGACATGTGGGCCAAGGCGCTGTAAATACATGCAAAAACCACCAGGGGCGGAGCAGCAGGTGCTGAGGCAAGCGTTGGAGTCCAAAACATGCGGCGAACGGGGCGCCGCGCTGCGCGGAGGCAGGTCCGCCGCGGGTGGGCGCTGGGCCGGCGCGGGGCGCACTGGCGGGCGTGACGGCCACCGGCGGCAGGATGAGCAGCTGCATCGTGGTCGGCACGGCGACGGCGGAAACGTTGATCGTGCCGGCAAAGTAGCTGCCGACGATGGGGAAGGAGCCGCCATTCGGGTTGCTGTACGACGCGTTGCCGGCGAACGTCAGGTTGACGGTGTAGATGCCCACCGCCGCGTACCTGCGCCGGCCGGGTTGCCGGGCCCGTCAGCCCGCCCTGTCGCGCCGGGGCACGACCCTGCCCAGGCGAGCGCCTGTGCCGGGCGCGCGCAAGCGTGCGCGGCCCGAGTGGGGGCGGCAGGAAGCCTGTCTGGTTCCAGCGGCCGCGCATCGCGACGTGCTGCGTAATTTTTATGCTGGGCATGCCAGGGAGACGCAAGTCGTGCTTGAAGTATGGAATTGGGTCACACTTATGCAGCTGCTGCTGCTGCTGCTGATGGCACGCAGGGAGCACGCAGAGCGTGTGCGGGGCAGCAAGTGTGCATGCCGATGTCCCCCATGTCCCACGGGGTCAGGGTTATTCTGTCAACATGCACCTGGCCCTCAACGGCGCCTCTTGTGTGTCAAGCAGGTATTGGGGTGCTGACTCGGGGCATCGATGGGCACGGCTGCGGTACGGGCGCACTGGTGGGCGGCCAGCGCGACGCCGTTGTCGCTGGTGACCGCCGTCTGGCTCGTGCCGTCGCCAAAGTCGAAGTTAATGGCCTGGCCGCCGGCAAGCATGGTGGAGTCCAGGGCTCAGCACCGCGGTGAAGGCGAACGTGTGGTCCGTGTTGGCGTTGGTCGGCAGCACCGAGGCGCTCAGCACGGTGTTCTCGGCCACGGACACCCTGCGCGCCCGCCGCCGCCGCAGGCTCAGCGCGCATGGCTCTGTGCTGCAGGGCTGAGCAAGGCTCTGTAACAGCCGCGCTGACTAGCAGCGTGCGCCCAGCACGGCAGGACGGCAGCGGCAGTGACACAGGCCGTCGCAATGAGGGCGCCGCGTCAGCCTCGAGGCCCTTCCTTGACCGCGCGTCCGCTGCTGGCACGTTGCGCGTGAGGCCTTCATGACAGAGCACAACTGTTGCAGCAAAAGCTGGCTCGTCGCAAAGTACAAACGACGTGCCAACAAAGACCGCGCGAAACGCTGGGACTGGCTGTGTCAGCTTGGAACGCGCCGGCGCGTGTGCAGCAACTCTGGAAGCCGCCCAACCACACCAGGGCCACCCCGGACGAGGTGCTCTGACGCCGCTCTACCCAGAGCCAGGCAGCAGTGTCTGCTTACGCGCTTCCCCTCCCGAGGGCGCGCTCAGCGCGCGGCAGGGCCGCACGGGGAGAGCGCCACGGCGCCCGACAGGCCCAGCGTCGCGTTGCCGACGTAGGTGGCCGACGCGTTGTAGAAGCCCGGGTTCGGGAACTGCGCAGCGGCGACCGCGTAGCCCGTGGCGTTCGTGTTCACGGTCGAGTTGCCTGCGCGCAGCGGGAGCCGATTGACGGCCGCCGCGCTGCCTGGGTGCGCAGGCCGCGCGCGGCCGGCCGTGCAGCCGCCTACTCAGCTCCTGCGCTCGGCCCTGGTCGGCGCGCGCCCCTGGCACCCTGAGCGGCCCGCCAGGCTGGCGACGGCGCGCCGCAAAGCTATGATGTCGAGCCGCGCGCTGCCAAGCCGCAAAGGCCCCGAAGGCAGGTGCGCGGGGCAGCGCGGCGGCCCCCCGGTGCAACAGGGCGCGCGCCTGTGGTGCCCACAGTGCTGAAGGCTATGGGCTGGTCGGCCACAGGGGCGCCGGCGTTGGTGAGCAGCGCGGTCGCCACCACCGTCGACGTGTTGGTGTTCCCAGTCGGCTGCGCTGTCGACAGCGTCAGCGTCGGCGTGGTCTGCGCGGCCGCGCGGCGCATCCCCGGCAGCGCCACCAGCAGGCATGCGGCCAGCACCGCGGCGCTCTGGATGGGGCTGGCCCCCAAGGGCCGGCGCGCGCGCGCCATGGCCTGTGCACGCCGCGGCGACAGCGCTGGGTGGGAGTGCGCAGCCGCGCGCGGACGCTGCGGGGGCGCGCCCGGCGACCTGCGGGTTGAGGAATGCGGATGTGAGAGCAGCAGCGGTGGCCCAGGCATGCATGCTTGCAACAGCGCGGGGCGTGAGTACCAGCGTCAGCAGCTGCCCGGCCGAGGGAGTGCGGAGGCAGGCTGTCAAGATCCCGCGCCCTGCCACCAGTGGCGCTAGGCGCGTCCTGGCATGCACGCGCTCAGACTGCGCTCTGAGCCGCCGCGTGCAGGCCTAGCACAAGGTGGACTGCAGCTTCAGGCAGTGGCTGCCGCGGGCGTGCAGCGCTCTGCGCTAAATCTTGTTTTGTAGCTTTGCGCACTGCGGCACCAGGCAATTTTCCAGACACTCCTACCTGCCCACCTCCTGCTCCGTGTGCTTTGGGTGCGGCCCACAGCTTGTTCCGGCTCCGAGCAAGCCCGCCTGGCACAATCAAGTTTGGGCTGCAGGGTTACACCAGGCCCTCTCCGGGACGTGCTAGCGGAGCAGCGTACACACTTGCAAACTGAGGCACGTCTGATCTTCACCCATACGTGTCAGAGCTGTGGCGCAAAGTTGAAAGTGCTGGTGCCTGAGGAGGTCGGTGTCTGGCACCGTCTCTGTCCCGCTCGACTTTGCCGACTTGGCCAGGTGCGCTCCGTGACGCCCCTCCCGTGCACCTGGCAGCGCTCTAACACGAGGCTGTTGCAGCACCAGCTCAAGTCGCAGCCGCGCTAGATCCGCGAGATGGCCTAGTGGATCTATGCGATGTCTCACTGACCGCCCGCGCAGGCCTCTGCAGGCGGCCCCCAGCGCGCTGGCCAGGATGCGGCTGCCGGGGGCGCGCGTGCGCGCCGGCCTGCTTGCCCTGGTGCTGCTAGCGGCCGCGGCGCTGCCGGACGCGCTCTGCCAGCAGGCCGCGCAGCCTGCGGGCGCCGCGGCGAGGGGCAACCCTGCCGGCGTGCCCAGCGCGGTACTGTCCGCCCTGGCGGAGGCACGGGACGGCGCGCCGGGCGCCGCGCAGGCGGCACCCGCGGCCGCGGGCCCGGCGCCCGCGAGCGCGGCCGGGGCGACGGCCCTGGCGTCCGCGCAGCAGGCCGGCGAGGAGGCGGAGGCGCCCGCGCCGGCGGTCGGCGCGGCGGACCTGGCCAGCAAGACGTGCAAGCACGGCAAGAACAAGAAGGGCAAGTGCCGCAAGAAGGCCAAAGCGAAGAAGGCGAAGGGGAAGAGTACCACCAGCAGCACAGGCACGTCGGTCGCCGCGCCGGCGGGCTCGGCCAAGGCGCCGGCCTCGCAGCCGGACGACGCGCGCGGCCGCAGCAGCGCGCCCGCCGCCGGCATGAAGGCCACCAGCCCTGGCACGCAGGGCGTCGTCGCCGGCAGCAGCGGCAGCGATGGCATCCGCGGCGGCGCCAGCGCCAAGGGCAGCACGCCCGGCATCCAGCCGGCGGCCTCAGCGCAGGGCCAGGCCGCACCAAAGTTCAGCTCGGGGGGCGCACAGGCGATCGCGGGGCCCCCCGCGCCAAAGTTCAGCGCAGCGGGCGCCCAGGCGGGCGCGAGTCCGACGTTCAGCGCCGGCGGAGCGCATGCTGGCGCGGCGCCCACGTACAGCACGGGTGTCGCAGCGCCCAAGGCGCCGGCGGGGGCCAGCTGGGCCGCTGGCTCGGCGACGGCGAAGGCGGGCGGCCCCGCCGCCGCCATGCCTGTCAGCATGGCCGCGGGCAGCGGGTCGCGCAAGGTGCGCGCCGGCGACGACGGCGCCGCTGCGACCAAGATCACGCCCGCCGCCGACACGGCCGCGGCGACACTGACGGCCACCGCCGACGCGGGCACGGCGCCTGTGGCGGCGCCCGCCGCGCCGGCCGCGCCCGCCAGGGTCGCCGGCGCCGCCAACGCGGCGGCCGGCGGCGTGTACAACCCGGGCAACCGGCAGGCGACGATGCGCGTGGTGGCCGACCCGGCGGGCCAGGCCGCGCCAGCGTGCGGGAAGAGCCACGTGCAGGCGTTCACGGCGGAGCTGGGCAGCTCGGGCGACGCGCGCCCGCAGGGCAGCGTGCGCTTCTTCCTGGTCGGGCCGATTACCGATGACCTGGGCACCGTGCAGGCGCGCGCTCGCGCCCTCCTCCCGCATGCGCCACTGCCTGGCGGCCCGCGGCTGACCGCCGGCATGCCCGGCCAGGCCATGGGTGAGGCGCCGGGATCTGCATGTCCTGAAATGTTGCCTCACGCGCTGTGCACATGCTTGAAGCACTGCTGCATGCAGAGCGCCAGAGCACATGTCAGGCCAGTCTTGATGAGGCGTCCCCTGCTGGTGAAGCGTGCAGAACAAGGTCCATGCATTCAGCCTTAAGGAGGACACGCCTCATGCAGCCTCATGGAAGCACCCATGAATGCGCGCCTGTCAAGGCATGCACCCCCAATGTACCTGAGCTGGGCGGCCGCGCCGGCGCAGGTGGTGGCGCCCAGCGGCGGCAGCAAGGGCGACAACTACGCGCGCATCGTTGTCGATCTGCACCTCAAGTCCGCCGGCACCTACTCGGTGCGCGCGCCTGCCAGCGCACCGTCTGCTCAAAGTCGCTCTTTTCACCACTCTCCTTCCATTCACTTGGCTCCTTTGTTGCGTGAGACAGCGTGAGGCGGCAGCTCATGTTGCGGCACTGATGACACCCACTCACTATTCTGTCATCTGCGTGGGGGGACACACTGATGGATCAGGCGCCCTGTCCACGCTGTCATCTGTGTGAGGGAAGCGACGCATGCGACAGAGCCACGTCTCATCAGGCCTGACCACGGCCGACGCCGCGCGCAGGTGAAGGCGCAGTACCAGAGCACCAACCGCTTTGCGGACGCGAGCGGCACCATCAGCAGCTTTGTCATTGCGCCGGAGTGCGGGCACACGGCCGCAGTGGCGGGGTAGCAGGGGCTTTGAGCGGGCGGGGCTGCTTTACATTTTCCAATGTTTGGTGACAGATGAGGCAGCAGGCGGCACTTCCGGCATACTCCCAGGGGGGGCAGAAGGTCGCTGCCCCTCACAGGCCTGTGCGGGAGTGCATCCTGCAGACCGGCAGCTCCTCTGCAGGGTGTTGGTCCTATCAGCTGTGCATGGGGTTGGTGCGCACACGAGCTCGGCAACCCCATGCACGCATGCATGCATGCGGTGAGCGCTTGCTTTCAAACAAATGACTTTGTGCCAACCCTCTGACGGCACTCCTAGTTTTGCTGTCCTGGATCAGAGTGCTGTATGCTTGGTTGACTGTACGAGTGATGAGGCGTGCGCGTTTGCCAACGAAATTTATTGAACGAATAATGCAGTAAAAGTTGGGTGGCTGCTCTCCCGCACGCTCTGCACCGGACCCCGATCGCTGCACCGGACCCCGCACGCTCTGCACCGCACCCCGAATCACGACCTCTTCGCATCACACCATGCACCGGCTCCTGCACGAACTCCAGGTCCTCTGCAAGACGTTGAGCACTGCACCGGGCAGCTGTGTGTCTGGTCCTCGCTCATGTAGATGTGCGGGTTTCAGCATGCAAGACCCTGGCCTGGAACGCAAAATGCCGTAGCTGAGGCTCCTATATTCAAACCTGGTGCTGTGCCTGACTTGATCGGACCACTGACCAGCCTGCCGGCGCCTGCTCCGCGGCCCCCTGCACCCGCTGCAGCCCTCGCGCAAGCATGGCGGAGGAGGCCAAGCCCAAGAAGGCTCGGACTGCGCCGAAGCACTCGCACCCGCCGTACCTGGAGGCGCGCCCCGCCTCCCTCGGCGCCAGGCAGCGCTCACCGGCGCTCTGGCGCACCTGCTGCGGTGCTAGGGCTGGGGGCAGCGCAGCGTGCAGCCCCGCGCCGGGCTCGCAGGCGGTGTTAGCTGCGCGGCGCGCGGCGCGCAGATGGTGGCGACCTGCATCGCCGACCTCAAGGAGCGCAACGGCTCCAGCCAGGCAGCCATTAAGAAGTACTTCGAGGACAAGCGCGCGAGCAAGGCCTGGGACCTGCCCGAGACTTTCGGCAAGACGCTCAGCCTGCAGCTGAAGCGGTGCGCGGCGCTGCCCAGCCCGCGCCGGCTGCCCGGCAGCGGCGCTGATGTTGTCATCCCCATGGCTCCCCCGCGCCTGCCCGCGCCGGGCGCGCCGGCGCGCCGCTCCCCGGCCTCTTTAGCGGGCCTGTGCGCGCAGGCTGACCGAGACCGGCAAGCTGGAGAAGGTGATCCCTGGGCCCGGCAAGGCTGCGCCACCGGGGGCGAGTCCTGCGTCTTTGCTCAAGGAGTGTGGTCCTTGCGCTTTGGGTCCCTGCGACAAGAGGCCCCCGGGGTGAGCAGGTGCCGGCGCGCGGCAGGTCAAGGCTAGCTACAAGCTGAACACCGACCTGCACGACCAGCAGCTCAAGCGGAAGCAGGCGCGCGCTGCGCCTGCTGGGCCGGCTGCGCAGGCTTGCCGGCACGGCTGTCTGACGGCGGCACTTTGTGAGCGCGCTGTGCCTGCTAGGCAGGCTGCGCAGGCTTGCCGGCACGGCTGTCTGACGGCGGCACTTTGTGAGCGCGCTGTGCCTGCTAGGCAGGCTGCGCAGGCTTGCCGGCACGGCTGTCTGACGGCGGCACTTTGTGAGCGCGCTGTG
>JAABUV010001889.1_pt1 | contig 29577 bp, 44 predicted proteins | sample 5559971 | NCBI WGS metagenome assembly JAABUV01 (sample SAMN10711881, study PRJNA513362) | rock metagenome | isolation source: Antarctica rocks | place: Antarctica: Victoria Land, Knobhead nord | collected 2015-12-19
GCCGCCGGCCGCGCCGAGCATTGCCTCAGGCGCACCAGCCACGCCCTGAGAGCCGCAGCACAGGGCGGGGCGTATCACTGGCGGGTCGCCGGCAGCCCACCATGACGCTGAAGCCTGCTGACCTGGCATGCTATGCGCAGCAGCAACATCAGCAACGGCAGCGGGAAGCCCGGCTGCTCTTTTTCAACAGCTCTTTCTCCACTTTTCACAACTGGCAGTGGTTTTGGGGGTGAGAGGCAGGTCCCAGGCACATTGAGTGGACCACCACACAGCAGCTCGCGGCAACCCGATGCCGCCGGCGCCGGCACTGGAGGCACAGGAGAGCAGGGCCGGCAAGCTGAGGGGCGCGCCTGCGCGAATGGCTGGCCAGCCAGGGCGGCCTGCGCAGCGGCCTGCGCGGCGGCCTGCGCCGCCTGCTGCTGCTGCGCAAAGAACGCCAGCTGGCCCCGCGCCTGCGCATGCGCCTGCGCCTGCGCCTGCGCATGCGCCAGCGCCAGCTGCTGCGGGGAGAACATGGCTGGCGCGCCGCCGGCGCCGTGCGCGAACAGCGGCGGCGCGGGCGCAATAAAGCCGGCCGGCGCGGCCGCCAGCCGCGGCGCGGGCGCGTGCCCCCCGGCCTGGGGCGCCGCGGCCGCGCCGGCGAATGCGCCTCCGGGCGCGGCCGCGGTGGCCGCCGCGGCCGCCGCGGCCGGGAGCGCCGCCAGCGGGTGCACCTGCGCGCGACCGACCGGCAGGCTCTCACCGCGGAGCCCTCTGCCTCCACGGCATGCGCCCTCGCCGGGTCGGCTGCGGCACGTCGGCGCTGCTGTGCGGCCTGCGCGCGGGGGGAGCCCCTGCAAGCGGCGCGCACAGGGTGGCGCCGCGGGGCGCGCCTGGGCGGGCGGGGGCTGGACCGGCGATGGCGCGGCGGCGGGCACCGGCACGCCGGCCACGAGGCCCGCGCTCACCTTCTCCTTGCGCCGCCTGTGCTGGAACCAGACCTGCGGCGGCGCGGCGCGCCCTCAGCCCGCGGGCGCGGCCGCGAGGCGGTCGCCTGGTGGCTAGGGTGCAGGCGGGGCAGGGGCGGCCGGAAGGGCGGGGGGCGGGCGGGCAGGGCGCCGCAGCACGCTGTCGCAGCGCCCTGGGGCGCCGGCGCGGCGCCGCGGGGCGCAGGGCGCGCGCCTGGACCTGGTCCTCGGTGAGCGAGATCCGCTCGCCCAGCGCGCGCCGCACCTCCGGCGGCGGGAACTGGTTGACTGCCGCGCGGAAAGCCCATGGTCAGGGGCCCGGCATGGGCGCGCCCGGCGCAACATGTTTTGCGCCGAAGGCAGAGCCCGTCTCGCCAGCAGTTGGGAGGGCTCTCATCAAGCAAGTGGGTCGGTGCGCAAGCCCCCTCGCTGACCGCCCTGAACACACCGCCGGGAGCGATTGAACTAGGAGACCACGCGCGCTCATCAGGGCGCCTTGTTCCCGTGCAGCGCCGCGGGGTTGCGCGGGGGGGCGCACTGCGAAACGCAGCATCCAGGGCCTCCCTTTGAATAGGCGTCTTTTGATTCCTCGGTGGTCGCGGCGCGCGGGGCGGGGCGCTGCCGGGCGCCTCGCCGTTCGGCGTGCCTGCGCGGCCGGCCAGTGTGGGTCATGAGGCCCACAATGCTCTAGGAAGAGGGCTGGAGCGACTTGCCAGGCAGCTTTCTGCGCTGCCAGGCCAACACCAGACAATGCGCAGGAACTGTCAGGGCGCACTGTGTCCAAGGCCGGTGTCGGGCTCCATCCGAGGCCGGTTGCCACCTTGGCAGTCGGCCCCCGCTTTGCAGCCTCGCCAGTCGAGGCTGTACACGGCCTGTGATGGCCGCTAGGTTGGCCAGCCAGAGCACTCGCGACGTCGTAGGCCGAGGATCTTGGCAGTAGCCTCGTTGAGAGCTCGTGGGCACGCCTCGCAGGGTCTCTCATGGCGATCCAGTGCGCTGGCGACCGCATCACCCTGCTGCGGCCTCTCCTGCCAAAACTTGATGGAAAGTCCTCAATAACTTGAATCGACAAATTGGCGAGTGCCCACTGCGCAAGCGAAGCCTGAGCAAGGAACAAGATTCAGCAGCAGCAGTCAGAGCCTGTGCTCGCCAAGCGAGCGCCGGCATGGCGCACTGCTAATCCCACATGGTTGCATCTGATTTCTGGAAGAGTAGCCACTCGTGCGTGCGGTCCTTGTGTGCTGCGCAGCCCGCAGCCTTGCACGAACAGAGCGCGTGGTTGGCGTGCTGCTGTTTAGTTCGCGCGGTGCAAAACTAAACTTTTGATGAATGCAGGCGCTGGCTGCTGGCCCCGGAGCAGCTTCGGGATGCGCACGCCCAGGACATTGCCAGAGGGCTCACAGCTGAGCAAGTGCAGCAGATTAAGATGTTCATGGTGCAATGTACGCCCGTCTGCAACACACTCTGCGACCGGTCTGGTCTGCTGTTTGCCAACCCGTGACGCGCTGCAGACGTCGAGGACCTGGCGAAGAGCTCGCAGAGCTATGTGCGCAGACGGTGAGCCGCGGGTGCCCGGCCCTGGCCTGTGCGCACAGCCAGTGCTTCCGCCGGGCTCTGGCGAAGTGGCGGGCACTGCCTGCCGCACGTATCCTTTGTGTCCTCGCCGGCGGTGTTGAGCGCGTGGTAGCCCGCACGTGGCATCCAGGATCCCAGGGCATACACGGAGCTTCCTGTGGCGCGGCGTCACTGCCGCCTGCGCGGGCAGCGCGCACCGCCCCGCGCCGGGCAGCCTCGAGCCTAATGCGGCCCTGCCGCGGGCAGGGTCGTGGCGACCGCGTGCATGTACCTGCGCCGCTTCTACGTGCGGCGGTGCCTGTGCGAGTACGACCCGCGCGCCGTCGCGCCGGCCTGCCTGTACCTGGCGGCCAAGGCGGAGGAGGCGCAGGCGCAGGCCAAGGCGCTGTTCCACTTCATGAAGAAGCTGAACGCCGCGGGTGCCGCCCTGGCGCGCCCGCGCCGCCTGCGCAGCCGCCGCGCTGCGGCGCCCGGCTGCTATGGGCTGAGACGCGCGCGCGCGCGCATGCGCGGGCTCTGGCCGCACGGGAGCGTGCCACATTGCAATGTGAAGTAAGCCTGCTGGACATGAGCAGAGTGTGATATGAGGTGCATTTGCTGGCCGGGTTGGTGACTTCTGGCAGTGGGGGGGAGCAGGCCGGTACCAGCAGATGCCGGTCCTGGAGATGAAGGAATTGTTGGACCTGGAGATGGCCATCATGGTGCGCTGGCCGCTCTCAACACTGCTGCCAGCGGTTGCCAGCGGAGCTGGGGGGCAGGCAGCCGAGGACGTCCATGCTGCAAGCTCTTGGACTGCTTGCCAACCCCGCGTAGCCTATGCTGAGGAAAGAGGGCAGCCGATGGGCGCTGCTCTGCTGACTGCGGGCGCCCGATGCCCGCGCCGGAGGGCGCCTGCTTGCCGAGGCCAGACTCGCGCAGACGGTACATGCGCGGGGAAGATGCGGCGCCTATGGCGTTCATGTCTGCCCTGAATTCCGCCCGCGCGGCCGCCAGGAGGAGCTGGACTTCAACCTGGTCGTCTTCAGCCCCTACCGGGACCTCATGGTTTTCCTGCAGGACGCCGGGATGCTGGACGCTGCCGAGTGTGCCTGGTGCGTCTCCTGCACGGACAGCAGCCGTTGAGCGTGCGCAGCAGGCTGTAAGGTGCTGAGGCGCTGCCAATGGCCTGCGGCGTGGAATGTGCACTATCGCGTGGACAGCTAGCGGTGCGCTTCTCAGCTGCTTTGAGAGCGCACAAGCACACGGCTAGGCGAGAATGCTGCTGCGGAGAGCGAGTTGCCTGCTTTTTAAGGTGTCTCGCACCTCATGCATGCAGTGTGTGGAAATGCTGCACTCACTTACAATGTCATGCGCCACAGCTTTTGCCAGCAGCGAGTGTGCCCCGCGCACAGGGCCGTGCTGAATGACTCGTACCGGACGGATGTGAGCCTGGTGCACGCGCCGTACGTCGTCGCCATCGGCTGCATGGTGGTCGCCGCGGCGCTGACCGACCGGGACCTGCAGCCCTGGCTCGAGGGCCTGGCCTGCGACATGGACCAGGTGGACCCCCTCTGGGTTCTGCGCTTGATTGGATCGTTGCTCAAAATACCTGGACGTGGTGTGCTACATGGGAGGCAGCGCAGCGGTTGAGAAGACGCCCTGCCAGTGCATGCGACACAGCACTCTCTCATGTGTCTGCTTGTGCCAGGTTTCCGCTGGGGCTGCACTGAGGCTCCCTGTTCCTGATCCTGACAAGGCGTGTGCAAGCATGTACTCGTTGCCGTTGTATGGCTCAGTCTGAATGGCAGGGTTGGTGCTCCGCAGGTGCATGCTGTAACCCATGCGCTGTTCGAGATGTATGAGAAGTTCCGGCAGGGGCTGGCGCCAGAGGCTGTGCATCGCTACCTGGCTCTCGTCTGCGAGTAGGCTTTCAGGGGTCGGGCCCAGCATGAAAAAGCCCAGCCGAATCGCACGACGTGAAGACCTGCGACAGCCCCATTTGCAAACGGAAAATGGCAACATGTGGAACACGGGCAGAGGCAAGACACCGAACAAACGTGCATAGGGCAGCCACCTTTGGCGGCGCAGAAACACATCGCAGGATGCCCAGCACTGCAGCTCGCAAGCAGCATGCCGCTGAAAGGCATGTCACATGTCTTTTTGCGGCCAGTATCGAGCAGCGCCATGACAATGGCAGTCCATGCATGAAAGGAAAGGGCATGCCAGTGCGCACTCTGCACCATCATGACAGGTTTATTACAGGGCCTGGTGGTATGTTGACCTGCAAGGTAAGCCTGGGATACTGTGTGTCAAAGGTATTGGAATGAAGTGAAGAAAGAAGGAGCGGTGGTGTGCTTCAGGGGAGGAGAGGCTCGAGCAGTTTCACTGGCGTGTGTAATGGAGGACTCCCAGTGTCTGGAGGATGGACTGCAGTGCGCTTACTGGCAGCTCGCGCCCCCTGCTCAGGTCCGCACAGTTTATATTGCCATTAACACCAAGCATAGTTCAGCACAGCTATCACGGCCTCTTGTCAACCCCGAGTGTGCTTGCAGCAGCGCAGTTGGTCGAGCTTCTGCGACGACTGGGCAGTGGCAGAGTCAGCGTTCCCGCTCAGCAAGTGTTTTCAACCTCTTGTCTAGCACACGCCATATCCCGCCCTGGCAGTGCCTACTGCAGGTGTGCACCTCTGTGTCAGCCCCTCCTCCTGCTCCTCCTTGATGTGTAGCATCCGGTCTGCCAGTACAGTCGCAGCGAGTGGAGCAGCACCCAAACTGCCCGCTCGACAGCCATCAGCAGCTTCTGCAACGGCAGGCGCGTGTTGAAACACATCATCATGGCAGCCGAGCGCGATGGCGTGGAAGCTAATGAAGCGCTGATGCAAAGGCATACGGCGCTGCTCATGTCCCCCGCGGTATGTGCTACTCAGGCATTGCCTCCCGTGCCTTGGTACCGCCAGGCGAACTCACCGCGACAGCACTGGCAGGTGCCTGGCGTGGCAGACCAGTGGTGCTACAAGACGTACGTGTATGGTCAGGGAGCCTGCCACCCCGCGGAGCAGGCGCAGCCGCGCTCGCACGTCACGCTGCGTCTGTCTGTCAACCTGCTCGAGGGCGACACAGGCTGCCACGAGTGGGAGGCAGGCTTCCACCTAGCAGAGTTCGTCTTGAACAACCCTTCCTTGGTCTTGGGTGCGCCTCCAGCGCTGTGCACATGCATCGGCTGAGCCAAGAGGCAGGCTCATGCCCTTTGCGTTGCGCGTGGCAGCATTTGCTTTGCGAGCACATGGAGCCTCTACAGCAGGGCCGCCAGCAGAGGCGAACCTGAGGCTTATCATGCTTTGCAGGCAAACGCTGCCTCGAGCTGGGCAGCGGCGCAGGCCTCCTCGGCTGCGTCCTGGCAAGGCAGGGCGTAGCAGACATGGTGCTGACAGACGGCGACGCTGCAACTCTGGCAAACCTGGACTGCAACCTTCGCTTGAACGGCATCGCCGCGCTCCCGGTGCCGTCCCAGTGCCTGGCGTGCTCATGCGGCAGCCTTTGCATGGCTCAACTTACGGGTGTCATAACCAGGGTAAGCCGCTGAGTGACAAGGTGCATCTGTCTCACCGCCCAAGGCAAAGGAGGCCCGCGCAGCAAGTAGCATGTGGACGCTTGCAGGGCGCCAGGGTGGAGCGTTTGCGCTGGCATGAGCCATGCTCACTTCAGCCAGACATCATCCTCGGCTCGGACCTCATCTACGACCCAGGCATGCCTGTGGAGTGCCGGTCCATCATGCAACTTGAGTCATGCAACTTGCATGTTACCACGCGAACCAATCCCGCTGACGTTGAGGCGTGCGGACTGCCATGCAGACTCCATCCGCGCCCTGGTTGTGCTGCTGCGCTCGCTGTTACTGCGACCTGTCGAGTCAAAGGCCAACGCGGAGGCGGCCAGCCAGGATGCGCACGATACGCTCGCGGTGAGGCGCCCTGCACGTATGGCTCTGAATTTATGTCGAGTTCTGCATTCGAAGGAGGACTGGCCTTGAGCTCAGCTGTTTCTTTGGGACAGGATGCTCCGAGCAGGCCGGGCGTGGCTCCTGTAGCATACCTAGCCACAGCTGTGCGCAACGAGGCCTCCCTGCAGCTGTTCATGCAGGCCGCCGCTGAGGCACAGTTGCACGTATGCGACTGCTCTAGGCTATTGGAGGTTGGCAGCATGCGCTTCCTTCATCGCTTGCGGTCCAGCACAGATGCGGTGGTGCTGCACGCTGTCATGCAAATGCAGGCATGATGTGGTGCAGCGTAAGTCGTTACACCTGCCGCCCCTGTTGGCCCCGCTCAACTGCCCTACCACATACACAGCTGACACACTCCCGCAAGACTTCCACCTGACTGGACCTGCTACGTTTCTGTTGAGTACTTGCAAATATGCATACTGTCACACGCCAGCAAACAGCACAGGCTGCTCAGCGGGGCTGGGCCACCCCCGGCGGCCTGACAAAGACATGCTCACTGCTTGTCCCCGTGCAGGTGCTCGACTGTGTGCTTCTGCAGTTCCTCCACAGACGTGTGCTCATCCACGTGCCGCTCTGCCTTCACCTGCACGGCACTCGACTGCGCTCAGGCACTGGAATCAACGTATTCAGTGAACGCGCAGGCACAAAGCGACAGGCATGTAGCAGAGGAAAGCCCAGTAGAAGCGAACCGAGGCTTCGCTGTCAGAGGCCAGCTTCTCATTCCACCCCGGCATTTCCTTATGGGGGCTCTTCTGCTCGCCTGCGCTCCGCCAATAGTAAGTATGAACATCTGTACCCTTTTGTTCGTGCTTGAACCTTCCACGCCATACGTCAAACAATGCGTGCGGCGCTGCGTGAGAGTGAGGCAGCGCATGGAGTTGCATGGCACCAGGTCCCAACCTGGCTCACCCTTCAGGTTCTTCTGCTTCTCGGCCTCCAGCATCTCTGGATCATTGTCGCTCACGTGGCTGCCATGCCCTCGGCACACTGACGCACTGTGGATGCGCCTAAAAGCGCTTGTCAAGCTCAACCTAGAGGTGCGCCCAAACGCGTGAGAGAGCATGCTTCTGGGCTTGACTGCACAGCTTAGACACAATGTGGCTGGTGTGCTCATGTGCGCACTCCTCCCTTTTCCTTGTGCGTGTATTTCGAGTGTAGTCAGCCCTAACAGGTTTGCACAGTCTTTGCAAGCTTGCTTTGGCTGTTGATGGGGGGATGAGGGGCGGCATAGGTAGATTGATGGCTAGCTTATACACAGGCGCGCTGCAAGCGTTTCACACCATACAAGCACTCACAGGCGCTCCATACCTTGCACGCTTGAAACCAAGCAAACTTGCTCCACTCTTCACGCGTGTGCTACCGTGAACACAATACATGCTGCCCTGCATTTGCCCCGTCCACGTCCTCTTCACACTAGAAAACAAAGGGGCAGCCAGGCGAGTGCCTCAACACCGCGTGCAGATGAAACCTACCAGTGCCTGCCACGCAACCACGCCGTGTGCATGCAGGCCGCATGCCGTGCACACTCTGCCGACCAGAGGTCAGGGAGCAAAGCCCCGGAACATACTAAATGAAAATCACAAAATTTTGAGCACTGCCGCAGGCCGCTCCCAGGTGGCACATGGGGTACACCAGCAGCGCCTACACGTCTACAACCTGCCACATGCGCGCGCCTCACCCCAGGCCGCTTGGCCCTTCCAGGCGAGCACCGCAGGCGCATGCCACCGTGCGGCAGCTCCCTCTCCCGCTGCCGACCCGCCAGCCTCGCGCCTGGCAACGAGCGTACCTCGCGCAGCGTATCGTGCAGCGGTCCGCGAGCGGCCGGGCTACAGGCTGCCCGCCCGCTCTGGGCAGACACGCGACGCACTCGCAGCCCTCACGCGGCGGCCCAGGCTCGGGGCGCCGGGCTGCAGGCTGCGTGCGCCGCGGGGGGCGAGCTCGGCGGCCGCACGAGCGCCAGCACGCGCTGCAGGTCCTCCACGCGGAACGGCTTGCAGATGAACTCCTCGATGCCCACCTCGCGCCCCTTGTCGTGCATGACCTGCCGCGCTCACAGTCTGCCGATCAGTAAAGTCCGGCAGACAGCTACGCGTTCTGTAACACAACTTCCCGCCTAAATGGCAGTCGGTGAGGCCGCACATCCACCGACCACAGCAGCAGAGGGTTCACGACACATGACACAGCTCCCAGCGCCGGTGCGTGCGCCGCGTTGTCTTGGGGCCCCAAAAGCAAGGTGCGCCGCCCGTCGGCCGCCAGTCATGCTGCACCGCAAGCGCTGTGGGCGCGCCTGCAGCGTGTCGGCAGACAGCGCCACGATGCGCGGCCGCACGTGCGGCGGGTACCTGGCCTGAATCTGGCGCGACGCCTCCAAGCCATCCATGATCTGCACGGGAAAAAGCCCGCCATGAGAACGACACCTGCCATCATGTGCACTCTCAACGTCCACCAGGCATTCCGCTGGCTCCCGGGCTTGCTATTGTTGAGCGGCAGAACAGCAGCGCTGCATGGGGCCACGCCTCGAGAGTCCCGCTGACACACACAGGCTCATCAGCTTGATTGTGGCACTTCCAGGCTGCGCCAGAAGCTGGGGCGGACCGGCATGTGGATGTCCATGAACACCAGATCGTACGCGGCCGCGTCCAGCTCCTGCATGCGCAGGGCCCCGCACGCCTCAGCGCGCTGGCAGCCAGGCACGCAACGGCCGTCCTCGCCACGCTCCCCAGCCTCTCCCTTCCAGCAAGCCCGCAAAACCCCTTCCCCACTGCAAACCCCGGCACGCATGCGTGGCTTGCGCGCACAGCTGCAAACGCCGTGGCAGCCAGGCGCCGCCGCACTGCAGCAGCGGCGCGGCGCGCGCGCGCCGGGGGTAGGGTTAGGGCGCCCGGGGCGGGGCCGCCGCGCGCCTGCAGCGCCTCGCAGCCGTTGCTGACGACCTTGGGGTGCGCGTCGGGCAGCACGCGCTGCAGCACCTTCAGCAGCACCTTCTGGTTTACCAGGTTGTCCTCGGCGATGAGGATGCGCAGCGCCGCGGGCCCCGGCCCGGCTGCGCGAGCGCGCCCGCCGCGTCAGCGGGCACACGTACGCGGTCCAGCGCTGCAGCACTGCAGCTGTAGACGCTCAAGACGCTCGCAGCACGCCCACACCAGAGACGGGGGCAAACAATCCCAGCGCCTGCCCTTGTCACGCACGCGCCCACGGGGGACGCGAATATGCCCGGCTCAAGAGCCCCACTTGCGCTCGCTAACACAGCTGAGAACGCGCATGCATCTCGTATCACCGGTCCACTCCCGTTGCCCATATCCTAGGACTTCTGCCTTAGGTCAGCCCTTCGTCCACAAGCCAAACAGAAAAAAACGTGTATTTCTACCAGTGATGCTGGCGCTGTCCATAGATGCGTCTGAACATGCTCTTGACTATCACATCCTTCTATCACAACTACTGGCCAGGGCATGGGCCCCAACGAGCGCGCACAGGAGGATGACGACATGGACAGCGTGCTCTGGGTGCTGCTGCCGCTGCCGCTGCTGGCCCCGTTGCCGTGCCCGTTGCCGGTCCCGTTCTGCTGGCCCTCCTCCTTGATGGTGTCGGCCCAGCCGAAGCCGCCGCTGCGGCGCCCGTGCCGCCGCAGGCGCGCCCCTGGCTGCCCGCCGCCCGCGCCCTCCCTGCCGGCCCGGGAGGCAGCCATCAGAGCTGAGGCAGGCGCGTTCCTCGGCGCCGCCAGCGAAGCGGCCGCCGCCGGCACTTGACCTCCAGCTCGCGCATGTTGAGGTGCTCCCCACCCCTGCTGGCTGCTGCACGGAGCTCCGTCACTCTCCTGCTCCACCACCTGTCACATGGCAGCCCCTGTGCGCAAGCTCAAGCACTTGCACGCGACGCCACATTTGCGCACAGTCAGGCTGCAGCTGCGCATGTCGCTGCCCTCCAGCGTGCTGCGTGTACCAACCACAGCCGCAGATCGCAATACTTGGCACGCAGGCGGCGTGCGTTCGCAACCGCGCGGCCGCGCGCGCACCCGCAGGCCGCGCAGCCGGGCTGCGGCATGTCCGGCCGCTCCAGCGCGCTGTTGTCCAGGCTGGTGCGCCGGTGCCAGGCCATGACGTTGTTGAAGGCGCGCACGTCGCCCGCGCCGCCATAGCCGCCGCCGCCGCCGCCGGGGTCGCTGGCGCTGCTGGCGGTGCGGGCGGCGCCGCCGCGCGCGCCCAGGGGCAGCACGTTGAAGGCGCCGCTGGCCGCCGCGGCCGCGCGCGCGCCTGCGCCGCTGTGCAGCGGCACATGCTGCGCGCGCCGCTGCCCGCGTCAGCGCCAGTCACAGAGCACATCTGCGCGCAGAGCTGTGGGCACGACCGTACTGCCCTGCCACACATCGTGCAGCTGCTGAGTGCCCCGCATCTGCATGACGACCCTAGGGTTGGGCATATACCCTAACCCTAAGCAAAGGGCCAGGCGCGGCGGGCGCGCGCCTGCGACTTGGACCGCATCAGCGCGCTGGCCTTGAGCAGCGCGGTCGCCAGCCGCACGTGCTTGACCGGGCGCGCCACGAAGGACACGAGCGGGTGCAGGCCCATGGGCACGCCGTCGCGCTGGCCCAGTACCACCACCGGCCGGCCTTTCCAGCCGCCCCTGGCCGCGGCGCCGCCGCAGTCAGGCCTGTGGGCTGCGAGCATGGGCTCATGCTACCACATCTCTCTATGTAAGGACACCCCCCCGATCGCCCCACATGCCTCTGCACTGGGTGCATGCAGCGCACTGGGCCGCATGCGGCATGCGCCTAACCTCCTGAGTTCGTCAATGGGCGCAACTCCATGCTAACGTGCGGCGAGCCCAAACGCATGTACCGCAGCAGCTACATGCACTGCCTCGGCTCACGCCGCCCCCCATCTGCCCGGCGTAAGATGCCAACGCACCGAAGCGCCGCCACGGCGTCCTCCGCGCCGACGATGGCAAAGTCGCACGACGCGTCGCGCGCCGCGGCCGGGCCCGCCGCGACCTCCATGCCCAGCATCCGGCAGCTCTGCAGCACCTGCGCATGGAGATGCGCGCAGTGTGAGCAGCGCGCGGCCCGCAGCGCGCGCGACAGGCGGGCGCCCACTGGCAGTAAACTGCCTCCCTTATTTGCTGCAACAGATCAACAGTGGGTCGGCTGAGTCGCATATGCAAAGCCTGGTGCAGCTCGTGCGGCTTCACGTTCGGTACATATGCACACTCGCAGTCACATGGCGCGGCACAGAGCGCATGCGCTCACCTGCTCCGCGGTGGGCTGGTGGCAGACATCAACGACGACGCGACGCCGCCGCAACACCGCGCACTCGGCCTCGCTGGGGCCGCTCCAGTCCGCCGCCGCGTCGGGGCTCAGCTGCCGCCAGCCCAGGCCAGGCGGCGGCGCTGCGCTATTGCTGCCGCCGCCCGCCGCGCGCAGCGACGGCGGCGGCGGCCGGTGCGCTCCTGTCGCCGCTGCGCGGGCAAGCACTGTCACGCAGCGGCAGCGCAGCATCGTGTGCGACCAGCAGGCATAAGCTCTGTTGTGCGCAAAAGGCTACCTGGTCTTATGCCTGATGCAAAGCATGGCACACTTGAAATGCCAAGCAACTGCAATACATACAGCGTCGTACGTGAGGACAGCGCTCGACTTGACACAGACCACGACAACAGCAGGCCTTACCGCCGGAGCCGAACTGCGCTGTCTGCGGCCCCGCCGCCGTAGCAGGCGCCTCAGCCGCGGCATCCGCCGCCGCATGGCTGGCGCCGTTGCTGCTGCCACCGCGGTCGCCGCCAGGCCCCGCAGCTGCGTGTGCCTCAGCCGGGGCCGCGCTGGTGAATGCGGATGGTGCGGGCAGCGCCGCCGCGGACGCCGCCACTGCAGCGGCCGGCTCCTGCAGCAGCTCAAGCTGTCAGTCACACGCCGACGCGCCGCCCCTTCCCACCTGTGCTTGCACATGCATGGCACGCCCCTCCCTCATCTGGCAGGCGGCCCCTGCGCGCTCTTCCCGGCGCGCTCTGCCGCGCACAGGCGCCCCTGTGCAGCCGCGCTGCATGCGCCCCACGGCGCCGCAGGGCCTCGCAGATGCAAGCACGGGCAGCTCAGCGCCGCCGGAGGCACCACCCATGCGAGGCGCTGGGACAGGCCGTGGCCGGCAGCGCGCTGGGGGGGTTGTGCGCGGCGCGCCGGCGCGGGCGCCCAGGGCAGCAGGAGCGTGAAGTGGAAGGTGGAGCCGCGGTCGGCCGCCGACTCGACCCAGATCGTGCCGCCCATCAGCTCCGCGAGGCGCCGCGAGATCGCCAGGCCCAGGCCTGGCCGCGCCCCGGAATGCTCAACATCGCGCGCCCTTGCCGCACTCGTCATGAACTACCCAGCATGCATGGCGCTGCATCAGCGGCGCAACACACAGCAGCGCTGCAGGCGTGCTGGGCACTCTCGGTATCAGGGGCCACGCTGCAGGGCAGTGCCCTGGGCACACGCAAGCAGGGCGGGCTGCCGCGCACCCGTGCCGCCGTACTTGCGGCTCATGGACTCGTGGCCCTGCCGGAAGCACTGGAACAGCTTCTTCATGGAGTCGGCCGAGATGCCGATGCCCGTGTCGCGGATCATGAAGTGGATGCGCATGCCGCCGGGCGCCGCCGCCTCGCCCGCCGCGCCGCCTGCGTCCGCGCCCGCCTCCGCGTCGCTGCCGCCGCCGCCGCCGTCGGGCGCCGACCTTGCCGAAGGGCCGGGCGCGGGCGCGGCGCCGCGCGGCGACGCGGGCGGCTGCGCGAGCGCGGAGGCCGGCAGCGGGTCGTGCTCCGGCGACACGGTCGCGCTGACCACCACCTCGCCGCGCTCCGTGAACTTGACCGCGTTGGCCAGGATGTTGGCGAGTACCTGCGGCGCATGTCAGGTTACCGCGATGCCCACCGTGCATAGAATATGCAAGCAGCAAGCGCTGCAGGCTTGCGCGCTGCGCGCCGGGCCGGCCTCAGGCAGCCGGTAGCGCCTTTTGCGTAGCTTGGGTTAGGGTAGGGCCTAACCCGGCGCGCAGGGCCGGGCGCGTGGCCGCGCCTGGCGGATGCGGATGGCGTCGCCGAGCACGCGCCGGCTGAGCAGCGGCTCGTCCAGCAGGTACGCCAGCGCCAGGCCCTTCTTGTTGGCCTCCGCGGCCACCATCTCCACAGTGCTCTCCACCATCGCCCGCAGGTCCACCGGCGCGGACTCCAGCACCATGCTGCGCGGCGCGGCCGGCGCCCGGCGTCAGCGCCCCAGCCGCCAATATTTCCAGCTTGACGTCATAGCCCTGGCTGCTGGCCTTTTCCGAATGTGAACTGCACAGGACACGGTGGGAACACTATCTGAGAGGATGCAACACCATCCAACAGAGCATCCTCATAACAGGAGCATGGCGACCTTGCAGCCGCACCGTCCAACACAGCGCCCTCCCCACAGGAGCACGGCGACATTAAAAATGCGCTGCTGCATCAACAGCCAGCTGCCACAGAGCAGCATGCAGCGAGCAGCGGCGAGCAGCAGGCAGGGAGGACCATGCAGGAAAATATACTGCACCTGTTGTGGTCGATCTTGGAGAAGTCGAGGATGTCGCCCAGGATGGTGAGCAGCGTGTCACCGCTGTCCAGGATGGTCTCCGCAAGCTCCCTGGCGTGCGCACGCCGGTGCCGCCCGTCAGCATCTCTTACACAATACATAAGCTGCGCACTGCAGCAGCAGAGCGGGCTCAGCCAGACATGCAGCACGAGTTGCCACTACACACCGCACTGCGTGCTCAGAGCGCCCACCACAACCTGCAGCCACACCAGGCAGCTTGGACGTGGCAAGGGCGGCGGCAGGTCCGCGGCAGAGGCGCGCGGGGGCCAGCGCGGCGCGGGGCGCGCCGCTGCTCTGGCGTGAGGTTGGTGGAGAGCAGCAGCTGCGCGACCGCGATCATGCCATTGAGCGGCGTGCGGATCTCGTGGCTCATGTTGGCCAGGAACATGCTCTTGGCCTCGGTCGCCATCTCCGCCGCCACCTGGCGCCCGCCGCACGGCATAAGAAAGACCATGTACTGCCATGCAGCACACAGCAGGGACCCTCCTGACGCACAATAGGCACGGAGAGAACAACATTTATAGCCGCGCCGTCGACCCTGCGCAAGTCCGCACGACCTGTCCTGCGCTGGCAGGGCGGGGGCGTGGGCAGGGGCGGGGCGGGCGGCGGCGCGCGCCTTGGCCTCCTGCAGCTCCTTCTCGGCCTCCTTGCGGCGCACGAGCTCGGTGATGTCGGACTGCACGCCGATGTAGCTCATCACGCGCCCGGCCGCGTCGCGCACGGGCGTCATGCTGAGAAGGTTCCAGAAGCGCTCGCCCGTGCGCCTGTAGTTGAGGACCTCCGCCGTCACCTCGCTGCCCTGCGGCCCGCGCGCCGCCCCGACTCGGCGCGCCGCCCCAGGCCTCGCGAGCAGGCCGCGCCTGCATGGTCGCCCGCGGCGACCTCGCGCAGGCGACCGGTCATGCAGAAGACGCCGCGGACTGCAGCGACGCGCACCAGAAGGCGCGGCTCGAGCGGCGGCGCGCAGCACAGCAACTAGACCTCACAAGCGCAGGGCGCGCTCCGCGATCAGCTCACGGTGCAGCCAGCGGCGCAGGCCCACGAGCGCGCCGCAGCCCTCCGGGGCCCCCCGCGACACCCCCAGCAGCAGCCGCAGCACCCGCGCCGGCGCGCTGCGGGGCGGAGCGGCCGGGCCGCGCCTGCTCCAGCGCGCCGCGCAGGAGCGCGACGACGGCGGGGTCGGTGTCGGGGCCCTGCAGGAAGCGGCAGTTGCGCCCGATGACCTCCTCGCGCGCGTAGCCGGTGATGCGGCAGAAGGCCTCGTTGACGTACACGATCGGCGTGTCGGGCATGTTGGGGTCGGCAATCGTGATGCCCTGCGCGTAACGGGCACATTCTCGCACGCGCGCGGCGAACAAGTCTGCCGAAGCTCGCACTGACGTGCATTTGTGCAACAGACAGTCTCATTAAAGGCTATCTATGTTGGGGGCAGCGTTCGTGATGCCCGCGCGCGCGGTGGGGTCGCTCGCCGCGCGCCCGCGGTGGCCGGGCGCGCCGCAGCTCGCGCCGGTGTGCGCTTGTGCGACAGACGGTCTCGTCGGAAGCATGCACATACGTTGGAGGGCCAGGAGTTGGGACCTGCTTCACAACAGGTGGCTCCCAGGGCGCAGGGCGATCACATGCAGGGCGCAAGCCCAGCGCGGGCCGCCGCACCTCGCTCAGGTTGGACAGCGCGTGGTCCCGCAGCTGGAACGCTGCCTCCGACGCCTTGCGCTCCGTCACATCCTGCAGCGATGCGCACATCTGCGGCCGAGCCTCCGCAACCCACCGTGACATCACAACAGACCGCGCATGCCCGCAGTGCAGGGCACTCAAATGATGCCATTAACCCCTGTGACATGCCAGAGGGCGCAGCTTCCAGCTGACAGTGCGGTAGATGTGAGGCGGCAGATGCGACCAGAGAACGAGTGAGGCGGCTGTGCACAGCCGCTGAGTGACCCCAGTCCGGCCTGTATTGGCAAGCACGCCCTGCACATCCGTCATGCAGCAGCATGTTGCACAGCATGCGTGCACAGCCCTGGCAGGGCGCCCGGCCGGGCGCGCGCCTGCTGCACCGCCACAAAGTTGGCCACGCAGCCGGCGCGGTCGGTGATGGGCGTGATGGACACCTGCGCGCCGCGGCCGGCCACCTCTGCCTCCTGCTCTGCACACACGCTCGGTGACGACGCAAAGCGCTCACACGTGTGCGTACTTGTGTCAACATGACCACATGCTGATGATGGCTTCGCCACTGAGAGTCCTGATGATTGCCAACCCACCCAATGCTTTTTCCTTCTATGGCCTGCCGCTGCAGCCACGCCAGCATTTACTCCCGGGTCTCACACCTGGTTCCAGAACTTGGAGCCGTCCTTGCGGTAGTTGATGAGCTCCACGACGACGGGCTGCTGCGCGGCGATGGCGCTGCGCAGATCGTCCAGCGCGGAGGGGTCGGTGTCGGGGCCCTGCATGAAGCGGCAGTTGCGCCCGATGACCTCGTTCTTGCTGAACCCTGCGCGCCCCCCGACATCAACCGAGCGAGTCAGCTCTGCTCTCTCCCGCACAACTTCACACTGCTCATAAATAGTTATGCATATGCCTGGAGGCAGAAATTGAAGGTCAGCCTGGCGACTTCAAGCAAGGCCTACAAGCGCGCCAGCTCTTCGCAGGGCATGGGGTCCCCGAAGGCGCGCCAGCGCAGCTCCACACGCCTAATCTGCACGCAACCTCCCGCGCGCACAGGCCGCCGCCGCGCACAGGGCGCACCAGTGAGCTTCTCGAAGCCGGCGTTGCAGTAGACGATGGGGTTGTCGGGGATGTTGGGGTCGGTGATGACGATGGCCTCGCTCGTCGCGGCGAGCGCCTTGTCGCACAGGTGCATCGCCTCCGCGGTCGAGCGCCGGCCGCGGATGTCCGTCACCACGCCCACCTGCGCGCGGCCGGCGCGCGCCGTCTGCGGCCGCGGCCGCTCGGCGCAGCGACCCGGCAGTCCAACACGCCGCTGCCTGCCCGGCGCCTCCCTCACTTCGGCGCGCCGAGGCCCTCGTTCCGGCACCGCCCGCCACACCGCCTTGCAGCAAGCACGCTCCCTGCTTCGTGGTGGGATAGGGCTGGGCGCCAGCCCTACCGGACGCGCCTACAAAAACCCTTGCCCACCAGGGCCGCGCGGGTCGCACCAGGTTCTCTGCCGACGCGCTGCCGCCGTGGCGCACGGGCCGCAGCTGCACCTGCACCCACAGCCGCTCGCCCGCCTTGGTCGCCAGCTGTGCCTCAAAGTCGGCCTCGCGCCCATCCGCGACCGCCTCAGCGGCCGCCGCCACCGCGCCGTCGCGCCCCTCCACCTGCGGCCCCAGCACGGGCGCTCTCTCTCGCAGCATGCGGACAATTGCCCAGACCAGCTGCACGGCACGGCCCTGCAGCCCGGCGTCACAGGTAGCCAGGCACTGCGCCGCAGGCCGGCAACGCAGGTGGCCTCACCTGGCGCGTTCAATGCGGCGGCCCGGCCGCCTGACACGCTCACTTCAAAGGTGAGCACCGCCCTCGTGGTTCAAGTGCCGTGCAGGACGCCGCAACAAAAGTCGCGCCCCGGCCAGGCAGGGGCCCAGGCCGCGGGCGCGGCCGCCGCTGCAGTGCGGGGCAGGCCGCCGGGCGCGCCTGCAGGAACGTCCAGGGCTGCCCGAGCGCCTCGTCGGCGGAGAAGCCAGTCAGGCGCACGAAGCTCTGGTTCACGTACACCAGCGCGCCGGAGCCGCGCGCCGCAATGAAGATGCCGCCAGCCATGTGGTTGAGCGCGCGGTCGCGCAGCTCCAGCAGGTGCTGCTGCTCGCGGTCCGCCTCGCGCGAGCTCAGCGCCCACATGCAGTTTGCCGCGCGGCCCGCGTCATCCAGCACCTGGCGCGGCGCAGTAGTGGCTGTCATGCGAGCTCAACGCTTACTTACTCAACGCTTACTTACATGCAGTTCGCCGCGCGGCCCGTCTTGACTAGCACCTGGACGGCGGCGCAGTGGTGGCTTGGAAAGGGAGCGCCGCCGCGCGCGCCAGGGCGGCGCCGGCTGCTTGACGCGGCGCGCCGTGTGTGGTCCCGCTCGGAGAGGCGCGGCAGGGCGCCTCTCAGGGGGCAGGTGGGGGACGCCCGGGCGGCGCACCGGCGTGACGCTGAGGTGGCCCCAGAAGGGCGCGCAGTCGCGGCGGCAGCACAGCAGCTCCGCGCTGGCGCCCCGCGCGTCCGCCACCGCCGCGTCCAGCTCCGCCACCGCCGCCGGCTCCGCCTCGCGGCTCAGCAGCAGCGCGCGCACGGGCCGGCCGAGCGCCTCGCCGCGGCTGAAGCCTGCCGCGCGCGGCCAGCTTATAGCTTACCCGCACAGCTCGCCAGACAGCTACTGCACCAGCAGCCACCCCGGCAATCCGTACAGCACACACGCGTGAGCGCAGCGCCTCCGCCTCGGGCTGCCTCCGCAGCCGTCGCCGTCCGCTTTCGAGCCTGACCAGCAGCTCACGCACAGGCTGCTCCACAGGCCGCCGCTGGTCACGCTGGGTGTAGGTGCCCGTGCAGGCGCGCACGCACAGCAGCGCAGAGGCACAGCAAACCCACGACGAGAGGCTCACGGGCTCAGCGTGCACGCGCGTCCTGCCTCTGCACCGACGCCCCAGCGAGGCCGCTCGTTACACAAGCTCACACTTTGGTGTGCTAGCCAACCTACATAGTGGGGAAAGTCAAGGTGCAGCGGCGCGCCCACCTGTGAGACGGAAAAAAGCATCGTTTGCGTAGACGACGGGGTGGTTCACGGCGAGCGGGTCTGCGCGCGGGGAGCAGAGGTCAGGCAGTGCAGGCAGTATTCCAGAGGTCACAGGGCAGCAGGAGGGACCCACCAAGCTCCTGGCACGCACTGTTTGTGCCAACCTCCCGCAGGTTGTGGTGCGCAGGCGCAACCCGCTTGCGCACCGCAAGACCTCTTTCAGCAGGTGGCTCGTACCTGAGAGGACTACAGCTTCAGACAGCTCGTTGAGCGCAGCGACGGCCAGGCCATTGTCCGGCGCCATGCGGCGTGCGAAGCCACGACACTGTGAATAGTCGCTGGTGCTGCCCAGGCTCTTACATCAGCTCACTGCTGCTGGTGAAACTCCCGCATGCTGCGCCCAATGTGCTACTGTGAAGTACACCTCAGCCTCTCACAGTGATGAACAAGTGCGCCACGCGCGGGTTGAGTGGGACAGCGGGAGCCTGCCAGACGCGCTCTGCACTGTCCAAGGTAGTTCCTGGGCATGATACCGGTGCGGAGAAGAAGCCACCTAGCTGAGCGCGTCCGTGACAGCCTACAAAGTGACCACGCAAATGGAGTGGAACGTACCCCGGCTTTGTTCCGGGTCGCCTGGTCTGTGGCGGGGTGTAGAGTCCACCTGCACACCTCCCAATATCTTATTAAGACCTGACATTGTGATGCTTACGACAGCTCAGTGTCTTTTCCTCTGCACACTCGATTGCTACCTCGTGTGTTCGTAGCATGCCAGGTGGAGAGGCTAGTGTACCAGTTCTGATTGAAAAGTGCGCTACATTGGAGAGCCTGAACACAGTGCAGCGTAATATATGTCAGGCAGTCAGAACATGCGGGTGCGTGCCGCCCCACTCCCAATTGCTCGCAAAGCAATCCTGATGCTCGTCATCCGGACGCTGAGCTGCGGGTGCCTGCAGGAGTTTGTGGTGCGCGCGCACGTCCCAGCAAATGACAGCGCCAAGTATTCAATCGCCAAGTTTCCTGCGGTGCGTCCGCGCGCCAATGCCCCTGCGAGCCACATTGCAGGAGACCTCCTTGCAGCTGTGACAGCCGGCGGCCTGGCTCTGCGCGCCCAGGGCCCGCCCGGCTTCAAGAGCGGCCGGGAGGCCGCCTGGCAGCTGGCGCATGAGGTGACCCAGGGCGTGCGGGCCGCGAGTGGCGCAGACGGGCGCGCCGCTCCCTCGGGGACCCGCTCACCCACGTACCTGCCAGGCTGCACCGCGCCCTTCGCCTCTGTAGCTCTGCTGCAACCTGCGTGGCCCCGCCTGCGCGGCCGGGCCGTGCGAACCTGCCGCTGCCGGGCGCCTGCACGCTGAGGGGGCCCTGCCGCAGCGCCGCCTGCACATGGGTGGCCATGCCAGGTCCCTGGCAGCCTGGGGCGGATTTGCAGGGCGGCCAGCGCGCTCAGCTGCCGGGCGGGCTGGCCGTGCAGGGCTCCCGGCAGCACCTGGGTGCTGGAGGAGCGGCCGGGGGGCCCGGCGCTGCGCGGGCAGCGCGAGGGCAGCCTGGGCGGCGCGGCGTACTATGTGCTGACGCGCGAGGGCGCCGACTTTGTCGCCGTCCCGGTGGCGCAGTGGATCAGCTTCCGGCCGCAGCGCCAGTGCGCCCCGCGCGCCCCGCGCCCGCCGGACGCGCTCGCCTGCCCGGCTGCGCCCAGCGCCATCCCTCTTCGCTCGGGGCGTGTTTTTCCCCACCTTCCAGTCTGCGCCCACCACCAGCGGCCCGCACCTGGCTGCGCAGTCGCCCGGCGCACCGCAGTCGCCTGAGCCCTGCTCCCAGCAGCATGGGTCGCTGTGGGAGGGCGCGGCGGTGCTCACGCGCGCCTGCCCAGGCAGCTGCGCGCCTGCCCAGCCGGCTGCGCGCCTGCCCAGCTGCGCGCCCGCCCAATTTGTCGCGCGCCTGCCCAGCAGGGGCTGCCTGAACAGGCGCTGTGGGAGGGCGGGGCGGCGCTCACGCGCGCCTGCTCAGCCGGCTGCGCGCCTGCCCAGCCGGCCGCGCGCCTGCCCGGCAGGGGCCACCTGAATTGTCACTGTGGGAGGGCGGGGCAGCGTGCATGCGCGCCTGCCCAGCTGGCTGCGCGCCTGCCCGGCAGGGGCCACCTGCCCAGCCGGCCGCGCGCCTGCCCGGCAGGGGCCACCTGAACAGCCTGGAGGAGGCCGAGGCGCGCATGGGCCGTGCCGACCGCGTCGCCTTCCCCAGCGCCAACCCGCGCCTGGCCGCGCTGGCCGCGCGGGGTGCGCGCCCGCGGTCCCACCGCCCCGCACGCCGATGCGTCGCGCGCGGCATGCAGGGCTTGGACGTGCAGTGGCCGCTAGTAGGTCCGCCAGGCAGGAGCCCCTGAGCTCACTTGCCAGGCCGCAGTGTGCGCCGCAAGCGCGCGGCATCCGGGCAGCGGCTGCCGCTCGGCACTGGTGGCGCTGCTGCTGTCAGCTCGGGGACACGAGGCGCACAGCAAAATAACCCCCTTGCAGAGCAGCCCGGCGTGAAGAGCGCGCGTGCGCACAGCAGGCAGGGCATGTTGCAGTGATGGCCGCGCGCGCGGCAGACTCTGAGCGCCTCGCGCCGAGCAGGTGAGCAGGCCGACGCGCCCGACGATGACGCGGCGTCTGACGCGGGCGCGGACAGCGACGACGACGAGGATCGGCGGCGACGGCTCGGCGGTGGCGGCGGCGGCGGCGGCGGCGCGCGCGCGGGCGGCGCGGCGGGCGGCGCGGACGCCGCCGCGGCGGGCGGCGCGGGCGGCGACGACATGCCGGACGTGCAGGCGCGCCGCCTCCGCAGGGGGTCCGCTGGCACTGCCCCGGCATGGAGCCATGGCTGCGGGCGTGCCGAGCACTGCGCTCGTCACGCGCCTCGGCCTACGGCACTCTTGGCGCCAGAGGTGACAGCGAAGATCTCTGCGCGCGGTGCGCTGCCACGCGCATTGCTTGAGAGGCCCTCACCTCGTGTTGGCGTGAGGGTGGAGCGCGCCTCTGCAGCCTGTGTTGAGACGCCATCTGGGGGCCCGTGCAGACGGCGCCGACGGCTGCCGCGGAGCGCGCGGAGGACTGGGACCACGAGGAGGAGCGCGCCGACGACGACCTGGACCAGGTGCGTCTGTCCTGCCAGATCAGGCTCTCCTGCCAGATCAGGCTTTTAGCCAGGTCAGGCGAGTCTGATCCTGCGCCCTCTCAGGGGCGCGCCAACAGCGTCCTGAAGCATGTGCTTCCCATACCAGAAGGCGAGGCAGGTCTGCCGAAGTTCCGAATCAGGGTTAGACTTTTCCATATTCTGTGTGCGGGGAAGGTGAGGGTTTGGGGTTTCGTTATCCTGTGGCAGTCCGTCAACGGCTTGCATGGCGCCCGAGCACACAGCGGCGGCGCGGGGGCAGGGTGAGGAGGAGGCAGACGCGGACGCAGATGGCGCGCCCGGCGACAGCGCGCCGCGCGCTGCCAAGAGGTCCGGGGCCCTCGGCGCGGGATGCGCGCGCACGCGCGGCCGCCGACCGGTGCAGCGCATGCGCTGCCCTGCACGCCCTGCTGTACGATTCACGACTTGGTCGGGGCCGTGCCAGAGGGCGGACGCTTGGGAGCGTCCCGTGCGCCTGTCATGTCCGTTGTGGTGTCGAGCACACGGTGCATGCGCTGCGCTGTGGCATGCAGTACGCGGCTCAAATGATGCTGCTCGTCGACTGTGGCAGAATTATTAGCGGTATTGGCGGAATGCTTTCCTGAATTGGAGCTTCAGCACTAGTGTTCATTGTGTTGTTGTGTCCAACGCACACATGTGACCTTTCGAGAAGTCTCCGTTTCAGGCTTGCGCGTGCGCACTGCGCACATGTTGACTGACGCCATGTCAGCGCGCTGAGCACGCGCTGAGTGCGCAGGCGAGAGCGCGACTCGGCCAGCCCGCCAGCGGCTGTGGGCAGCACGGAGCGGCTGCGCCAGCTGCTGCACCGCAGCGGCCTAGAGTCTGACGGGGAGGGCGACGGTGCGGGCGGCGCGGGGCCGCCCGACAGCGACGACGACGACGACGACGCGGACGCCGACGAGGACTTGGACGCCATGGCGTCGGGCATGCAGACTCGGGTGCCGCACGCTCTCACGGCCCCAATGAGCTTCGGACGTAAGCATTGCTGCGCTGCGTGCTCCGCGCGCAGAGCTCGGCCTTGCCGGCCGCCAGCGCTGTTGCGTGCGTGCAAGCTGCGCCGCAGCATGATTCTGTTGCAATTATGGTGTGAAGGAGCCTCTTGCAGGCTGATGTGAGCGTATGATGATGCTGTGGGCATAGTGTGCTCAATTTCTAGAGCACAAGGCCGGCAAGCACCTGCCAGCCAGGTAGGTGCACCACCGAGTCGCATTCCGCATGAGTACAGCAAAACACGCTTGTGTCGGCGCCAGGCCGTCCAGCCGCTGGCGGCCTCTGCGAGGGCGGCAACTGGCAGCGAGGCAGGGCCGTCAGGCATGGCGCCGGCGGGCGCAGCGGCCCCGCGCGCGGGGCGTGCCGTCGCCGCCGCTACAGGCAACGGGTCTGGGCCGGGCGCGCCGGCCGCCGCCGCGGCGGGCGCGGCGCGCGGCGAGAAACGCAAGGCGGACACCGCGGCGGGCGCGGCGGCCGCGCCCGACGACGCGAAGCGGGTGCTGATGCATTGCGGTGCTGAGCTGGTAGATTGTGGCAGTTTCTGGCGTGTGTGCCTCGGCGAGCGGCATGCTCTTGTGTAGATCCAATGTCCCGAAGCAGCGTGAGGTGGGTGGAGTTCATAAGATTGTGTGATTTGAATGAGAAAGAGCTTGCCGCTGAGCTGATGCATGCAGAGCGAAGCTTGGCCGTGCCTGCGAGCGCAAGCAAGACAGCACTGCTGCGTCAGCCGTACGTGTAGGGTGCGTAGCGCTTCACTTGGGCCACTAGCTGCGGTCGGCGCTGGGAGAGGCAGGCGGGGATGGAAACGGGCAGCAGGGGCATGAGCGCAGGCGGTGCTGCTGCACCCCCTCCCCAGCCTTGGAGCCAGCATGAGCCCTCTGACAACACAGGGCAGTGACATTGGCCTGGTTATGAGCGAGCAGGCGCGCACCGAGGCAGACAGCGCGGACAGTGGCGGCGTGAGCGAGGGCGATGTGGTGCGCTTGCTGCGCGAGCGCGGGCCGCTCGTGTCCTCCGCGCTCAGCGCCGCCTTCCGCGCGCAGGCGCGCACGCCCGCCCCAAGTTTGTGGGGCAATGTGTGGGGCGAGGAGGGCCGTGCCGCGCGGGGGGCTGCGCTGCGTCCTGGGCCTCCCGCGCTGGACATTGCGCTTGCAGTATCTCGTTCGCATTTGCGCCGGTGCAAGTCGTGTGCGCTGGGTGAGGTGTTGGAAAAGGGGCTGCACGTAAAGTGCTGCGGCTGAGCGGCGTTGCGCTCATGGCGGGTCCTGTGACGCGCCATGCGAGCCTGGCATTGCCCATCTTTGCGCTCATGTGTCCGAGAAAGAGAAGCATTCTGGCTGGTCGGACTCCTCATTGTACGTGCGTCATGCTCGAGTGAGTTTACATGTAACCCTGCATGCTCTGGTCGACTGCGCGCAGCTCAAGACGCCCGCGCAGCGCAAGGCCTTCACGCAGCTGGTCAAGCGCGTGGCGCGCCTGGAGGAGATTCCGGCGGGCTCCGGCACCAAATACATCGTGCTGCGCAGCCCTACCTCATAGGCGTGGCTGTGTCGGGCGACCGCCCTCTGTGCATCCGTGCGGAGATGCCGCGCCGTGGTGACTGTGAAGCGCCTGTTTGCTCGGAAGTGGTCACACGTGTGTGTCGGCGGCAGCAGGCACAAGCGTTCCAGCCGCAGGCTTGGCACCACGTCTCTCGCTGCCGCCTCAGTCTTGCAGGCATGGCCAACTCGTGTAAGCATGCACTGTCGGAACGCACGACCTGGTCTTCGAGGCTACATGACCAGGCCCATGCCGCATTCAGGAGCGCGCCGGCACATGCTCCGGAGTGTGCTCGGCTGGGCTCTTGCGCTCTGCCGGCAATTTCTCTCCAACCTGGCTGGGATCCTGATGCTCAGTTGCGCCTCGCTCGCCATGGCAGAGCGCCCGGTAGTCCTGCAGGCAGCCGGGGGTGTTGGACGCCGCCCCCAGCATGGCCTGGCCGATCGCACTGGCATGGCTCCTGTGCAGTCTTGCACGGCAGGCCGCCGCATGTGCCCGAGCAGACTGCAACACACTCCCTGGGCCTGTACGCAGCCCTAAACATGTGCCGGGGAGCTCTCGAGCGCAATGCATGCGGCATTGCTGTACCTGCAGCGAACTGCTGCCTCCATGACGGTCCGCACATCTGCCGCTGTCAGCTGCAGCCAGGCCGCTGGCTGTCAGCCTCTGCGCAGCCTGGGTGACTACATGCGGGCAAGTGACTGGTTGCCCAGGCCATGACATCAGAACGCAGGGAGCATGCGTTGAAGTGATGTAGATCACCCAGACTCTTGCAGGCGGTCATTTTAGGTTGCAAAGTATGAGCGGCACCGGGGCGCCCCAGGCGCGCGCCTTGCCCAGCCCTGGTAGCTGTTCAAGCAGGCGGCGCAGCAAGTCTACATCAACACCACCCGTACCAGCGGCGTCCAGAGCTTTGAATGCGTCCGCCACTGGGTCGCTGCCCTGCGCCCTGCTACAGCGCACTCAGTTATGAATGACACAAAGCACTGCAACGGCGTGGTAAGCTGGGCGAGTGGGGCGTACCTGCACAGCTGGGGCGCTGCGGAGCAGCGCCTGCAGCTGACGCAGGCTGAGCGTGCCCAGGTCCCTCAAGCGCCTCTGGTCTGCTGACTTCAGCAGCTCGCCGAGGGGCTTGCTGATCGACTCCCCGCTCAGCCGAGCCGCAGGCCTGCACAGGGTGCGGCAACGCGAGTCTCTACTGGCATGCAGGAGGCAGCTCGAGACAAAGGGCAGCAGGCTGCGTACTGCTCTGCCGCAGGCGACAAGACGCCCCAGGCAAGGGCAACGTCCGCGTCTGACCGCCCCACGGCGTGATCCTGTAATAGAGTCATATTGAGGAAGCTACTGTGCTAGACAACAAGAGGCCACTCAAGTGAGAGTTATATTGTGTTCTCTTGTAACCCCCGGGGTAACCCCCGGGCCCGTATCCCTGGTACTCAGGGTCGCCACCACTCCAAAAAGCCGCTCTGAAGGCCGTCACATCATCATCATCAGCATCCCATTTGAGCGCTTGCATGCGCCGTACCTCCTTTTTATCCGCGCACGCGACTCACAAGTCAATAGGCGGAGCACAGTATCGTGCCATCTTGCTTCATACTCCGCGTGACAAGGCACGCATCGCGCGGCTCAGCGCACGAGCGACGCCCCGCATGCCATACGTGCCTGGAGAGCCCTTCAGTCTGCCGGAGGAATGTGGCGCGCTCGACATGTCATCGGTGGACGGCCTGCTCGGTGTGGACTGGGTGCGGCAGCTGGTGGAGACGCCGTCCGTGCGCCCCGTGCTGACCGCCGGCGCCCTGGTGTCCAAGGAGTCTGAGCTGCCGCCAGATCATATGGTGCGCTCCCACCGCGAGCAAACTTGGTTTTCAAAAGCTGTGCTCCTGCCGGGCGTCAGTCCCCTTCTGACACGAGCGGCGCGGAGCGCCCGCAGTTCTCAGTCTTCTTGAAAGTGGGGCTGCTGGAGGACATGCTCTGCCTGTTTGACACGGAGCAGCACGTCTTCTACACGCTTGTGACTCTAGGGGAGAGAGTGTGCGGCCACCCCAGGATAACGCACGGCGGTGCGCCCGCTGCTGTCCTCGAGGCACTTGCTACCCTTCAGTTCAACCTGCCTGCCTGGCTGAACCTGAGTCACCGCAGGGATGACAGCGGCCATCATTGATGAGACTCTGGGCGGCTTAAATTATGTCTTGAAGCGGTACGGCATCATAAACCACGGTCCCTCCTTTACTGTGCACTTGGAGGTGCGCAGCCTGGAGCCTGGGGCTTTGCAGGCTGACGGGGTGTGCTGTGACCAACTGCTGATGTGTTCCGCTACACCCTTGGTGCTGCCCCCACCTCCCTGCCTGGCTGCAAACACAAACGCAGTGAGCGTGAGCTGCTGTGCCTGGTGCGCTGTTGCAAGCTACCGCCGCGAGCATGACTTGCTGGTCCACACTCGCACAGAGCCGTCAGCTGACGTGAGCGGGCCCGGCGCTGACGGGGGCAGGTGGACTACAAGGCGCCGCTGCCCGCAGGCAGCCATCTCCTGTGCGTCGCCACGCTGGAGTCGTCTGACGGCCGCAAGGCCTGGGTGCGCGCGGAGGTGCTGCCGCACCCGGGCGGGCCGCCGTACGCAATCGGCAAGGCGCTGTTTGTCATACCGCGCGACCGCATGGCGCCCGCCTCGGCCAAGGGCGCCGAGCCTGCCGGGGGTGAGGGCAACGCAAGCGGCGAGCGTGCGGCGGCGGGAGCAGGCCCGCCAGAGACCGAGTGCGAGCTAGAGCGGCTGTCGTCGGCGAGGGAACAGTAGAGCAGCACCCGGGTGCTTGTGATGGGCTCTGGTTCTTGCGCATGTCAGCCAACATATGGAGAGGTGTGAATTTAACGCATGGTGTGTCTGTCATGTCAGTGGTAGTGCATGCTGGGATTGCAAGTGCAGGGCCCATGTACAAGCGGTACGGGGGCATAGTTTTATGCTGTGCCGTAAGTGCGCGGGAGAATTTTGCAATGTTCTTCGCAAGACAGTGATGTGTGCGACGTGATCCTTACTGCGCAGGTTGCCTTGGTCATGTAGCCACAGATATTCACCTTGTGAGCCAAAACAAATGGGCATACTTGGCTACTTGGTAGCCCTTAAGAGTTGCAGGACACGGCAAACCAAAAGAGGGCTTGTTGAGCAGCAAGGTCCGTTAGACCTAGCATGTTCCCCAGCCCATGCATGTGCAGGATACGCGCGCCAACCCTGCTCACTATGCAGTTGCCACGCTACAGCCGCCAGCGCACACAGAGCAATGGCAAAGAGCGATGATGCCTCACTGGCCTGCTCGCAGGCTAGCGAACGAGCGTTCCCCCATGCGGAGCCCTGTGAAGCAAGTGTGACTAGCTAGTACTTGCATGCCTGCTGCGCCTGCACAGTAGTCGTGCAGCGTGGGAGAAAGCCGCGGCTGGTCCCGCGCGTTCGAATTCTTGTCCTCGCCCGCGCCCCCCTGCCCTGCACTGGCCTGCATGTGAGCACGCCAATGTCGGCATGCCCTACTGTTCGACCATGACCACCCTCTGCCTTCCCCAACGCCGTCAGCAGCTTCTTATCCGCAAATGCTCATTAGGGGCTGCAAGGCATGCGCTGCGGCAACAGCATGGTTGTGGGTGTGCGGGGCCCTCAGCGTGGAGCAAGCGCCCACTTGCAGTCAGGCGCGCCTGCCAACGCCGAACCCCGCACAAGCAGCGGGCGCGCAGGACTGCTGCCCAGCAAATCACATTTGCCTTCAGTGCGCCTTCAGAGCTTCCCCACCTGCCAGCTCCTACTTTGGACCAAGTCACCCACGCCCGGCTGTACAACAGACTGGTAAGGACTCGCTTGCCGCCCTGGTCACCTTCTCCTGCTGCGTCTCCTGGCAGGCTTCAGGGCCGGCGGGGCGCTCCCCGCGTTACGCTGGCCAGGGTACACCTGCCGGGTGGCTGACATGCTCCCGGCCTCTCTCCGCGCAGCAGCGGTAGTGCCGCCGCCGCTGCCGCCGCGGCCACCTGTATCACTACCGCTGCCGCCCGCACCGCTGCCCGCACCGCCCCCATGCCCGCCGCTACTGTTGCCGCTGCTGCCAGCTGCAAGCGCAGCCCGCATCGCGGCAGGATCCCGCATCAGCGTCGGCAGGAGGCTGAGCGCAGGCGCCGCAGCGCGGGCGCCTCGCCCATCCGGCACAGCACAGCCCTCCTGCGGGGCCCCCAGCCACAAACACTGAGACACCAGGCACGCCCAACACCCGCAGTGTGACGCCAGACAACACGGTGAGGGCCCTCTGTAGCCTGCTGGTGCCGCCGCGGCATGATGCACAAGTGCCCCACGCCTGGTCATGGCTGGCACGTATGGAACACATCAGCACATAGGCTCAGACACAGGCATGCTCAGCCCGCGGTCAAGACGAGGAGCGGCAGGAGCAGGCAACTCAGTAATGTTCTGGCGCGCACACACACACGCGCATCGGCTGGCCCCACCTGAAGGCGCTCCAGCCGCAAGCGCAGGGCACGGTCCGCGGCGCCCGGGTCGCCAAACATGTTGGCCGCGTCGTTGAGGCGCAGCAGCCGCACCTGCGCCCGCGCAGCCCCAGCGCAAGTCTGGCGCATGGCAGGAACATCATGTGGTCGTTTAAGGTGTGTGCCTGCAGGAGCATAGGGACAAGCCTGCATGCATGCTACGTTTGTATTGACAAGGTATGCGTGAGCTCGGGCGCCAGCAACCCCGTCAGCACGTGCCATTCGTGCAGCTCAGCACCTCAAAGTCACCAGCAGCACAGGGACACGCCATGCCTGCAGTGCCCATTGATCGCACTGTCCACTCAGCTCCTGCCCCTTGCCAGTACCAGACATCAATTGGGAACAAGGTGGGATCGGGGCGTGTGAAATCGACGCGCTCATGTGCGCCTCCAGCTGCGCCCACACGGAACGCTTGGAGCTGCGTCAATCAGGCGGGTGGCTGTCCGGTGGGGCGCGCCTGCGCGTGCTCCTCAAAGATGCCGGCCAGCTGCTGCGCGGGCGCGAAGCGCGGGACGACCAGGCGGCCGCGCAGCCAGAGCGCGGAGGTCATGATGGCCGTCGCGGCGGCCACCTCGCGCAGTGGGTACACGT
>JAABUV010001891.1_pt1 | contig 29567 bp, 26 predicted proteins | sample 5559971 | NCBI WGS metagenome assembly JAABUV01 (sample SAMN10711881, study PRJNA513362) | rock metagenome | isolation source: Antarctica rocks | place: Antarctica: Victoria Land, Knobhead nord | collected 2015-12-19
CACCGACCATCACGACGCCCAATTCACCGACCATCACGGCGCCAACGGTCGGCGATGAAGTCATCGTCCAGTTCAAGACGACGTTACAAGGTGGCACCGAGGTCTTCACGGCCGCGCAGCAGCAGCAGGCCGCGGCGCTGATCGGTTCGCTGGGCGCCTCCGTCGTCGCCTCCTCCCCCTCGGCCGGGTTCTACGTGGTGGCGTCGGCCTCGGGCAGCACGCCCGCCGCGACCGCCGCCCAACTCGACGCCAGCCCCCTGGTCGGGCGGGCGCAACCGAACTACGTCTACTCGACGGCGTCCAGCCCTTCCGACGACGTCAGCGTGCTCTTCCAGCCTGGGACGACGGACCAGCAGGCCCAGGGCCTGATCAAGTCGCTGGGCGACACGATCGTCTCGCCGGGCAACGGGACGGAATCCTACCTCATCGCGCCGGCGGCGGGCACTGACCTGGCCTCCGCACTGGCCGCCCTCTACGCCAGTCCCCTGATCTTGGCCGCGAGCCAGAACTTCGAGTTCAGCTACGACGTCCATGCGGCATCGGCGACCGTCTCGGTTGCCGACGAGGTCATCGTCCAGTTCGCGACTAGCCTTCAAAATGGGACCGAGGTCTTCACGCCCACGCAGCAGCAGCAGGCCGCGGCGCTGATCGGCTCGCTGGGCGCCTCCGTCGTCGCCTCCTCCCCCTCGGCCGGGTTCTACGTGGTGGCGTCGGCCCCGGGCAGCACGCCCGCCGCGACGGTCGCCCAACTCAACGCCAGCCCCCTGGTCGGGCGGGCGCAACCGAACTACGTCTACTCGACGGCGTCCGGCCGCCTCGACGACATCGGCGTGACCTTCCGGATGGGGACGACGAGCCAACAGGTCCAGGCTTTGGCCCAGTCGCTGGGCTACGCGATCCTCACGCCAGACGATGGGACGGAAATCTACCTCGTCGCGCCGGCGGCGGGCACCGACCTCGCCTCCGCCTTGGCCGCCCTCTACGCCAGCCCCCTGGTCGTGGTCACTAGCCAGAACTTCGCGTCCAGCGTAGCCACCCTAACCGCATAGGCGACCGTCTCGAGGTGTAGGGTGGGTGAGCGCCAGCGAAACCCACCGATCTCGTGGCGTTGCAGTGATTTGCGGTGGGTTTCGCTGGCGCTCACCCACCTTACTCCAGGCAGTAAAGATCCGGGCGATTCGGTAGGAATCGCCCGATTCCGAGAGAAAGTGTGATAACGAAGCCCGCGCGGTCCTGAATATATCGGTCGGTCGAGCTATCCACGCATCGCACCCGACCGAGGACCCGAATCATGCCCGCCAGCGAAGCCCGGATCCGCGCCAACCAGGCATCGGCCCTCCTGAGCACCGGCCCCCGGACCGCCGAGGGCAAGAGCCGGTCGTGCCGGAACAGTCTCAAGCACGGCCTGACCGGGCAGGGGATCGTCATCCCCGAGGGGGATCTCTCCGAGGTCGAGCGCCGGACCGCCGCTCTCCGGGCCGAGATGAAGCCCTCCGGCGAGGCCGGCGAGGTCCTGGTCCGGCGGTTGGCGGTGGCGTCGGTCCGGATGGATCGGTCGGTCGAGCGGGAACATGCGGCGATCGCCGCCAACGTGGCCCGGGTGCTGGAGGAGTTCGAGGCCCCCGAGGGGGCCGACGAGGCGACGGCCGATCGGCTCCGGAATCAGGCGGCCGACGTGGCGCTGTTCGACCCGTCGAAGGAGGCGACGCTGGCCCGCAAGTACGAGGCCGCCGCCGAACGGGGCTTCTACCGGGCCCTCAAGGAGTTGCAGCGGCTCCGGCGCGAGCGGGAGGCGGAATCGGAGGTCCCGACGGCCCGGCCGACGCCCGAGGTGTTGGGTTCGTCTTTGCACGTCGAGAGCATCGCCTCGATCCTGGCGAGCCTGCCCGGCGAGTCGGCCCGGATCGTGCCCCCGGCCCCGCCGAAGCCTCCGAAGCGGGTCGAGCCGGCGCGGGTCCCGGCGGTCCGGGAAAGCTTTTACGTCCCGATCGCGATCGGCCGGCCCGGCTGATCGGCCGGACCGGCGTCCGATCACGACCCGAAGCGGGCCGCCGATGCGGTCAACGCCCGGGGTCCGCGCCGGGCGGCCCGGCCCCGGATGGGACGGCGCGGCTCAGGGCCTCCGGATCGGGACGACGTGGTCGCGGAGGATCCGGCGGGCGACCACCTCGGCGCCGTCGCGGGTGATCAGGGCCCGGAGGGTCGGCTCGTCGATCGCGTCGCGGATGAAGGCGACTCCGCCGTCGGCGAAGAGGGCCAGGCTCCCGTCCTTGAAGTGGCCGCCGAGCCGGGGCGGGGGGCCCGAAGGGTCGTAGGTCAGCTCGGCCGGCTTGGTCCAGGGGACCGCCTCGGCCGCCTCGACCACAAGCAGGGTGGCCTCGGCGCCGTCGGGGATCGAGCCGAGGTCGTGCCCGGTCTCGCCTTCGAACAGGGTCCCGGGCCCGACGATGATCTGGAAATAGGTCGAGCCCGGCGGGTTGGCCCCCGGCCCCAGCGGCGCGAAGACGGCCGGCATCTTCGCCAGGAGCGGCCGGTTCGCCGGGCTGTCCCAGGGCTCGTCGAGCTTGAACTGCCGGTACAATTCCTCCTCGCCGAGCAGCGGCAGGAGCGCCACCCGCCAGCTCAGGAGCGGCCGGCCGTCCTTGTCCCGGATCGCCGGGTCGGGCAGCTTCTTGCCGTGGGCGTCGTGATACCGGTGCAGCTCCACCCCGATCCGGGCGAGGTGCCGCTTGACCTGGACGAGGGCCCGGGGGTCGGGCTTGTCGGCCCCCAGCAGGCCCAGCAGGAGCGGCAGGGCGGCCCAGGCCGGCCCGATCGCCTGCCACCTCGGGACCCGCTTCCAGCATGCGGTCGACCGGTTGTTCCCCATCCGAGCCCCTCCGGGTTGCGTCGCCTCCCGGCGTCCTGGAAGTCTTCGGGACGGTCAGTATGCGCGATCGCGAGGATTGTGTACAACGATTAAACATTTTCCGGGCTGAGAATTCCCCGCCCGGGGGCCGCGGACTGACCGGTCGGCCGGGATCCGTTACAATACCGGGCGACGATCCGACGAAGACTTTCCGCGGCCCGCCGGCGGGTCGCGAGGTCCAGCCCGTACGGGAGCCCTGCCGTGAGCGACGGCCTGAAGCGCGTGTTCGGGATCGACCTGGGGACGACCTACTCGGCCATCGCCTACGTCGACGAGCACGGCAAGCCCGTGGTCGTGCCCAACGGGGAGAGCGAGCGGATCACCCCCTCGGTCGTCCTCTTCGACGGCGACAGCGTGATCGTCGGCAACACCGCCAAAGAGGCGGCCAAGGTCGAGCCCCACCGGGTCGTCTCGCGGGTCAAGCAGCACATGGGCGACCCCCACTTCGTCTTCGAGCACGAGGGCCAGTCGTACGGCCCCGAGGACATCAGCTCGTTCGTCCTCCGCAAGGTCGTCGGCGACGCCGAGGTGGCGCTGGGCGGCGACGAGAAGATCACCGACGTGGTGATCACCTGCCCGGCCTACTTCGGGACCGACGAGCGCGAGGCCACCGCCAACGCCGGTCGGCTGGCCGGCCTGAACGTCCGGGCGATCCTCAACGAGCCCACCGCCGCCGCGATCGCCTACGGCCTGGAGCAAGGCGAGGACCAGACCGTCCTGGTCTACGACCTCGGCGGCGGGACCTTCGACGTCACGATGATCGAGATCAAGGACCGCCTGATCCGGGTGATCTGCACCGGGGGCGACCACCGACTGGGCGGAGCCCTCTGGGACGAGGCGGTCGTGCTCCACCTGGCCGAGGAGTTCCGCGCCCAGACCGGCGAGGAATCCGACCCGATGGACGACCCCGAGGTTCTTAACGACCTCTTCCTCCAGGCCGAGCGCGGCAAGAAGACGCTCACGCAGCGCGACAAGGCCCCGTTCCGCGTGACCCACGCCGGCAAGCAGGCCCGGGTCGAGCTGGAGCGCCCCCAGTTCGAGGCGATCACCCGCCATCTCCTCGACCGGACGGTCGAGCTGACCCGCGAGATGCTCGCCGACGCCCGGGCCAAGGGTTCCGAGAAGTTCGACAAGATCATCCTCGTCGGTGGGGCCACCCGGATGCCCCAGGTCCGTGACCGGATCGTCGCCGAGTTCGCCCTGGAGCCCGAGAGCTACGACCCGGACGAGGCCGTCGCCAAGGGCGCCGCGCTCTACGGCCTGAAGGAGTCGCTCCAGGACGAGGTTCGCGATATCCTGGCCCCGGCCACGCCCGGGGCCGAGGGGCCCGGCGGCGGGCTCGACCTGGCCGCGGTCTCCGAGGCCCAGGTGGCCGAGGCCCTGGACAAGATCGAGCGCGAGCTGGGCTACACCCTGACCGGCCCGGTCCGCGAGCTGGTCAACACCCGGATCGTCAACGTCCTCTCCAAGAGCCTCGGCGTGGTCGCCCGCGACGACTCCGGCAAGGACGTCGTCGTCACCCTCCTGCCACGCAACGGCGAGGTCCCGATGGAGTCCGCCAGCGACTTCGGGACCGACTCCGCCAACCAGGCTGGCGTCGACATCAAGGTCATGGCCGGGGAGCGCGACAGCACCGAGCCGCTCGATTGCAAGGACGTCGGCGTCGCCACCCTGAACCTCCCCGCCGGCCTCCCCGCCCGGAGCCCGATCCGCGTCAAGTTCGCCATCAACCGCGATGGCCGCCTCAACGTCACCGCCACCGACCTCACCGGCGGCGGCTCCATCGACGTCGACTTCGAGACCGAGGCCGTCATGAACGCCGAGGACGTGGCCGAGCGCTCCTCGGCCCTCCGGCTCCTGAACGTCTCCTGAACCGGGAGCAATCGAAGATGGCCACCGCGACCGAGCCGGGCGTATCGACCGGGCCCGAAATCGGCGATCGTGAGGGAATCGACATGGCCACCGCGACCCCGCCGCAAGCCCCGACCAGATCCGAAGTCGGCGAGAAGCGGTTCGTCATCCGCAACGTGGGCTGGTCCGGCTACCAGGCCCTGCTCAAGATCCTGGGCGACCACGGGCCTCGACTGGCTTACGCGCACGGAGATGTCGAGCTCATCTCGCCCTTGCTGCCCCATGAAAGTTTTCGTTGGCGATTGGGCCGGATGGTCGAGACCATCTCCGAAGAGCTGGAAATCCTGATCAGACCGGCCGGCTCGACGACCTTGAACCGGGAAGACGTGGCCGAGGTGTCGAGGCCGACGAATGCTATTATCTCGCGAATGCGCGTCATTTCGGCGGTCGGCAGAACATCGACCTTGAATTCGACCCGCCCCCCGATCTCGCGATCGAGGTCGAGATCACCAGCGGCATCCTCCATAAGCGAGAGATTTACGCCCGGCTCGGCCTTCCCGAAATCTGGCGGTTCGATGGCGAGATGCTGGCGGTCCTGTTGCTCCAGGCCGACGGCTCTTACGCCCCATCGGATCGGAGCGCGTCCTTCCCGTTCCTCCCGATGGGCGAGGTCGTCCGTTTTCTGCTCGATCCGGATCTGTCCGACGAGATTCGCTGGAAGAGGGGTTTCCGGACCTGGGTCCGAGCCGCCCTGCTTCCGCCTGATCGCAATCCGGGCGCCCCGGAAAGATAAGACCATGCCCACCATCGTCGGGATCGACCTGGGGACGACCAACTCGGCCGATGAGAGACTCGTGACGTCCCGCAATATCCAAGAATGAGAGACCATGGATAAAATCGCGACAGTCTACTTCGATGGGGACGTCTTCCGGCCCGAAACGCCGATCGACCTGGAGCCTAACGCCCTCTATGTCATCTCGATCCAGGCCGCTCTGGAAAGTCCCGCGGCGGGGACCCTTTCGGAACTCCTCCGAAATTTGGCGGGAAAGGTCGAGGGGCCGCCGGACTGGTCGGCGGAACACAATCATTACATACACGGGAGCCCGAAGAATGGGAAGGGGCCGCACACGTGAGCGAAGTTCGGCCCTTTCTCGACACCTCCTTCGTCCTGGCGTTGTTCAACCGCCGGGATCAATATCACGAGAAAGCCGTGTCGCTCCTGAATCTGGTGGATCGGTCGAGGAAATGGGTAACCGAGGCGGTCCTGATTGAGATCGGAGATGGGATGAGTCGGATCGATCGTCCATTGGCCGCGGCCTTCATTGGCCGATGCTACGATTCGCCGGACACCACCGTGATCCCCCTCACTTCGGGGCTGATCCGGACGAGCCTGTTACTCGATCGCGAACGCCCCGACAAGTCCTGGGGCCTGACCGACTGCATCTCTTTCGTGGTCATGCGGGAAGAAGGCTTGACGGACGCCTTGACCGCCGACGAGCATTTCGTCCAGGCGGGATTCCGCGCCCTGATGCGGTGAGCGCCGGGAGCGACCATGCCCACCATCGTCGGGATCGACCTGGGGACGACCAACTCGGTGGTGGCCTGCCGGAACGCCTACGGGCGGCCGGAGGTGATCGCCAACCGCGAGGGGCGGAACATCACGCCGTCGGTGGTCTACTTCGGCTCGGACCCGCCGGCCGTCGGCGACGAGGCCAAGGAGTGGGCCCGGCTGGGGAACGAGGAGATCGCCAGCTTCTTCAAGCCCCACATGGGGAGCCCGACCTATCGGCTCCGCTTCCACGGCCGCGACTACGATGCCACCGGACTCTCGGCCCTGATCCTCGGGAGGCTCAAGGAGGACGCCGAGGCCCGGCTCGGCGAGGCCGTCGAGCACGCCGTGATCACCGTCCCGGCCTACTTCGCCGACCCCCAGCGGAAGGCGACCATCGAGGCCGGCCGGCTCGCCGGGCTCAATGTCGCCCGGATCATCAACGAGCCGACGGCCGCGGCGCTGGCCTACGGGCTCGGCAAGTCGGGGGCCGAGGAGACCGTCCTGATCTACGACCTCGGCGGCGGGACCTTCGACGTGACCGTCGCCCGGATCGCGCCGGACGAGGTGGCCGTCCTGGCCACGGCGGGCGACCGCGACCTCGGCGGCAAGGACTGGGACGACCACATCGCCACCTACCTCGCCGAGAAGTTCGCCGCCGACACCGGCTCCGACCCGCTGGACGACCCGGTCGCCCTCAACGAGGTCCTGACCCTGGCCGAGCAGGCCAAGTGGGCCCTCTCGGAGCGGTCCTCCACCCGGATCGCCCTTCAGATCGGCCGGGAGCGGCGGTCCTACGAGCTGAGCCGGGCCGAGTTCGAGGCGATGACCTTCGCCCTGATGGACCGGACCCGCCGGCTGACCGAGGAGGCCCTCGGCGAGGCCGGCCTGAGCTGGCCCCAGCTCTCGGGCGTCCTGCTGGTCGGCGGGTCGACGCGGATGCCGATGGTCCGGTCATACGTCCGAGCGATGGCCGGGCAGGACCCCAAGGCCGGGGTGAATGTTGACGAGGTCGTCGCCCTGGGCGCGGCGATCCAGGCGGCGATCGAGGCCGGCGAGGTCCCCGGCGGGGCCCGCCCCCGGTTCACCCTGGCCGGGGCCCGGCGGGTCGTGGACGTGATGTCGCACAGCCTGGGGGCCGTGGCCGTCAGCCTCGACGGGCAAAGTTATGTCAATGACGTGATCGTCCGCCGGAACCTCCCGATCCCCGCCGAGGACACCACCTCCTACCTCCACGCCACCCACGGCGGGGCCAACGAGACCCTCGAAGTCTACCTGACCCAGGGGGAGAGCACCCGGCCGCTCGACTGCGAGGTCCTCGGCAAGTATGCTTTCTCGGGGATCCAGGCGACCGACGCCGAGGTCCGGGTGGACGTGAAAATGTCCTACGACGTCAACGGGGTGGTCCAGGTCCGGGCCACCCAGCGCGACACCGGTCACTCGCTCCGGATGAGGGTCGAGCCCGTCCCCGACGACCTGTCCTGGCTCGGCCGCCCGCCGGCCTCCCCGACGAGCCGGGCCCCGGCGGACCCGACCCGGATTTACCTGCTGATCGACGTCTCGGCGAGCATGGCCGGCAACCCGCTGGCCGAGGCCCAGTCGGCGGCCCGGGCGTTCCTGGACAAGTGCGACTTCACCGCGACCGAGGTCGGCCTGATCTCATTCTCCGACGAGGTCACGCTCCAGGCCGAGGCCACCGACAACCCCCGGCGCGTCCAGGCCGCCATCGCCCGGCTGGAGGCCGACGGGACCACCAACCTCAGCGACGCCCTGGGACTCGCCCGGGCCAGGCTCAACCGGCTCGACCGGACCCGCTACGTCGTCCTCCTGACCGACGGCTACCCCGACGCCGCCGAGAGCGCCGTGGAGCAGGCGGCGCTGGCCCGGGGCGAGGGGATCGAGATCGTCGCCATCGGGATCGGCGACGCGGATCTGTCCTATCTCCGCCGTCTGGCCAGCACCGAGGAGGGCTCGATCTTCGCCCGCCAGGGGGAGCTGGTCGGTACCTTCGGCCACATCGCCCGGGTCATCGCCGAAGGGGGCCGGGCCCTCCGGAAGCTGCCATGAGCGCCCTCTCGGCCAACCTCCGGCACACCTACGACCTGGCCCTGGCCGGGGCGATCGGGGCCCTCACCGGCCTCTACCTCTACGTCGAGCTGGTCCACGCCGATTCGATCTGGGCCCGCGATGCCCTGGCCGGCGTGGCGATCGGGGGGTCGATCGGGTTCTTCCTCAACGCCTGGGGACCTGCTCGTGACGGGGCCTGGCTCCGGCTCGCCCGGGATGCCTCGTGGGGGGCGATCGCCGGGGCATCGGGCGGGGCGATCGGCCTGGTCGTCGGCGAGCTGGCCCTCGGGACGTTCCGGGGCGGGCTCGCCGGCCGGGCCGTGTCGTGGGCGATCCTTGGTCTCGGGATCGGGGCCAGCCAGGGGCTCGCCACCGGGTCGAGGCAGCGGCTGGCCTTTGGACTGATCGGCGGATCGGTGGGCGGGTCGGTCGGCGGATTCCTGTTCGAGGCGATGCGGAGGGGGATGCGAGGGCGGTATGATCTGGGGCAGGGGCTCGGGATCGTCCTGCTCGGCGCGGGCCTGGGGCTCGCGCTGGCATTGGTGGAACAGGCGCTCCGGCGGTCGTGGGTCCAGGTTCTCCGGGGTCGCCAGGAGGGTCGGTCGTACCTCCTGGCCGGCCGTCGCTCGACCCTGGGCCTCGACGAGCGGGCCGAGGTCGGCCTCTTCGGCGACCCGAGCGTGGCCCGCCGCCATGCCGAGATCGTCGCGATCGGCCGCGAATACGTCCTCCAGAGCCTCGCCCCGGCGGGCCGGACCAAGGTCAACGGCAAGGTCGTCGTCGAGGGCGGCCAGCCGCTCCAGGACGGCGACCGGATCGAACTCGGGCAGACCCTCCTTTTGTTCCGGCGGCGCTGAATCATGGGCTCGACCACCAATGGCGACGGCTGGGCCCTCGAAGTCGTCCGGGGCAAGGACCCCGGGCGGGTCTTCGCGCTGGGCCCGGGCGAGGTCTTGCTGGGGAACGCGCTGGGGGAGGGGTCGGGGATCGACCTGGCGGGCCAGGAGCCGGACGCCTCGCCCCGGAGGATGGCGAACCGCCACGCGGCGATGGAATGCTCGGCCCGGGGTCTGGCGATCCGCGACCTGGAGAGCCCCGGCGGGACGTTCGTGAACCGCCGGCGGGTCCTCCCGGGTCAGGCGACGGCGCTCCAGGCCGGCGACCTGATCCAGCTCGGCGGCGTGCAGCTCCGAGTGGTGGCCAGGGCGGCGGCGGGCCCGACGGTCCCGGGCCGGTCGGGGCCCTTTTCGTACGCCCTGGCGGGCGGGACGACTTGCCGGACCTGGGACGACTTCCTGACCGCCTCCTCCCAGCGGTGGGAGCCGCTCCGGGACGAGCTGACCTCGGGGCGGCTCGGGGCGTTCCTCCGATCGATCGGCCGGTCCGACCTCGTCCCGGCGGCCGGGGCGGCCGGGTCGCCCGACGACCGGCTCGACGCCTGGCTCGGCTCGCTCCCGACGACCCGTCCGGCGGGACCGGAGCTGGACGTCCACCCGCCTCGGCTGGTGATCCGGGCGACCCCGGGTGGCGGGACGATCCGCAAGTCGGTCCGGGTGGCGAACGTCGGCTATCGGCTCCTCCGGGCGACCGCCCGCGTCGAGCCCGCCGGGCTGGCCTGGCTGAGCCTGGCGCCCCCGTTCGCCGGCAAGCCGTTCGCGACCTCCGAGGGGATCGACGTCCTCGTGGACCTGGCGGTCCCCGAGACCCTCCCGGATCGCCTGACGGCCGAGCTGGTGATCGAGGGGAACGGCGGATCGAAGCGGGTCGCGGTCGTCCTGGAAGCGAAGCCGTCGGCGGTCGAGGCCCCCGAGGCCGGGCCGATGGCGTCCGGGGCGACCCTGGCCGAGCTGATCGGCCGGCAGACGCCGGTCGCCCGGGTCGCGACCTGGGGAATGGCCGCGCTGGCGCTCCGGCTGGTGATCGGCGTGGCGGGCGGCTCGATCGGCGAGGACGCGATGGCGGCGTCGGGGCCCGACGCGCCGAGGCTGGCCGGCGTGGCCCTGGTCCTGGCCGCGGCCGGGATGGTGGTCGGCGGCGCGCTGGCGGCTCGCCGGGGAGGCCGGGGCGAGGTGCCCGCCGGGGGCTTCGCGGGGGCCTCCGGCGGGGTGATCGTGGCGGCGGCGCTGGTCGCGACCTGCCGGTCGGTCGAGCCGGGATTGGGATCCTGGTCGACCTCGATCCTCGGGGTTTCCGGCCTCTGGGCACTCCTGGGCGGCGGCCTGGCGGCGCTCTCGGCCTTCTTCATCCAGGGGAAGCCATGATCCTCCGAGAAGTCCGGATCCTGGTGGTCCTCGCCGGCCTGGGGATCCTGGCGGGGGCGGACGGCCCTTCGGTGGTCGTCACGCAGCCGGACGAGTCCAAGTTCCCGGAAATCACGGTCTATTTCGAGGTCAAGAAGTCCGACGGGTCGTTCGTCCTCGACGCCAAACGCGAGGAATTCCGGGTCGCCGAGGACGGCCAGGACCGGCCGATCCTCCGGTTCGAGGCTCCGGAGTCGACCGAGGTCCGGTCGACGACGGTGGTCCTGGTCGTCGACCACAGCGGGAGCATGAACCAGGAGGACCGGATCGGCGGCCTCAAGCGGGCGGTCGCGACGTTCCTCGACGGACTCCCGCCGGGTTCGCGGGTGGCGGTGGTCGCGTTCAGTTCGCAGGTCGAGTTGATCTGCCCATTCACGACCGACTTCGACCGGGTCCGGGGGGCGGTCAATGGCCTGGAGGCCGAGGGGGCGACCCGCTATTACGACGCCGTGTCCGCCGCGCTCGACCTCCTGGGCGAGCAGACCGGCCGCCGGGCGGTCCTGGCGTTGACCGATGGCCAGGACGCCCGGAGCCTCTCGGCCTCGCTCCGGTCGGTGATCGAGCAGGCCCGGGGGCTGGGGCTCCCGGTCCACACCCTGGGGCTCGGCGACGAGCGCGAGATCGCCGTCGGGGCCCTCGCCCGGCTGGCCACCGAGACCCGGGGGCAGCACTACCTGGCCCGCGACGCCGGGCAGCTCCGGAAGATTTACGAGGAGATCGCCCGGCGGCTGGGTTCGAGCTACAGCCTGGCCTACCAGACCGACCGGAAGGTCGCCGACGGCACGCTCCGGCCGATCCGGATCGCCTACGAAAAGGCCGCGGAGGCCGCCGAGACGGCCGTCTTCATCCGGGGGATGGTCGTCCCCGCCGCCGGCTGGTCGCGGCTCTTCCTGGCCCTCCTGATCGGGCTCGGCCTGCTCGGGGCCCTCCCGGCGATCCTCCGGTCGAGGGCCGGCCGAGCCGCCCCGGATCCACCCTGAATCGCGAGGTCCGATGCTCCCGCCGATCCGCTATCCCCTGCCGAGCCTGCTGGCCCTGGCGATTGCCTGGCTCCTGGCCTGGCAGGCGGCCGAGTGGTCGAGGACCTGGCGATCGGAGCTGGCCGCCCGGGCCCGGCTCGCGCTCCAGGGGCCGCCGGTGCCGAACTCGACCAGACCGAAGGTCGTCGCCGGGCCGATCACCCGCCGGGCCCTCCTGCTCCGCGACGAGACGCCCGCCGCGAGCAAGCCAGACGGCCCGACCATCGAGACGATCGATCGGCGGATGTTCGTCGACGTCTACGACGTCTGGCCCGAGCCGGGACCGATCTCGCACCTCCGGGTCGGCAACCGGAAGCCGATCGGGTGGATCCCGGCCCCGGGCGTCCTGCCCTGGGACACCCGGCTCGTCGTCCGGGCCCCCGGGGGCCGGCTATCGATGGCCCCCACGCCCGGCGGGGCGGGCTCGCCGGTCCCGGTCGGCGCCGGGTCGCTCCCGGTTCTCGCCTGGGACGGCCGGGCGGTCGAGCTGGCCGTCTGGGATCCGGCCCGACCGTGGTCCAAGGTCGCCCGGCGCGGCTGGGTCCGGCTCGACGACCTCCCGCCCGACGCCTGGGGCGTCTGGATCAGCCAGGTCGAGCTGCCGATCCTGCTCCGGCTCGCCCTCGACGGCGACCCGGCCCTCGTCCGGCTCCGGGCCGTCCTGGGGCGGCTGGCCGACGCCCGAGCTCTGACCCGGGCCGACCTCGAAGCCGCCCGCCCCGCGCTCCCGGCGGTCGCCTTCGCCCCCGGCCCGGATCCCGGGCGATCGCTCGCCCGGCTGGCCGAGGCCAACGCCCGCCCCGAGGTGGAGGCGACCTGGTCGGGCCTCAATTTCCGCTTCCTCCCGATGGGCGACCTCCCCTGATCGCCCCCGACCCTCAATGGCCGTTTGAGATGGCGTCGGCCTTGGGAGTCGAGCCCGGGCGGGTGAAGACCAGGACGTCGGTCCAGCAGCCTTCGCCGCCCTTCTCGAACGCCTTGGGCCGGTCGTCGTTGAATCCGCCACTCCGGAGGATCAGCCGGTCCCCTTCGAGCCGGTAGATCGAATGGAGCGTCGGGACCTCGGTCCCATCCACGGTCGAGAATTTGATCCAGTCGAGCGAGCGTGGGCTGGCCGATTCGTCGAGCTGCCACTCGCCACTCGCCCGGAGCTTCGGCCCGACCTTGGGCGTGATCATCGCCGAGACTTCGCTCCCCTTCACTTCGAGGGAGACGGCGAATTCTTTCCGGCGTCCCACCGACGCCTCCCACTTCCCCTGGATCTTGGGGAGGTCGCCCTGCTCGGGCGCCGCGCCCAGGCCGAACCCCGCCACGATCACCGCCAACGCCATTCCATGATGCCGCATGAGATCCTCCTTTCAACCTCGTTACCGCGACCAGCCCCTCACGCCCGGGCCGGCCTCCTCGAAGTCAATCGAACCACCCCGAAGGAGGACGACGCCATCATTAGTATCTCGATCAACAAAATCAAGATAAGATCGAGGATTGCTGCGCCGACCGGTTCAGCGGCCATCGGAGTCCGGCCAGTGATCCCGTCTTCGGCAGATCCGTCTTGGATCACCTCATCCGGGTCTCGATCCGAGCCTCACCGTCCCTGTCCGCTTACGTCCCGAGGTCGATCCTGGTTCGACCCTCGGGGCCGACCGTCCCGATCCGGGAGCAACCGATGCCCGCCGCGTGTCCTGCTGTCGCGGCCCTCTGCCTCTTCGCCCTGGTTTGGCCCACCCCGGGGGCTGTCCACCGCAAGCGGGGAGGATCCCTCCCACCTGCATCGCTCCGGCGGCTCTGGCGGGACGTGATGGGGACCGAGGCGGGTCCGGGCCCCTCGCGGATCCTCCGGCGAGGGGGCGCCTCGGTCCTCCCGGAGGCCGGGTCATTTCACGTCGAGCAGCTCGATGTCGAAGATCAGCGCGTCGTTCGGCTTGATCGGTCCGCCCGGTCGAGGGGTCGCGCCGTAGGCGAGGTCGGAGGGGATGAAAACCTGATACTTGGCCCCGACCTTCATTTTCTGGAGGATCTCGGTCCAGCCCTTGATGACGCCGCCGACGGGGAACTCGGCCGGCTCGTTCCGCTTGTAGGAGCTGTCGAACACGGTCCCGTCGATCAGGGTTCCCTGGTAGTTGGCGACCACCGTGTCACTCAGCTTGGGGGTCTTGCCGGTCCCTTCCTTGATGACCTTGAACTGGAGCCCACTGGGCAAGCTCTGGATGCCCGGCTTGGCCTTGTTGGTGGCGAGGAAGGTCTGGCCCGCCTTCAGGTTCTTGTCGGCGTCGCCCGCGGCGGCCCCGGCCTGCTTGGTCATCATCTGCTGGCGGAAGGCCGTCATCACTTCCTGGAACTGCGCCTCGGTCATGGCCGACTTGTTGGCCAGGCCGTCGCGGAGCCCCTGGGCGACGATCGTGGGGTCGACCTCGACCCCCTCCTGCTTCATGCTCTTGGCGATGTTCAGGCCGAGGGCGTAGGAGACCTTCTGCTCCATCGTCTTGAACTCGGACTCGCCCTTGGCGGCCGGGGCCTGCCCTCGGGCGACCGTCGCCCCCATCACCAGTCCGATCCCCAGGGTGGCGAGCGTCGCGTACTTCATCGGATGTCCTTGCGCGGGTCAATCATCATGCCGCGGACGACCGTCGGCTGTGGTGAATTTTTTACCACAAATCGGCGGGTCGGCCTAGCCTTCGATCAGCCCGCGCGACCGGCGCGACCGCCATGCCCCACAAGATCGATACGCACTGAAGGATGAAAGAAAAGTCGATGTCGGGGGTGAGATTTGGACTTGGTCTTGATTTTGCGGTAAAATGGAAATGTTGGGCAACCGGGGTCGTCTCCAGGAGGTGACCGGATGTTCCGTAACGGACTCCGCCGAGGGAGTGGGAACCGCTATCTGATGCGTCGCTAGGGGAGGCTTCGGGGTCACAATTCGGGGCAACGTGCCATGAAAAAGGTTCGTCGGAACCGTCAGCACGCCAAGTTCGCCCGTCTTCGCCGCCACCTGGAGATCAGCGCCGACCTTCTCCGGACCCGCCGGATCCGGACCCGGTCGGCCCGATACGCCGCCGCCTTGGCCGAGCAGCTCGGGCTGATCGAACGGCCCCGGTGCTGTTCCTGGTGCCGTCGTCGCCAGCGGCTGGAGCGGCACCACTGGGATTACGCCGAGCCCCTGACCGTGACTTTCCTCTGCGGCGACTGCCACGAGATCGCCGACTCGATGAATTATCAGGCAGCCACTGCCTAGCGGACCGGGAGAGCCCGGTGGGTCCTGGACCCGCCGGGCTTTTCCTCGGGGAGGGCCGCCGGAATTTCCGCAACGGGGTACGTCATCTGGAAGGTGGTCCCGTGTCCCGGGACCGACTGCCAGCGGAGTTCGCCCCCGGCCTGTTCGACGATCCGGGCGGCCCTTGGGAGTCCCAGGCCCAGCCCTCGACCGGCCTGACGACCGCAATAGAAGGGGTCGAAAAGGTGCAGGCCATCGGTCGCGCCAATCCCTCGGCCGGTGTCGTGGACCGACCAGCGGAGATTCCGGCCGTCGGACCCGGCGGTGAACAGGATCGACCCGCCGCTCGGGGTCGCCTCCAGCGCGTTCCGGCCGAGAATGTCGGCGATCTGGCGGAGCGGGTCGGGGTCGGCCCAGACCTTGGGCCCGCCCTCGCGGGCCTCGGCCACGACCCGGACGCCCCGGGCGTCGGCCTCGTCCTGGAGGTCGCGGAGGGAGGCCCGGACGATCTCCTCGGGCTGGCAGGGACGGGGCCGGGGCTCGGGCGGCCGGGCGACGTACATCAGGTCGCGGAGGATCCGGTGGGCCCGCTGCGCCTGGGCGATGATCGCCCGGAACGACCGGACCGCGTCGGGGTCGTTCTCGCGGGCCATCAGGAGTTGCGCCCGGCCAACGATCACGGCCAACGGGTTGTTCAGCTCGTGACCCGCCCCTGCGGCGAACTCGGCCAGGGCTTCGAGCATCGCCCGGCGTCGCGACGGTTCCTCGCGATCGACCCGCCCCCGGTGAGCGGCAACGACCTCGTCCAGCAAGCCCCGGAGCCGGACGCGCTCGTCGACCTCGCGAGCCCAGGCGCCCCAGGCGTCCAGGGTCGCCGGCGGCCCGGACGATCCCGAGGGATCCTCGGACGGGTGAAGCTGGACCCGGGCGCAAGGCCGGTCGAGCTCGCCGAGGGGGAGCCCGGCGGATTCCGGGCCGGGCTCGGGCGGGGAGGGCCCGGACCCCTCGGAGCCGATCCAGACGACTCGGGCGGCGACGACGCCGGGTTCACCGCAGAGGGCCAGGCTCGCCCGATCGGCCCAGGCTTCGGGGCCCTCGGTCGGCGACGACTCGGCGACCGCCCGGACGAAGCGCTCGCGGGAGGCGTTCTCGGACCGGAGCCGGGCGACGGCCAGCCGGAGCCGGGCGTTGTCGCGGGTCAGCCGCTCCTCGCGAGGTGAGGCGTCGGGGTCGACGAACGGGCCGCCGCAGCGCGACTGGACCTCGGCGGTGAGGATCCGGACCCTCGGGTCGCCCGGGCCGAGTTCGCGGGCCTCCTCGGCGCCGGGGGCCCAGGGGGTCCGGCGGGCCAGGGCGAAGGCTTGCTGGATGATCCCGAGCCGGTCGGGATCGCCCGAGCAGCCGTTGAGGTCGCCGTTGAGGTCCGCATGAAGCCAGGCGGCGTCAAGCACCAGCGGCTCGACGCCCCATCGGGCGGCGAGACGACGGCCGAGGGCCGATGCCTCGGCCCCCAGCCATCGCCGTTCCAGGTCCCGCCGAGCCGTTGGCCCGGGCGTGGCAAACCACTCGACCAGGCGATCAGGGGCGACCGAGGCCAGCGCCCAGATCCCCAGGCCGTGCAGGACCCCCGCGCGGGCGAAGGTCTCGGGGTCGCCGAGCCCGGCTTCGCGGGCCAGGCGACGGGCAGCGAAGCCGACGGCCGCGGAGAATCGCCAGAACCGCGTCAGGGCCTCGGCCGCCGGCCCGGAGGATCCGGAGTCCGGCCACCATCGGAGTTCGGCGAGCGCGGCCATCGGGTCGAGCGACCGGCCGCCGGTCCGCGACCGGGCCAGGGCCCAGGCCGGGTCGGTCTCGACCGAGGGGGGGAGCCGTGTGGGCTCCAACGGCGCATCGGGGGATGGGTCGTCGTCGACCGGGGAGCCGGCGAGGACCTGGCGGGCCGAGGCGGGACGGACCGGAAGCGCATCCAGCCGGTCGAGGGTCCGGCGGAGGTCCACGGGTCCGAGTTCGTGGGCGGGCGTGGCACGCACCGAGCCGGGCTCCTTCCCGTCGGCGACGATCCAAATCGCGGAATCAGCCGGTCGGGCCGGTCTCTATATCCAAGAGTCGGCAGACGCGGCGGATCAGTTCATCGATGTCGAGCGGCTTGTGGAGAAAATCGTCGGCGCCGGAGGTCCGGAGTTCGGCGATCTTGTCCTCCTCGATCATCCCCGAGATGCAGATGATCTTGATATCGGCCATCGTCGGGTCGGCCCGGATCAGCTCGCAGACCGCCTGACCGTTGATGTCTGGCAGCATGACGTCGAGGATGATCAGGTCGGGGTGGTATTCTTTGGCGAGCATCCCGGCGCCGAAGCCGTTGTTGACGGTCTTGGTCTCGAACCGGGCGTCGTGGATCAGCACGTCGGAGATCAGGTCGACCACCGCCTGGTCATCATCGACGATCAGGACCCGCCGCCGCCCGCTCTCCAGGGCGTCGGTCGGGATGCTGTTTTCCTTCATGAAACGATAGAGCGCCTCCCGAGGGATGCGCCGGAACCGCGAGCCGGGCACGCGAAAACCCTTGAGCTGCCCCGAGTCGAAGCAGCGGATGATCGTCTGTTGGCTCACCTTGCAGATCTTGGCGGCCTCACCGGTCGTGAACACGGTCTTCATGGTCGAGTACGCCCCATCCCATCGTGCGTGCGCCTGGGCATCGCGATGCTCCGCCTCGCCCCCCGGCAAGTCCCAATCCATGGGGAAGCCCTCGCCGGACGCCCAACCCTCGTCCCGGTCCGAATCCGCACGGGAGGCCCGGGAAACCGGACCCCACGAAAATGATCGCCGCATCTGATCGGCCGAAAGGCCCGAGATGGTAAACCTTGCGAAATCTATCAGGTTTACCAGAATTGCCAACAGTCCCAATTATAAGAGGCCTGCCTATCCTGTCAACCCTAATGCGGCACCCGTTGAACCTCCCAGAGTCCGATCCCTCCGGAAGCCATACAAAGGGCCCAGCGTCTCGGCAGGGCGGGCCCGATCGGCGGTCGCCGTCCCGCTCATTCGTGGCCGAGGTCGTAGAGATCGCGCGGCGTGTCGTGGAGGATCTGGCGGAGCAGGGGGGGGGTTTCGTCCTCCTCGAAGAATTGAGCCTCGACCAGCCGTGCGAGGGCCGCGGCCATCGCCTTGCGGACGACCTGGAGCTTGCCGTAGCTCCACTCTACATAATAGGCGTCGCAGAGGAAGCCGCCGACCTTGGTCGCCGGGGCGACCTGAACGCGGAGGCCGACATTTTTCTCGATCATCATCGGGAAGAAGTTGTGCCACCAGTAGCCCGAGGCGTAGACGTTGGGAAAATGCCGGGCCAGGATCGCCACGTCGTGGCTCATCGGGTCCGAGGCCATCATCAGGTCGAACCGGGCGCCGGAGAAGTGATGGAAGCCCCGGGCCATCTCCGAGGTCCAGGTCTCCTGGAACCGGGGGATGCTCTTGGCTCCGCAAATGAAGTACTCGGCCCCGACGGCGATCTGGAACGCCTTGCGGTTGGCGTGGTGCCATTTGAGGACGGTCCAGGAGACGAACCGGGCCAGCCCGTCGACCTCGGCGTCGGAAAGGTCCCAATCGTCGGCCGCCTGACCCAGGACGTACTGGGCGTAGGTCTCGTCGGGCGGGTTGAAGCGGTGCTCGATCGGCAAAAACGTGTTGGTGAACCGGACCCGGCCGGTGACGGTCCGGTCGAGCCAGTCGAAGACCAGGCGTTCGAGTCGATCGGTGGTCGAGGGCGTCTCGCCCAGCACGGCGGTCAGGGCCTCGAAATACTCGCCCTTGGTGGTCCGGCCGGTGAAGAACGGTTCGAGGTCGGTGGCGACGCCCGGGCAGAACAGGTAGTGGGCGTCCAGCATATAGTAGAAGTCGTCGGGGTTCCGGGCCGGGTCGGCGCTCCGGTTCCCCAGGCTGGTGACGACGGTCCGGATGTTCGACCGATCCCGGAGGACGCTCCGGGCCCAGTCCGGATCCCCGCCGGTCCCGGCGACCTTGTCGAAGAGGTCGCGGTAGTTGGATTCGGTGAGCTGGGAATCCCCGAAGTCGTAGAGGTCGCGGAAGATCCGGAACAGGCACCAGGCCATGGTGGTGTTCCGCATCCGCCGGAGGTAGGGGATCGACCGGCGGACTCGCTCGTCGGCGGGGAGGACGGGGTCGAGGTCTTTCGGTGGCATCCCCACGGCGATCAGTTCGGTCCGGACCCAGTGATAGCCCATCAGGGCGGCGAGGTCGGGGGCGTTGGGCTGGTCGCAGCGGATGTGGGTATGGGGGTCGACGATCGGGGTGTCGCCGATCATCCGCTCGATCCGCTGGGCCAGGCTTGGTTCGCTGGTGAACATGGGCGGTCTCGGGGCGTGGAGGGGTCCGAGGCCGGCGGGCTCGGGTCCGATCGTCCGATGATCGGAGCGGCGACCGATCCTGTCAATGAGCCGGGCGGGGCGATCCGGGACCGGACTCGTGGTGGCCTCGGGCCGGTCTGCTATAATTTCCCGAGCGAGCGGACGGGCCCGCCACGAGGCCGCCGGGGGGAGTCGACTGATGCGTCGGGATATCGACGAGGCGTTGCAGAGCTGGCCCTTTGACGCGGAATCCGGCGACGTGGCCGCGCGTCAGATCAAGGCCCGCGACGGCCGGACGGTCTTGCAGATCCGGGTCGAGCTGGGTTTGCTGCAACTCGAAATCGAGGCTCGGCCCGACGGCGTCCGGCCGCACAGCTTCGCCACCTTTCTCGACTATCTCCGCCATCGGTCCCGGCCCAAGTCCGGCTCGGCGGCCCGGTCGGGCGAGTCCTGGGCCATGACCCCCGAGCATTGCGCCGAGGCCGACCGCGAATTCGCCCAGTTCTACCATCGGCGGGTCGCCTGGATGAGCCTCCAGCGCTACGACCGGGCGCTCCTGGACGCGGACCACTCGCTGGCCCTGATGGATTTCGTCGGCAAGCACGCCGTCGACGTCGACTACGTCGCCTCGCACGAGCGGTTCCGAGGGCTCGTCCTGTTCCACCGGACCCAGGCCGCCGCGGCGCTGGCGCTGGAGCGGGAGAAGCCTGACGAGGCGGTCGACGCCATCCGGCAGGGAATGGAGCGGCTCGTCGAGCACCAGCAGGCCTGGGCCTCCGACCCCGACCGCGAGGACACCCCGAACGAGGCGCTGGTGGAGCAGCTCAAGGCCCTCGATCGCGAGATCCGCAAGACCTTCGACGTCGCCAAGACCCTCCACGAGCAGCTCGACGAGGCCGTCGCCGACGAGGATTACGAGCTGGCCGCCCGGCTCCGCGACCAGATCAAGGCCCGGGCGGGACGCTGAGCGTCACCCCCGACCTTCCGTCGTCGCCGGGCAGCGCATCGATTTCGGCACCGTTCGAAAAGGGAAAACCCCGGGCTGTACCGGAGGTTGGGTCGTTCAGAGGCGCCGGGCGGATTCGAACCGCCGATGGAGGTTTTGCAGACCTCTGCCTTGCCACTTGGCTACGGCGCCCGGAGTCGAGCTAACGATCTTAGTGGCCGGGACCTGGCCGGGCAAGGTGACTTTTCGAGACCCGGGCACCGGAATCGGATCGCAAGGGTCGCCCGGATTCCAGCGGCGTCCGGAGTTCGTCGATGGTGCGGTGCCAGGCCGATTCCAGGGCGGAGACGTCCTCCCCGAATGCGGCCCGGAAGGCACTGGACGCCCGATCGGGACGCGATGATCCTTCGAGGGAAGGGGCCCGGAGGAGGTCGAGGAAGGTCCGGAACTCGTCGGGATGGACCTTCCGGAGGAAGTAGACGAGGGCCCAGGATTGGGCGTAGAGGTCGCGGCGATAGCCCCCGCCGAGTCCGGCGTCGCGGAGCAGGGGGGCGAGTCGGGGCTCGGGCCGGATCGCCCGCCAATCGGGGAGCCGGGAGTCGTGGACCCGGCCGAAGCCCGCCCATCGACCGCCCCGGACCACCTCGAACTGGGCGGCGAGGCCCTCGTGGAGCCAGCTCGGGAAGTCGTCGAACCGGGGCGCCAGGCCGCCGAGGCCGCAGAGCTGGTGGACCTCCTCGTGCGCCGCGATCCCCAGGTCGATCGCCCGCCATTCCAGGTCGAGCAGGAGCGTCTGCCGGGCCAGGTCCGACGCCGCCGCCCCGACCTTCGCCCGGTTCGCGATCGACCGGCGGGCGGCCCGCCGGCCCTCGTCGCTCCGGCTGTCGAAGGCGAAGACCACGCGGAGGGTCGGATGATAGTAGCCCTGGGTCTCGACGAAGGGCTCGGCGTCCGCGCTCCGGAGGAAGGCCGCGTAGTCCCGGCGATCGGCGAACCAGACCGAGACGAGCCGCTCCTTCGGGGGCGTCAGCTCGATCCCCTGGGCGGCCATGATCAGGAAGAAGGTGGTGAAGACCCGTTCCAGGACTTCGAGGCGTTCCCGGGCCTCGGGATCTCCGGCCTGATGGAACAGGACCACGTGATCGCCGCAAAGTTCGCGGAACCGCGAAGGGCGGAGCCGGAGCCGGAGGGGCTCCAGGTCCGGGTCGGGGCAGGGGGTGGCCAGCGCCCCGATGGCGGTCAGGCAGCGCCGGGTCGGCCCGTGGGCGGCCCCGATGGGGCGGGATCCAGCCGCCAAGAAGGCGACGGCCTCGGGGGTCAGGCCGTTTTCGAGGGCCCACCAGGCCGCCGCGAATCGAGCCTCGGCGGTCCCCTCGGTCGAGGCGGCCTCGCGGATCGCCGGCCATTCCGCGTCGGGCCGGTGGCCGGGGACGATGGCGAGGATCTCCGATCGGGGGAAGAACCTCGGGCCGTCCGGGGTATCGAGCCGGACCGTCTCCCCCTCCATGGTGGCGGGGATTTGGACCTCTCCCCCCCGGGCGAAATAGACCAGCTCGCCCCGAGCCGGGCCGGTACTTGCCAGCAAGGCAATCCAGCCGATCGCATGCCTGGCCTTCATGCCGGTCCCTCCCCGCCGGTCGGGCCCGGTCGCCCGACCGGGAGGTCCGGCCCGGCCGTGCTCTACCGGAGAGTCGGAATCGGTCGGAGGCTCCGACAAGGATGGGGCGTCGGTTTCAAGGCTCCGGGGCCTTCGGGGTCCAGGGAATCGACCTCTCCCTGGTTTCGGTCCATCATCCTTCAGAGGAACCCGGCCCACGAAAACCTCGCGACTGTCCACATTTCCAGAGTCCGATAATGGTCGTTATGTTACATTCGGTTTCTTTTTTAAAACAGTTCACGCTTTTTCATGTTGCGGATCGCGGGAGCTTCCCGATGAGCGATGGCGAGACGACGGTCGGTCAACTCAAGGCCCTCGTGCTGGAGTTCTCGAAAGAGCGGGACTGGGAGCAATTCCACCACCCCAAGGACCTCGGGATTGCCCTGGCCAGCGAGGTCGGCGAGCTGCTCGACCACTTCCGGTTCAAGGACGACGCGCAGGTCCGCGACGCGCTCGGAGACCCCCGGGTCCATCGCGAGGTCGCCCACGAGCTGGCCGATTGCCTCTGGGCCTTGCTCCGCCTGGCCTCGGTCTGCCGGGTCGACCTGGCCTCGTCGCTGGTCGAGAAGGTGGCGCTGGCGGCGATCAAGTACCCGATCGATCGCTCGTTCGGCCGGAACGACAAGTACACGGCCTATCGGGAGCCCGGGGCCGGCGACCCTGGCTCGACTTGATCGGCCGGCGGCTTCCCCGGCCGGCCTGGGTCGCTACAATGGGCCCATGAACGTCATCGTCGTCGCCTGCTCGACCACCACTTCCCCGAGAACCTGACGACCCTTCCCACCCGTCGGAGTTGGTGGACCGGCCGCTACGGGTTCGCCGACCCCGAATCGGGTTGGACGCCCTTACGCCACGACGAGCCGATCCTGCCCGACCTGCTCTGGAACCAGGGGGTCCACTCGGCCCTGTTCTCCGACGTCCCCCCTGCTCCGCGAGGCCGCCCGGTTCGACCGGACCGAGTGATCGGGTAGGGTCGCACCATCGGCTCACCGAAGCGTCGCCCGACATCCGGCGAATCGCGAAATTCTCGATGATCTCCCTTGACCCGATTACAAAGACTTGAGAGTTATCGTCCAATCAGATTTTGATGCACGTCGTCGTGCGAGACGAAGGACCACATGGAGGAAGGGTCATGCGGCAAGTCACGCGGATCGTGTCGTGGGGCCTGATGCTGGTCGCGGCCCTCTCCACCCTGGCGATCCGGGCGGAGGCCGAGGCGATCATCAGCTACAACAAGTTGATCGACGTCGGGCAGCGGTCGAATGGGACGCTCACGGAACAACCGAGCATTGACGAGAGTGGCCATGTGACTGAAATTCGCCCTGCGACCGCGGGCGATTACACGCTGGGGACGGTGTTCGATCCCTATCAGTTCGGCAAGTCCGTCAGCCAATTCCTGCACCGGACCGGCAGCGACTCGAACCTGCTCACGCCGGCGTTGCAAGACACCGGTGCGTATCAGATTCAGGGCCTGAATGCATTGGGCCATATCGTCGGCTCCAGTCCGGGCATGGGCGGTCAGCAATTCTACTTCTCCCCCGAGACGGGGCAGTTCCTCTGGCTCAAGCCGCTCCCGGGATCGGTCCACGGGACTTTGGTCTACGGAATCAACAACCTCGACCAGATCGTCGGCGAGTCGGACGACAAGGCGACCTTCTACTCCAGCCCGACCGCCGAGCCGGTCGAACTGTCGAAGATGCTATCGACCGCCAGCGGATGGGATCTGCTCCGGGCCACGGGGATCAACGACCGCGGCGAGATCGTCGGCTTCGGGTTCAGCCCTGCTTCCAAGGAGTCTGATTTTATGTTGGAGCCGTCGCCGGTACCCGAGCCGACGGCGTTGGTGGCCTTCGCCTTGGCGGGCGGGGTCCTCGCCACCCGCTCGCTGGCGAAGCGATACGGAAGCCCATCTTGAAGCAGGGATGGAATGACTGATATTGCCTGATTGCCTCCGCTCATTTTCCCCACGACGACGTGCCACCACCCGATCGACGTTCGATCGAGAGATGACCTTCGACGAACGACAAGTACACGGCCTATCGGGAGCCCGGGGCCGGCGACCCTGGCTCGGCTTGATCGGCCGGCGGCTTCCCCGGCCGGGCCCTGTCGCTACAATGGGCCCATGAACGTCATCGTCGTCGCCTGCAACAGCCTCCACCTCGGGTTCCTCGGCGCCTATGGGAATGGCTGGATCGAGACCCCCCACCTAGACCGGCTGGCCACCCAGGGGGTCGTCTTCGATCACCACTTCCCCGAGAACCTGACGACCCTTCCCACCCGTCGGAGCTGGTGGACCGGCCGCTACGGGTTCGCCGACCCCGAATCGGGCTGGACCCCCTTACGCCACGACGAGCCGATCCTGCCCGACCTGCTCTGGAACCAGGGGGTCCACTCGGCCCTGATCTCCGACGTCCCCCTGCTCCGCGACGCCGGCCAAGGGTTCGGCCGGGGCTGGGACGAGGTCCAATGGATCCGGGGGCAGGGCTACGACCCGCTGGTCCCCGCCGGCGACCCCCGGGTCAAGAAGGTCCGGATCGCCGACGAGCCGGGATTCCGGCTCCCCGAGAAGGACGACCCGGATCATGACCTCTGGAAGGGCCGCTGGGAGCAATTCCTCCGGAACCGGGCGGTGCTCCGGACCGGAGTGGAGGAGAATACCGGAGTCGCCCGGACGGTCCGGGCGGCGATCGACTGGCTCGACCGCCGGGCGTCGGAGCCGTCGCGGTTCGTGCTCTGGCTGGACCTGTTCAGCCCCCACGGACCCTGGGACCCGCCCGAGCCCTACCGCGACCAGTACGCCGCCGCCGAGCCCGACGAGTTCGAGGCCGGCGAGGAAGGCGACCTCGTCGAGGAAGACGACGAGTCGACCCTGGAAGACGTCCGGGTCCTGATCGACGTCCCCGCCGGGGCCATCGGCGAGGTCCTCTCCGAGGAGGAATTGCTCCGACTCCGGCGGACCTACGCCGGGACCGTGACCCTGGTCGACCGCTGGCTCGGCGAGCTTTTCGAGGCCCTCCGGCGGCTGGGCCGGCTCGACGATTCGCTGGTGGTCTTCACCGCCGACCAGGGGGAGCCCCTGGGGGAGCACGGCTACGTCCGCCGCTTCCGCCCCTGGCTCTACGAGGAGCTGATCCACACGCCCTTGATCGTCCGGATGCCCGGGGGCGAATACGGCGGGACCCGCCGCCAGGCGATTGTCCAGACGGTCGACCTGCTGCCGACGATCCTGGCGGCGCTGGGCCTGCCCGCCGACGAGCGGGCTCATGGGCACGACCTGCTCCCGGTGATCCGGGGCGAGCAGGCCAAGGTCCGCGACTACGCCTGCCTGGGGATGGACGTGGAGGAGTTCGCCATCCGGACCCACCACTGGCACCTGATCGTCCCGGTGGAGGTTGACCCCGACGACCCGCCCCGGCCGCCCGAACTCTACCGGAAGCCGGAAGACCGCTGGGACCAGAACGACGTGGCCGGGGAGAACCCCGAGGTCGCCGAGCACCTGGAATTGACCCTCCGCCGGTTCGTCGAGGCCGTCTCCCGCGACGCGATCGAGGAGGTTCCCCCGCTCCGCGACGTCGCGCGGTTCGACCGGACCGATTGACCGGGCCGGATCCGGCGAACGTGGTCGCCTGAAAGGCGGGTGGTTTTAGATCCCAGGATTGGACATCGAGTTAAACGCGAAAAATATTTCATGTTTTCTTAAAACCGATATCATCGAGGAATTCCCTTTCATTATTGGTCAAAGGATATTCATTAATGAATTTTTTGAATGCTTCATGTCCATCGCTGGAATGGCAGAAAAGTATCGCGTAGCAAGCTAGTTTCATGATATTATTTTCATACGAATTTTCCGGATATTTCTCGGCAACAGAGCCTAGAAAATTGAAAATCCGCGAACGGCTCTCAAGGTAGTCGTCGATGTGGTCTCGATCTCTCATGGGCGTATACTCAGTTTTGGGACGAGGCCCCGCATGTGGGGCCTCGGATTGCCCGGAACTCCGACATCAATTATAGTGCCAAGAGGGGTGCCAACGTCAAGGCACCTGCTCCCCCGGTCACCACGACGTAAGTCACCCCACCGATGACGACGATGGTCCCCAGAACCGCTCCCGGGTGAATTGAAGGCGGCAGAGGGGTTGCCGGACCCCTCCCCCGCCCTCGTCCGTGATCGCGGCGAGATCGAGGTCAATGCCCCGCGGTCGAGGCGCCGGACTTGTGCTTGATGAGTCGGCAAAGCTTCCCCACCATCGACCGGAGACAGCAATGCTGGCAGCCCTGGGCCCCGCTGGTCTCGGCGACGCACGACCCCGCCGCTTGTGACGACGGCTTCACCTGCGGAGTCGGCTGGACTTGCGAAGCGGACTGGACCGGAGCCGATCGCTTCGCCTGGGGCGTGGTCCCGGCCTGGGGAAGCTCCGATTGCGGCGAGGTCAGGGCGGTCGTCGCGTGGACGTGCGGGACGGGACGGGACGCCGAAGCCTTGCGGCGGAAGAACGAAGTCAGGATGGTCGGCTCGGGCCGGTCCGGCGTCGGAGCCGGGCAGACGGGGGCGGCGGCGGGAGCGGCTTTCGCGGTCTCCGCGTCGGGCCGAGGGCTGCCGGTCGGTTCCTTCTCGGGCTCGATCGCCTTCGAGGAGGTCACGCTCGACGCGGAACTCGCCACTCCGACGGGATTGGCCGCGGGCACGCCGGGCATCCGGTTGGCGACGACGGGCACCGTCGGGGACGCCTCGGCGTCGGCCACGCCGAGCTCCGGGGACGAGGACTTCGCGTCGGCCGGGCCCTCGGGCTTCGGCGGCTCCGACTGGGCGAGGGGGGCCTCGGCATGGGTCGGGGTCACGGCGCGGTCGGAGAGATTTTCGGTGGGCAACTGGATCGCCACGGGGAGGGCCGAGGCCTCGACCATTCCGCCGTCCAGGCCCGCCCGGGCGTCGGTCGTGTAGATCTGATTCGGCTTGGCCCGGCGGGCGAAGCCGAACCGGGACGGTCGGGTCTTCGTCGCGACGACGCCCGGGGCGTCGGCACCGCTCCGACTCAACCCGGGGAAGTATTTCGAGAGCCCGGCGGGGCTTCCGGCGGCGACCTTCGGATCGTCGCTTCCGGAGGGGAGCATCACCTGTCGCTGGGGCGGCGCTGGGGCGTCGGCCCAGGCCCGCTGACGAGAGGCCATCGATGTGCCGTTTCGCATGGCCGTCCCGGTGCAACCGGAAGCGGCGGCCCAGAGTGCCAGCGTCCCCACGATCCAGCATCGTCTCATCATGGCGAATCCCTCCGCCTCGGCGCCTCCGGCTCCCGTCCCGGTCCTCCCGGACTGGTTGGCGCGACCCTTGGTTTAGGAATCGGAGGAAAGCTCGGCGGGATACTCCCATTCCGGTAGTCCGGGAAAGCCGGGAGAAACAGAATTGATTTCTTCGCGAAAATCCGACTGATCCGCCGGGTCGACCGTAGAAGGGGAAAGGGCGGGCGCGGATCGGGGCCGAGGTCCGGCGGGCATGGGGAGCCAGGTGCGATGAAGATCGAGACCGAAGGGGCCGAAAGATTTCTGGCAGCGCCGCTGCTGGCGGGGGCGAACGACCGGGACCGGCTCGCCGTGTTCCGGGCGCTGGTCGAGGGCTCCGCCCCGGCCGGGACCCCCCTGCTGGTCCAGGGCCAGCCGAATGACCGGCTCTGGTTCGTGCTGGAGGGGTCGGTCGCGGTCGAGCGGAAGCAGCCGGGCGGCCGGGTCGACCTCCTGGCGACCCTCTCGGGCCCGGCGATGTTCGGAACCACGACGTTCTTCCGCTCGACCGCCCCCAGCGCGACCATCCGGGCGGCCTCGGGGCTGACCCTCGGGACGCTCGACCGCAGGGCCCACGACCGGCTCCGCCGCGAGGACCCCCGGGCCGCCGAGGCGCTGGCGCTAGAGGTCGTCCGGGTCCTCTCCGAGCGGTTCGACTTGCTCGATGGCCGCCTCGCCGAGATGATGGCCGAGCATGACGATGACCACCCCCGGGCGACCGAGTGGGCCAATTTCCGGGCCCGGCTGTTCGAGGAACCCTCCCTATGAATCGGGAAATGAAGCTCTGGCGAAGGGCGGTCGATTCGGCGATCGCCGAAGCACCAATGCGTTGACGGGGCCGGGTCCAGGCTTCACAATGGATAGGTCGGGGTCGTGAGTCCTCCCCAGATCGCCCCGAGCCGAGTCCGGTCGTCGAGGGCGGGACCGGGCACTCCCGCCCCCCTCGCGGCCACCGCCCGCACCCGCCTCCGGTCACCGCGTCGGGTCGCCTTGCCGGAGCACTCGCTCATGGATAGCCCGTCGATGCCCTCCCGCTGCCACCATTGGCAAGCCTCGTTCGGAGACCTCCTCAAGACCGTCCAGGGGAGCGGCTCGCACGGCCAGTTGCTCGACATCCGGGACGCGCTCCGACCCCGGATCCGCGCCGACCGGCCCCTGGTGATGCTCTGCCCACACGCCGACGACGGCGCGATCACGGCGGCCTGCCTGCTCCACGAGTACGCCGTCCGCCGCGGCCTGCCGGTGGTCGAGGTTCTGGTCTTCGCTGGCGAGCGGAACGTCGCGGCTCCCTGGCTCAACGACCAGAAGAAGGTCTCGGTCCGTGAGGCCGAATTCCGCCTCGAATGCAACGTCCTGGGGGCCGAGGCCGTCTGCTGGGACCTCGACGCCTACCGGAACCTGGGCTACCAGCCCAGCCCCGTCGACATCGACAAGATCGTCGACTGGTTCCTCGCCCGGAGGCCCGGCGCCGTGATTATCCCGCCAGCCACCGACGCCCACCTGGCCCACCGGATGACCCGGGCGCTGGCGGCCGTCGGGCTCGTCGGTGCCGGGCTGGACGACACCCTGGTCCTGACCGGCTGGACCCCCTGGGGCCCCCTGCCCCGCCCCAACGCCTACTTCACCTACGACGGCGAGGCCGAGCGCACCAAGGAATGGGCGATCCACTGCCATGCCTCACAGGTCCTCCTGACTGACTACACCGAGTTCTGCTCGCACCTCGGCCGGGCCTACGCTGCCCTGACCCGGGAGTGGGCCGAGGGGCATAGTCTGAGCGGCCGGGCCCACCGCTCCGACGATCGATTCGTCGGCGTCGAGTTGTTCCAGGTCGAGACCTACGACCCCGCTCGGGCCGAGACCAACCCGTCCGACCCGATCCAGCTCGCCCTGGGGATGCTCCAGAACTGCCCGAGCCCGGATCGCCTCCCCGCCGCCGCCCTCTGATCCCGAGCCCTCGCATGGCCAAGCCCTTCCGCAGTCTCGAACTTGCCGGATCGTCGGTCAAGGTTTATTCCTCGGCGACGCATGCCTGCGAGGCCGCCGCCGACCGGATCGCGAAGACCATCCGGATCTGCGTCGAGATCCGGAGCAAGGCCGTCCTCGGGCTCGCCACCGGCGCGACGCCCGAGCCCGTCTATGCCGGGCTCGTCGAGCGGCACCGGACGGGCGAACTGTCTTTCGCCCCGGTCTCGACCTACAACCTGGATGAATATTACCCGATGGGTCCGCTCGACCCCAACAGCTACCGCTCGTACATGGAGCGGCACCTTTTCGGCCACGTCGACCTCGCCCCGGATCGGGCTCACATCCTCGACGGGACCGTACCCGCGGCCTTCGCCGCCCAATCCGCCGCTCAGTTCGACCACTGGATCGCCGCCGACGGCGGGCTCGACCTCCAGCTCCTCGGCGTGGGACGCAACGGCC
>JAABUV010001892.1_pt1 | contig 29565 bp, 26 predicted proteins | sample 5559971 | NCBI WGS metagenome assembly JAABUV01 (sample SAMN10711881, study PRJNA513362) | rock metagenome | isolation source: Antarctica rocks | place: Antarctica: Victoria Land, Knobhead nord | collected 2015-12-19
GGGTGATCCCCCGAATGTTACCCAGGAATCTTATCCGATGATCCTTATTAGACACTATGATTCTTCGAATCCTTTTGGGTGATCCCCCGAATGTCACCCAGGAACCTTATCCGATGATCCTTATTGGGCACCATGATTCTTCGAATCCTTTTAAGCGATCCCCTAACGTCACCTCGAAATCCTTGCCATGCTTACCTCAGAGCCACATCGTCATACTATGCACAATATCTTGGACGCGTTTTTTGCGGAGGAATCTCTAGCGTTTCGCTGCCGGATGCGCTTCCTCAACCAGCAAATGACTGCAGTGTCGGTCAGGCTGGATTCTGGATCTCATTGCATGCCAGGTGATGGCGGATCAGAGCTGTCCTGCATTAGATGCCCGCATGGTGTGACTTCAATGGTCGGTCAACTGGACTTTGGTGGTACCACTGATGATCTTCCGCCAGACTTAGAGACGGGACAACCCGAGTCATCAAGGGTGTGGTCACAATCGACGTGAAGGATTTATGCCCACATGTAACTCGTCCGGGAGATTGCGGCCAGCGATGCAACAGGTGTAATGTGAACGAGAAGGCAAAAGTTTCAGCCTCCATTTTCAGCCACACTCGTCCTCGACAAAGCCATGTTAAGGAATTATTCACGGGTCTCGAAGGCACGCAGCTTAATCATCTCGACACGACAGAAGAAGTGTCCTAATACCAAGTGTGAAAGTGAAGAACCCGATGGCTTCACCTCGACTACCTCATGAAGCAGACGACTTAATTAGAATATGGGCATTAGCTAGTACAGTCCCAGCTGCCGTCCAGGGAATATTTCACGAAGTCCTATCCCGTACGGTCGATAACGATCCCGAAGCACCAGCGATATGTGCATGGGATGGGCAAATGACATACAGCGAGCTGGACAAACTATCTACAAAGCTTGCGTACCAGCTTGTCAATCTTGGCCTCGGGCCTGGTAGTATCGTGCCTCTGTACTTTGAAAAGTCGATGTGGACAGTGGTGTCCGCGCTGAGCGTCGTTAAGACTGGCGCAGCCTTTGTAATGCTAGATTATGCTCTGCCAGAGCAGCGTCTTGAGGCTATCGTTCGACAGACGCAGTCGCAAATCATTTTGACGTCTTTCCGAAACCGAGACCTCAGCTCACAACTTTCGCAGAGTGTCGTGATGATTGGACCAACACTTTTCATAGCCGAGCAGCAGAATTTACTATGCGAACTCCCGAGACCCGAGCCGTCCGCAGCCTTGTATATTGTCTTCACTTCAGGGAGCACTGGGACACCCAAAGGAGTCGTCGTATCGCACGAGAACTTATGCTCGGCTCTACACTATCAATTACCTTATCTTGGATTTACAGCAGCATCGAGGGTTTTTGACTTCGCTTCTTATAGCTTTGATGTCTCAGTCCACAACCTCTTTGCAACATTGGCTGTCGGAGGATGCTTGTGCATTCCGAATGAAACAGCTCGGAAGAACAACATAGAAGTTTCTATGGCCGCAATGGGAACTACACTTGTCAATCTCACCCCATCAGTGGCACGCCTCATCAAACGTGCAGCGGTCCCGAGTCTCGAGACTTTGATATTCTTAGGAGAGATGGTCACCGAGAGTGACAGCAAAGACTGGTGGGGGAAAACCCGAGTTATCAATACCTATGGGCCGAGCGAGTGTACCCCAATTAGCACCATCAACCTTACCGCAACTAATGCAGCTATGGTGCCGAGTATTGGCAAAGGCATGGGACTGGTGACTTGGATTGTAGACCCAGAGGATCATGACTTGCTGTCACCTTTTGGATGCGTTGGTGAGCTACTTGTTGAAGGGCCATTGGTCGGCCGCGGCTACCTAAACGACCCGGAGAAGACTGCTGCAGCATTTATCGAGGATCCGCCATGGCTCCTGCGAGGCGCTCCTGACTTCCCGGGGAGACGAGGAAGGCTGTATAAGACAGGCGACCTTGCACGATATAACGAAGGTGGAAACCTAGCCTTTGTTGGACGTAAGGATACCCAGGTCAAGATCCATGGCCAGAGAGTCGAACTTGGAGAAATAGAGTATCACGTTCAGAGACTTATGCCTGCGGCTCAGCAAGTCAAAGTCGAAGCTATTACGCCACTTGGAGAGAATAAAAGCCCTATTTTGGCTGCATTTTCGCACTTTGCTGGTGATACACCTGTAGACCAAAGTTCAGGATCGGCTACAGCCAGGTTTCTCCCCTCCAACGAAGACATTGAGAACAGACTCGCGGAGCATTTACCAGCTTATATGATACCTACAATGTTCTTTACAATGTCCGATATACCGATGACAACATCCGGAAAGACAGATCGGAACAGGCTACGTGAGATAGTCGCATCAATATCAGCGAAGCAATTGGCTGAGCTACAGACAGCCGAACGACAAAAAGAGAAGCCTCCAAGGACCATGGCAGAGCGAGAGCTTCAAGCCCTCTGGGCCAAGGTGCTCAACATTGACGCCGCTAATATCGGCATGGACGATAACTTCTTCCGGTTCGGGGGAGACTCAATTCTAGCGATGAAGCTCGTCGGTGAGGCTCGTAGAGCTGGTGTCAGACTGAGCGTGGCCCACATCTTTAAATACCCCAGTATTGCACAGTTAGCTAGCCTTGAAGGTGTCAGCATGAACGAACCCAGCATGGACGCCCCTGGGGAACTTATGCTCGACCCTGGCTTCAAGGCAGCATTTCTCTCGAAGATTGATCTTTCTGAAACTGCACTTCATGCTGAGGATATCAGTGAAATATGGCCCGTAACGAATTTCCAGGAGGACTTTATTGTTGGAGGTATAGCTCATCAGCAGTTCTGCAACTATTACTTCCTAGACCTTGGCGTCAGCTTGGATTTACCACGACTAAAGGAGAGTTGCCGTTTACTCCTAGAAAAATTTTCCATTCTCCGCGCAAGCTTCTTGCCATTCGATGGAAAATACTGGGCAGTGATTCCTAATCAGCTAGACTTACCTTTCTCTATCCACGACGCAGACGAAGACCTACAGCAAACAATCCAAGAAATTTGTCTGCTCGATATGGATACGATCAATTATCATCGACCTCCTGTCGCATTTGTCCTAATCCGAAACAAGTCACAAGGAGCTCGACTACTTATTCGGCTATCGCACGCGCAATATGACGCCATGTCCGGTGGAACTATATTCCAGACGCTCATGAATTTCTACACCCACAAACCATCCTCCCAACTGCCAAGCTTCTCAACCTACCTCTCGCACATCTCCCACCAGCGCTCCACCTCAATCTCCTACTGGAAATCCGCACTCCGCGATTCCCCTCCCACATCTCTTGCCCCGAAACTCCTCCCAGCAGCCATCCCCTCCCCCCTACCCATCCCAATCCGCATCGATGCCGAAATCCCTCTCCCAAAATTCCCCAACACGCTCACAATCGCCTCCCTGATCAGCACCGCCTGGGCGCTGCTCCTCTCGCACATCCTCTCCGCCGACGAAGTCACCGTCGGGCGCCTCGTCAGCGGCCGCAACGCCTCGTTGCCAGGCGTCGAGGAGATCGTCGGGCCGTGCGTCAACATCGTGCCATTTCGGCTGAGACCCTGCACACATGCTACAACGAGCGCGCTTGTGCTCTCGGTGCAAGAACAGTTTGTTGCGCTGGGGGAGGCGGATAGCTTGGGATTTAAGGAGATTGTGGGGGAGTGTACGGAGTGGCCTAAGGGAGCGGAGATATGCTCCGTTGTGCTGCATCAGAATGTTGATGAGGAGGTGAGATTTGCATTTGGGGATGAGGGGATTGAGACTAGGGTACAGCGATTTGAGAATCCGAGGAGGATTCCGTACTCTTTGTATGTGATCAGCTTTCCGCGGGGGGAGAGGTTGGGTTTGCAGATCTTTGCGCATACGCATATGATAAGTGTGGAGATGGCACGTTGGTTGCTTGATGGCTTGTGTCGTTTGATTGGGGAGCTTGCTGTGGATGTGGACTGGCGAGAGCCGCTGTCACGTATTTCGAAAGGGCCAGAATGAGATGGGCTGAGTAAATGATGTGGAAGAGAAGCTTAAAATAGTGATATGGAGCGTACAGAACAGCTTTCTCGATTTTATCTCTAGACTTCGCTGTTCTTCAGATCAGGATTTGCACAAACAAGGCTCGCTTCATTTTGAAAGAGTCAACGACAGGCCTTCTACTAGACCACACATAAAGACTCTATGAGATACTTGGAATCTATAAGATCGAGATATCTAAACCAATCATTGGGCTGGAATTGATTTCTCAATTTGCTATCAATGAATTTCTTGACCAATAATTTAGCACGTGTAACTATCCGTTTTCGCTTGCGCACGTGCAGGCGTCCAAAAAACGATTTTTCACAGATTTTAGATCTTTGCAGCTATGCAAATGTTTCAGATCACTTGCGGTTAAAACAATTATATATAGAAGGTACTCGTAATTAGATATTAAGTAATGTACGCGTAAATGAAAGAAGACAATTAAAGATTAAATTTTTCGTGTTTGTTGAGAGTGCTAAGCCACTACTAGAATAGGGCTGATCGCCTGATGTTCAACAAGGTCCCTAATTCTAATACTAGAAAATCTTCCTTGCTTGGGTTTATCAGTAAAGGAGAGAAGGTAGCCTTTTGTCGCTATGCTACTTAGAGTTTAACTAAAAGCCTATGCAGGAAGCCGAGAAGCTCTGATCGTGTATTGCGATTGACCGTCCTCCTGCAGCTCAATCAAGTACAACGATTTCGATACCTCACTCTTCCATGGTGGGATCAATGGCTCCCAGCACGTCCTACGAGGACATGCGGCCGTCAAAGAAAAAGCTGGCAAACGGCGGAGGCGTGCTGCTCATGGGCCTGCCCCGCAGCGGGACCTACTCAGTCGCGCACGCAATGAGGATGCTGGGCCACGAGAACGTCTTCCACAATCTCGACGTGCCACTTAATTCGAACGAAGTCTGGGGTAGCTGGTTCCGCGCCATGTGGGCGTGTTTGCCCTACTTGAGGGAGCACATGGGGCTCCCCTACTTCGCGAAGAAGAACCCTCCCCCCAATGTCTTTACCCAAGCCGACTGGGACAATCTGGTGGGCCGGGACTACGAGGTCATTGCGGATATGAGCGTCTACTTCGTCGCTGAGTTGATTGAGGCCTACCCGAACGCGCAGGTGATACTGTGGGAGCGGGACATCGAAAAATGGTACCAGAGCTACGACAATGGCGTGCTCCAGGGGTTCGACCTCCACTCGCCCATCGCCATGTTTGGACGGAAGTACATCGCGCCGTTCTCGGGCATATACTGGCATATGACGATGTGGTACGGCATAGCGGGTTGGTTGCGGGCAAAGGATATCGAGGGCATGCGAGCCAGCGCAAGGGATCGCTACAGGGAACACTTTGAGACGGTGAGAAAGATGGTTAGGCCGGGGAAGCTGCTTGAATACCGCCTCGGTGATGGCTGGAAGCCTATCTGCGAGTTTCTCGACTGTCCGGTGCCAGATGAGCCGTTTCCCCACTTGAATGAGATTAACGTCATCAAGAAGATGGGAAGGAAAATGAACACCGACGTTCTGTACATGGCGCTTTGGAACATCGTCAAGTATCCGCTGCTGCTTGGGATTGGAGCGCTAGCTATAATTTGGGGATATAGTCACTGGGTGGATGGCAAGTCGTTGTTTTCTCTTATGTCTTGAGAAGGAGAGCTACAAACGGTTGGTGACATCTTCCAGATTGATATACCTTGGGATTTCGAGTCCAAGCAATAGCATGGAGAGTTCAAACTACCTTGACCTTGAAATTGAGCGAACACGACCATCACAATGCTATGATGACGGCCGACTGGCTGCGGCTCTCCGCAACGTCTGGACCTTTGTCCTATAGCGCTGGACGCAAGGCGCTCAGAGGGTACCTAGGATCTTCTAGCCAACATCGATCTTATGCTCTCCACCTTCGTTAAATACTGTGATGAGGACAAAGTGTATCCTTCCAGGGAGATAAGACTGAAATTGGAGACATAAGAGGTGCAGAAGACTGGAGGCACAACATAGAGATGCTCTGTCTGCCTCAATAAGCCGCGTCCATCTTTCCGCGCCTCTGTGCAGACAACGATGACTTCGGAGTATGTTATTAGACTGATTCAAGCGAGTGGGGTATTTTCAAAAATCTATCTGATAAGACACAAACCCCATTGATTCAACTAATGAGGGAAATTTCAGTTGATATCTAATCTCCTTCAAAGGGCGTCTCATAGGGCTTTTCAGCCAGTGGAGTAATTCGCGCTAGATACCGTCTCTGCCCATTCACCCAATCTAGGATTGCCGAGTGACCTGCTACGCGATTCTGTTCTACGGTTAGATAGATAACTAGCCACCTAGATAAGGCAGGGTTTAGTGGCTGGTAACTCACATCAATAATCATTACGCTCTTTTCCTGCCACTTGACCCTGGCTTGAAAGTCCGCTCCCAACGTAATGTGATTGTTTAGGAAGTTGAGAAGCATATCGCTCTCTTCCTTCTTGTATCCAACGATATATCGCATGACTAGATGGTTCCGACGGTTATTGACAATCATCCATACTAGACACTATATTTGACTTACATTGTGGATTCACAAACAGAGCCTTCTCGCCCGTAGCTGGGTGAGTTCTCACGATAGGGTGCACACTACTCACAGGTTCCCTGCGGCAGATCGAACCCCGCGCCTTTGAAGCATTCACCTGCTCGATCCCAGAGTGTACAGCCGTCAAACCATGAAGCCTCTTCCTGAAATCAGGACTCAGCCTCCTGTATGCCTCGACCTGGTCAACGAAAATAGTGTCTCCCCCCGTCGTCGGCTTATCGAGAATGTACAAGAACGTCGTCCCGGGCGGCTGCGGCTCATAAGAAACATCACTGTGCCAGGCAATCGTGGACGTCCTAGACTCCAGTATCGCGGCACCTGGATTCTCGTTCGCGCCCCGGTACACGAGGTGAACCTCGGGATATCCCTCGGGACTCCCGCTCGTGGGGTGGATATGGTGTTTCCCGAAGTAGCCGCCGTACTCTAAGGCCTTGGAAATGGACAGATCGGCGAAGTCCTGGTCCAGGAAGTGGAGGACCTTGCGCTGGGCGGCTAGGAGCGCGATTTGGTCCTTGCCGGAGGGGGAGAGGCTGCTGAGCTGGATACCCGAGAGGACGGTACCAATGCTGGGGGTCAGATCTTCGGTTTTGACGGAGGGATTGAGGAGCTCGGGGAAGGATTTGTCGGCGGAGAGGCCGTGCTCGGTGTGAGTGAAGGGTTCGAGGGGAGGGTATTTCTGGGCGGGGTTCCAGGTGGGGAGGTAGTGCTGGTACTGGAAAGGGGGGGTCCAAGATGTCAGTTGTCTAGCTCTGGCTCTTTGGCTTGCGGGTTAGGAGATGTGGTATATACCTTGGCTTTGGGCACGTCAGCGGAGCCTTCTTCTTCTAACTTCCTGTTATATGAGTGTGGGTCGGCGGATTGCTCCTTGTAGGGGGAAGCAATCTTCTCGGTAATAACCTCGGCATTGGATGCCTGGTTCTTCTCTGGCTCCTCGATTGCGATGAAGGCCATTTTGATACCGGATTTCATATAGTCAGGTTGGTCGTTCGGGTATAGCTATAGATATAGGCCTTTCTATAGGCATTGCAGCACCCTTCGCTATAAAGCGATGTTTCCAGAACAATAGTATACCAATTCAAAGTCCAAATAGCGATATCGTCGAGGATTCTGGAAGAGGAAGCTGATTATTATTGTAGTATAGTTCCAAAGCGTTCGATATGCTCTTTGTAGAACATAGAGGGGTTCTTCTAGCCTATAGCAGAATAGATGTGACATGTCAGGTTAATGCAATGTTGATCTCTATTATGCGACTGAACTGTCGTTGCTAGACCCTTAATTATGGAGCAAGGTTTCCAGGATAGTAATAGGCCAATTCAAAGTCCAAATGGCAATATCGCCGATGATTCTGAAAGAGGAAGCTAAGCATCAGCTCCCCTAGCCTATAGCATAAAGAGTGTGCCAAGACTCATGCAATGTTGATCTCTATCATCCCATCCGATTGTCATTACAGGGCCTTGTATTATGAAGCGAGGTTTCCAGGAGATGGTAGGCCAATTCACGTGTGCGATAAGGTTCATGCAACCATCACGCAAAACAACTGTCTATGATGCCTAAGCAAACCTTCCTAGCTATTGACATCCCACAGGATGCGTTTACATCGCAGCCACAAATTTGCCTTAGTACGCCTGATTCTTTTAAGAGAGTGTGGATTCACGCCCTTCCCTCATCGCAAGGCATTGGCTGAATGGAGCTAAATCCCAAGACATGTGGTGACGGGTGTGGACAAAGGGAGGGCAAAGGCAAGACCGACTAATTTGTGGTCAGCGGAGAGTCCTCTAATGCAGTCGATCAGACTAACCGACATGAATTGCGCGCAATCAGCCTGTCCTCGTTCTTGTAAAGAGGAGGGGTCAACGGATACTAAGTCTTAAGTGACTGAGGCAATAATGATACACCTATTACCATCTGTTAGATGACATCATACACATAGACACAAACACACACTCAGAGACATAGAGCGACGCACGCATACAACAAATCCACACGCCTAACATCGGTTTTCATGAGCGAAATCAATATCCGGGGAATAGTTGAGAACGGGAATATGTCTGCAACACCAGAAGTGATGAATGCCAACGTTGTGCCCCGTAACAAACGCACGTACGGCGTTCATGAATGGGGCGACCGATATGGAAATCAAGGCATGGAAATTTTGAGTCAACGCCATATCAGCGTCCGTGCTATTCGGGCGCATGGTCTATTCGATCCTGGCAATGAAAAGATAAGAATTGGTCTGGTCCATTATTTCAACCCTGGAGGCATTCCGAAGCGAAAGATCTTCGTGGTGGTCGACAGTCGCCTTCCAGAAAGCAGAAGAACCCTGATCAAGGACTACTTCTCATGGTGCAAGATGGAAAAGCTGCTGGAGGATTATATGATCATACCGTTTGCCGCTGATGAAACGGAGAAGACGCTCGAAAAGGTCACAATGGTCATTATAGCCGCCAGACAGTTTGGGATGAAACGAAGAGATATGTTCGTTGCCATCGGCAGCACATTGGTGACGGACATTGTGGGGTTCGCCGCTGCCATATATCGCAGGTCGACACCGTACATCTCGGTCTTGACCGATCTTGTCGGAATCGTATACTGTCATGCAGATGATAGTAAGGTCTCTATCAATCACCTAAGTAATGACGGAGAAATCTACAGGGGAATGTTTGCCTTGTCTCATCTTCCAACCGCCAGCTTTTACGACCCGAGCTTCTTGGATTCTTTAGACAAATTCGAAATCAGACGCGGTTTGACTGAGATAGTCAGGATTTCTGTGGTCAAAGACGACGTGTTATTCTCGTACGTCGAAGCTAACTTGGACAAGATGTCAGCAGGTATTCAAGGAGGAGGACATTTAATGACTGCCGTTGAACTTGCTGCTAGGGCGGCGTTCAGAGAGCCTAGTAAGGATCCGCGGCGAGAAGGTGACCACCTGTCCATGGCCAAATTTGGTGATGAAGCAGTACAAGCAATAGAGCAGGTCATGGGCATTCCTTACGACGACGCCGATTCAGTGGCCATAGGGCTTGCGTTGATGTCTGCCCTGTCGTTTTCACAAAGAAGGTTGAGTAGTGCAGATCTTGGACGTGTCCTGAACCTTCTTGAAAAGGCTGAGTTGCCAATTTGTGACGAAACACTTGAAGCAGACGCGCTGTAGAAACATATGAAAGGTGTAGTTCAAGGATGAGGAGTAGATTCTTTCATTGTTCCAATTGGCCTCGGAAAAGGGGGATGCTTGAATGTCACAGATATTTCAGCAGAGGATATTGGCGCAGCCTTGAATGTTCTCCATAAGCATTGTCCTAGAACAATCGGCAGATTTCTTGAATCGGAGACGACTATCTCCAATGTGGAAGTCACAGATGTTCGCGATGGGTTTTATGAATGGACCGCCTCGGAGGATGTGCAACATCATGTAGTTTCGGTTCTAGAAATCTTCAGCAGAGGTAACCCAACAATCATTCAGAATTGTTGCGTTGACAACACTGACAGACGCAAAAAGAAGATCCTCATTGTTGTTGACGATTCTTTGGGCAACACTGTCGCTGATATCGGCGGGTATTTCAAGAGCCATAGCTCCGCCATTGACGATTTTCGCATCCTCTCCATCCATGTCTCCAGCAAGTGCAAGGACACCGACAGCGTACTAAGGGTGATTGATGCCGCCATTGGGTTGAGGATGTCGCAGAGCGATCTTTTTATTGTTATTGGAGGAGGGACGCTTATGGATATTATCGGGTTCGCCGCCGCAATCTATAAAGGGGGCATCCGCTATGTGAGAATCCCGACGACTCTTGTGGGAATGATCGATGCTGGGGTCGGAGTCAAAGTCGGGGTGAATTTTGGAGACCATAAGAGTATTATTAGAAGATATTTTGCCCCCATCGCATGTCTTAATGACCCAGTAACCTTTTTAGTCATGCTGTCATAACGGGAGTTTGCCTGTGGGTTAGCTGAGGCGATCAAAATGGCTGTACTCAAGAGTTCGCGCCTCTTTGAGTTGATTGAGAGATATCACCGCAACATTAGATACAACACATACACCCACGAGTTGATTCATATCTCCATCCGTACCATGCTTGAAGAATTACAGCCGAACCTCCATGAGCAGAGTCTGTGCCGACTTGTTGACTTTGGACACGAATTTGGGCATATCGTGGAGTCCCTTGCCAGACATGAAACCCCTCATGGTGGATGCGTTGCTATCAGCATGGCAATTTCGACTTCTCTCGCTCATTTGAAAGGGATTCTCTCGCGGGCTAACCTGGAGAGGATCCTAGATTTGATCCTTGATATGGTACTTCCGATCTTCTTGACAAATTACGATTGCTGCAATCCGGATGTGCTTTGGGCCAAGATTTGCACAGAAGGAATTAAGCACAAAGACGGAATGTTGTATCTGGTGGTGCCCGAGACGATTGGCCGGGCAAGGTTCCTCGACAAAATTTCAGACATTGACGCTAGGATGGTGAGCGAAGCCGTGCTTGGCTTAAGGCGGTATGCAGGTCAGTATAAAGGCAAAAAGGCCTTGAGGTCAAATGGCTCTAATGAAGCCAGCCCTTCAACTACAAGGGATGGTTTGATATTTGAGAGTGGCAAACCATGTCTCACTACAACGGCTGCAATTATCGGTGCCTCTGGCGACATCGGGTCGCAACTTGCAGACTATTTGGTGCATAATGGCGTGCGAGTAATTTGTTCTATCAGGTCTGCTTCCTTGCATACGTTCAAGACCCGAGTGAATCATACCGATCCTAGGATGCATGTGTCCATGGGGGATATACTTTATTTGGCTAATCTGCGAGTGCTTATCCAGGAGGCAGACATCCTTTACAACATGGCGGGTGTTGTCACACTCAGTTCCAAGCCCAATGACTTTGCAAAGGTCATCGCTCTCAATGGGTTTGCACAGGGGATAATCACACATTTTATCCAACAGATGGGAAGACATCAGGATGTCAAAATGGTATATCCTTCCACCCAGCGAGTCCATCTGACCAGCGCCAACGCGTCTGTGGACGCGTGGGTGGAGGGGGCGGCTGAAGCGTACTCTGCACGCCAGGACGCTCTGGTTGCTGAGCAGGATATATACACGGCACTGGAAAGATTCGCCGAGCAATTCATCGCCAGTCATCCATTGCCAGCTGGATTCAACGTCTATGAGATCTCTAAACGGCTCGGCGAACATTTCGTGTCTCTGTTGCCACGGCATTCTTTAGTGAGAATCTCGGGTGTGTACGGCCCAGCCTTTACCAGAGGTTTCATTCATCGAGCGGTCAATCCTAAACCCGAAGGGAACGTTGAAGCGCCCGAAAAACGAGATTTTATTTATATCGACGATTTGAACGAATTACTTTTGAAAGCAGCACAAACGCTAACCGCCGATAGTGACGTCTTTGACGGGCCCTCCGGCGAGAGCATAGATTTGCAAGAAGTATGGACGATGGTAAGAGAGTTAATTGGCGATCGTATTACGGTTATTTTCAAGGATGATGCGGCCCAGGAAGAACTGAATCTTGATCCAACTTTCGCCCGCCATTTATTGGGAAGAGATTTTATGCCTTTACGTCTTGGGTTACGTAAGACAGTTGACGGATTTATTCATTTTTCTCATCGGTCGAAGCCGATTGTCTGTCTTCAGTACCCCGAGACTTTCAAGCCCATGGAGAACGAGCCATCTGTTCCAGAAACGACTCTGTTGAAATTTATTTGCAGCGGAGACATACTCCGCATTCATGCTGGAGTCTCTCCTATCACAGAAATTCCAGAGCGGTCCTTGAATAAGTGGTTCAACAAGCTGTCGGCTTCCCACCAAGAAGTATTAACCGAATACGTGAGCCTCATGACAGGACTATCCATTCGTTTACGTGCAGATGCAACGATGACACGATTAGGCGGATTTACCGTCGAGGAGGTTGGCCAGCATGGTCATCGAGGTTTTATCGATATTCATGCCGGCCTTGCCACGAGAGCCTGCCACACGGATATTCAAGAAAAAATAGATGATATCGTCGGTCACGAGGGCTTTCATCTGCTAGCATTCCTATTGAGAGGGCGAGAACCGTTACTTTTTGAATGGGAGCTGGAACGAGAAGAAGCAATGGCCGAAAGATGGGGAGATTTTCTCGGACCTTGCGCCCAGCCTCACGTTATTGTGTTGGATGTTGGAGCAACCTATTTGCGTGTTGGGGTCCTAGGTCCCCATGGTCTTCTTCTACATGAGCCCGCCCGAATCCTCACCCCTAGCAAGCAATCGCATCCCCAAGACACACTTGCCAGGCTCCAGGAGAGATTGGTAGAGACACTGATCCGCGAAATTGGTATCGCTAGGATTCGTCACGTTGATCTCTCACTTGAAGAGATTGGGATATCATTTGGTGCCGTAGTTACCACCGAAGGAATTGTGCAAAATGCGAGTATCCTTTGGAATAGTTCGGCCCAAGGTTACGACTTCGAGAACGCTTTGCTGGAACGCTTGCCTGGTGTACGATTGACGACCCTGAACGACTTTTCTGCTGCCGCTTGGTGGTACAAAGACGAGGGACGATTCTGCCTCATCACGGTAAGCTCGGGACTTAGCAATAAAGTATTTAATCCCGACCTCTGCGCCCTCGACAAGCTTGATCTTGATGCTGCGGGTCTCGGTGGTGAGATGGGTCATGTGATTGTAGAGCCGCGTGCTGTGGACGTGCTGGTACGGCATACGATGTTACAGGCAACGGCTCATCCTGAAGACTTCAGGCGCTCGCAGTTGCATATCTATGTACATGGAAATGTCCGGAAAATTGACGCGCGATATTTGGGAATGGCAGTGAAAGAACGTGACTATTTCGCAGTGCGCTTGCTTGAGGAAGCAGATATTCCGTACTGTTCCTGCGGCAATCTTGCGGATCTATGCCCATACAGCTCTGGAAGAGGAACGCTGCGCTATGCCCAGAGATTGGCTGCTCGAGGGGTTACGATATCGCGTCTAATGACATTACTGATAGTCGGCTCCAAGAAGCAATCGCAACGAGCCATCCCCTAGCGCTCAAAGTTTTGTATGATTCAACATATCCGTTGGCGCTGCGCATCTTGCAACTGGCAGCAGATATTGAGTTGGACAAGTTCATAATCGTAGGCGGGTTCGCAATGAAAATTGGGAAAAGGGCGTATCTCCAGGCTTTACACGATCATCTGGTGCGCTTTTTGCCATTACTCGGGATTTTTTAGCGACTGGAGAGAGGATAAAGTCCGTGAATTGGTCAAGTTTGGCGTCGATGATGACAATGACGGTTTAATCGGCGCGGCTTATTTCATGCAGCGCTTGCGCGCATAATATCACGCCGTTGTGAAAGCAGTCGGGGAACGCTCTCTAGCGGTCATGACTAGAAGCATTCCTCGTTGCGGCGCGCGGGAAATCTTAGCCAAGGTTGTGTTCTCTGGGATGTGCACAACCGACCTGCAGATCCTGCGCGGCGAACATGGGCTAGAGCCGACGGTACTTGGCCATGAGGGCGTTTGCCAGGTACTGGAGGTGGGCAAAGATGTGAAGGGCCTGAGCCTGGGTTTGATGATAGTCCTTAACCCGAATAACCCTTTGGATGAGCACGACAAGTTGGGACATACCAGAGAAGGCATGTTTCAACAATATGTGAAGTTTGGCCAGGAGTTTCTGGAGAGAAGACAAGTTCTGACGTTGGTGGGTCCCACAGTCAGCGCAACGGATACGCTCATCGAACCGCTAAGCTGTGTGGTGGCGGCACAAGACCGCATCAAAGATCGTATAGCCGGCAAGAATGTTCTCCTTATTGGAGCTGGCCTCATGGGTTTGCTGTCTGTTTTGATGAATGTTAAAAATAGCGCGCGTAATGTCTTCCTAGCCAACCGTTCCAAAAACAAACTCGATTGGGCAGTAGCAAAGGGGATCATTCAAAAAGAGAAGGTCTTTGCCATTGGTCGATGTGTCTCGTCACAGGTGGATGAAGTGTCGGCAGGCGAAGGCGTAGATATCGTGATCATCTCTGTTTCCCTTGGGCAAGGGTCACATGCCGCTCAAGATGCTATTAATTACGTGAATGCTGGCGGTCGTGTATATCTCTTTGCAGGATTCCGCCCTGGCGACGTCTTGACTTCGGAGGGAGGCGCGGAGGTGGATGTTACACCCATTAGATCTAGTTGGAAGACCGAACAGATCCGACTTACCGGGAAGTCTGTGGCTTTATCAGGTCATCGCGGGAGCCGGTACAAAGATCTTGCCATAGCCGCCAATTTAATTCGTGGCGACAGTCTCTCTTTTGGCAGGGTGATCTCTTACATTATTTCGCTCGATCTCCTCCCTGAAACCGTGCTGACGCTTGCTCGGGACGGGAACATACAAGGTGCGCCGGCTAAAAGAGTGATTGTGGACATGGATGTCCGAGACAGAGTGATCGAAGCCGCAGAAGAGCTTCCGTTACGCCACCTCCGTGAAGCTGCAAGAAAGCGAAAGGGCGCAGTTCCTGTGGGGAACCTGTTCCGCGAGATTGGTTTCGAAGGCATGACTTCCTTGTTAGGTTGGATCTGTCCTCCGGCATGGCAGGATATCAAGGCCACGCTCGAGACAGCGCTTCAGATGAATGCGTTGAGTTCGAAACGGCATTTAATCTTTGTTGGGACCGGCGGATGGGTATTCTTGGTGGATGTTCTAAAAGAGATCATACGCGCAAGCCAGGACATCACTCTTTACACACTCCAAAGTCTCGATCCGCAGGCCCTTGCAGACCTATTCTCGCGCGTGAAAGATCTTTCCGTCGCCGTTTGTCTAGGTATAAGCAAATCGGGCAGGACCCTGGAGGCAGTGATGTTGATGAATGCATTGCGGGAGCGCTTTGATAGTGCTGGACTCGACTATCGAGCACATTTCGCTTGGCTGACGGATACGTACAAGTCTGTCCACAATTGCACGAGCGGGGAAGCAACGATTCGGGCATCCAAAGAACACGACTGGAAGAATGTGGATGTGGTGCCGCTGACAATTAGAAATATTCCGACATCAACGCCCTCTTTGGCGCGCCCCATTCCCTGGTGATGTTCTTGACACTGGTTCTTCTGCTTGGTAAAGAAACGAAAGCTATGTGGCATATATATCAGCAATACCTTGCACTTAGAGACGGGGTTGTCAACTGTATCCTTCCCAAGGCGTACTCTGTCGCATCAAATCACATCGAACATATCCAACTGAATTTGGATGAGAGCGTCGCGCCCGCTATGGTTAACTTGGTAACTCAGCTTATAGAACAGTGGCTGGGCTCAAAACAAGATGGTTTTAATCCACGAGTTCGCGTGGCTTCCTGTGGCCAGTTGGCTGGGTTTGAACTTGTAGCACTGCCCATGCCGACCGAAACTCCAGCGGTCGTAAAGGTAATGCTGACGATGAATGGACTTGCGGTCTTTGTTGCCATGGTAGCGTATCACAGGAGGATTACGTTTTATCACTCATCCCAAAGTGGAGATATATGAGCGGAAGGCTGTGGAGCTGATGGCCGCTGCTGAAGTCGAACAAAGAGTCTCAGATCCCGAACCAATCTGTGCTGAGATTTTCGCGTATCTGTGTAACAATCCTCGAACGCGTTTTGTGGAGGTTCTCTGTTATGGACTAGCTTCTGCGTCCCACCGGCAGAGCGTGAGAGATTGGTTGGCCTCTCGTTTGGCGCCGAGGATTCCCATCGTATCTATCGACGTCGTCCAGGGCGAAGAATGGAATCATTCGGTGTATCAGGCGGCGGTGCAAACGGAGGACACCTTGTATGTGGTCTTGGTGTTGCAGAAGTATTGCTGCGAGGTGGAGGGCATCTCGAAGGGAACCATTTGTGGCAATATTAGGATGCTTCAGGCGATTGCCCGCGCCACGTACGAGACGCTTCTTCCCAAGGCGTTGTATTTCAAAGTTGGCGATGATTTTTCGAAGGATAAAGTTTCATTGGATGCCGCATAAGGGTAGTAAGAGTAAGAGTGTGAGGTATGCGAACTTAGTTCACTCACAGTGCTCGGAAGTTACTTCGGTAAGGGCGTGATATTCGAAGCATGATAACAAGCCTGATCACTCTTCTGAGTGGCGTATCATGATTTAATTTACGATTGCCCTTTAGAGAGGTGCATTACGTGGTGAAGCACCCTGCGTAAGGAAACTTGGTCGAGGTACTTCAAATTCAGACACTTCAAACAATTATGTTCAATCTAAGACTGAAGCCTCATATGACAGACATACATAGCTTGTCTTAGTAATTCTTGAGCTGATCTATAACGGGTTGCATTATTTTTGAAGCTACTTTTATGCTCTTGTCAGGCTCGTTAGGTACTTCTGCGAGGACACTTGAAATTTTGAATACCAGTCCAATCATCTGAGCAACAACCTATGGTATCAACACCATTCTGGAAAATTCCTGTCCTCGCGTAAACTGTCTGTTGCGCAGTGGGCAGTGCTATAACATTCTGTGGTCTAGTCTTCCTCGTCACGTGGATTCCCAGCCTAACTACTTCTTGTAGTGGTGTGTAGGCCACGAGTGCCTGACACCGTCTATCGTGTTCTAATGATTTTGATTGTTATAAGCCAACGCTCGATGATGCATAGAAGGGAAGGAGAAAAGCACTGGTCGGAAGTGGCCACCGGTAGGTAGCTTAGACAATGCGCTCCAGACGCCTGAGGAGGCCGTCTGGTTCCGCGACTCCCTGACTGGCGATCGCGTCGGCACGCTCCTGCTTGTCGGCAACAGAGTAGATGCGGAGTTCATCGGCGTTGCCGGACGGGCGGAAGTGAGCGACATCACCACTAGCAAAGATGATGCGGACTCCGTCGGTGTAGTTTAGCTGGGCGATGGGGGCAAAGCCGGATTTGGCGGAAAACACAGTCTGGAGTTCTTGGCGGATCTGGTCGAGTTGCTTGGCCTGAGGCTTCGTGACTTCGAGCGTAGCGTGATTGGGATCGTGGGCAATGATGTGGTCGGGCTGATACGAGACCTCTTGCATGATGGCCTTGGGGGGTGAAAAGCGCTCTATGATTTTCATGCTCATTGCACGAGGGAAATTCCGAATCAATGACGCGCGGCTGAAACGATGGGGCAGCGTGGCGAAGAGTTCCGGCAGCGTGATCTGGCGGTTGCGCGCCGCGAACAAAGCACAGAACAGAGGCAGCATCGCGTCGCGTGTGGGAAGCGCGGTAAGCACGTTACCGTTGCGTTCGATGTCGGAGCCAGTGAGAAAGCCGCCATTGGCTTCCCATCCACAGACGCGATGACGCCCTTTGGAGACGGCGCGCTGTATACCGGCGATCACGTAGGGGCTGCCGATTTTGGTCTTCGGTTCGGTGACACGGGCTAGAGAGCTGCGATTGATGGCATCATTGGTGCTGATCGGGACGACGACGGCGTCAACACGCAGGAACTCAGCTACAATCATACCCAAAAGGTCGCCGCCAAAGAAGCGGAGCTTGTCTCCTTCGGCTGCAAGGAGGAGCGGACGATCGCTGTCGCCATCGGTGGAGACTACCGCATCGAACGTCCCGCCACTTTCGGTAATGAGATTTTGGACGGTGCTGAGTTGGGCCTGGTCTATGGCTTCGGTATCGATCGGCACGAAAGTATCGCTGCGGCCAGCAGGGGTGACTTCAGCGCCAAGCTTTTGGAGGATGTCGACCAGAAGGTCACGGCCGACGGCGGAGTGCTGGTAGGCGAGGAGCTTCATGCCCTGGAGCGTTTCGCCCTTAAAGAAATCCAGGTAGCGCTGGATGTATGCGATTTTGCCTTCGGCTGCAGCGGGCAGAAGGTCGGATTGCGCGTTGCGAAAGACGCCTTGGTTATTGAAGAGGGATTCGGCGTAGGGCTGCGTGAGGAGCTCTTCGCGAGTGACTTCGACCCAGTCGTTAATGGGCTTTTCGTCCTTCTTTAAGAGCTCTCCTTTAGAGGTGTTGAGTTTGTAGCCGTTACGGTCGAAGGGGATGTGGCTGCCCGTGACCATGATGCTGCCCTTAGCGTTCTTGAGGGCATAGTACGTGAGGGCAGGCGTGGGGATCGCGCCTAGGTTAACAGGGCGCATACCTTCATCCTTTAAGGTCTGCTCGACCGCTTGGCAGATGCCGCCGCGGCCATTCTCGACGTATTCCGTGGAGCTGGGGCGGAGGTCGTACGCATAATAAAAGTCGTCGCCGGTTTGAATGCCACCTTCGGAGCGCTGGAGGGATTGGAGGTAACGAATTTCGGCGAGGACATTAGTGTAGATTTCAAGCTGGGTCAAATCAACGACTTGGCCACGGCGACCGCTGGTGCCGAATTTAAGGGGCTGCGGTTTGTAGGCGAGGTGGTTGCGAAGGGCGGAGGTGGTGGAAGCGGCGGGCATCTTCGGTTTACAGCAGGTCAGGATTGAGATCTTCGAGTCGTCAACAAGAATGGCGTTGTGTTCAACTTCCTCTCAGGGCCCGGATGCCGCTCACTTCGGCAATCAGTTCGATGACGCCAATGGTTGTTTCGAGAGTAAAGATCGAGCTGTTTCGTAGGATCAAGTTCTGAGGAAAATTGAGGACACCACTGCGCGGAAGGCAGGTTAAGCGGTGAGTGGGATTCTCTAGAATAGTTTAGTCAAGTCTTGGCCCACCTCGCAAGACATTCTGCAACGCTGTCAACTTCGACTATTTGGTTTAATTTGCAACCACGTACTGCTTGATACACTAATACGATAATACATGACATTCTGAGTGATTAAGACATAATTTCCTTGACCCTTGAAACCCCGCTCGCTGATTCTCATACTGACAGATGGCGCCTACCTAGATGTTCCATTCTCTACGAGAAGACAGAAGACTCCATCTCTGATCCTCCTCCACTCCCTGATACCCCCCTCTCGTTGATATACGATACACAAACCTGCTTCAGTAATACCGAGCCTTATCAGTCCGGTGGAGTAAGAGAGAAAAAGGCCAAAGGAGCGAGCTACAGTACAGACGACATCATCCCCCACTCTCTCCGATCGCCTATTGCGATATTGAGCTCAATATACTCTACGGACGCCGAGCCTGAGACAACCACAGGCGCCACCGATATTCGAGATACCTCCAAGCGCAAAGCAGGCAGTGCAGGTTTGGACGAGGGTGGGGAAAGTGGACACAGGTTGGAGAAGTTCCGACGTACAAGTCAGTGCGCAGCTCCCAGTCCCTATAGGCGTGTCTAATGACTCTCGAAGGACCCCATCACTATTGACGAGACAGATGATACCGACGATAAAGTTCGCACGGTTCCGATCGCAACCTAAGCCTGTCTTCAGACGGCCTCCCTCTCCGCGAAACTTCCAGCAACGCGAGAAAATAACAAGCTCAAGTCGGTCCTGTGAAGTTGGTGAAAGTCAAGGTATGCCCCTCGGTGCATTTCTGACCAGCGATCCTTTTGATATACTTCAGATGACCCTCTCGTAGTGGAGGATGACGAAGGAAAGACTGGCGAAACCGGCGGTTCTACCAGGGCTACGAGCATAGGTGTGAGACTAGTACCATATACCTCCAAAGCTCCCACCTGAAAGAACAGCCAAAGATGCACGGTTGCTTGAGTCCTCCTACTCCCACCGAACCTACCACCGAGCCTACTACCGAACCTATTACCGAACCTACCACCTCCCCCATTGATCGCCCCATCTCTCCCAGCGTCGTACTACCCCAGGATGGAGGAACGCAAGCTGTTCATAGAGGTAATCACGGAGCAACAGCGACTGTCGATCCCCTGGGCGTTGCCGCCGCCATCCTACTTTCCTACGAGCAGCCTCAGGATCAAGGAGGTTCAGCATTGGATGAAGAGGAGTGGGAGATCGTGAGGATCATTGGCAAGAGACGAAGGGGAAAGGGCTATGAATACAAGGTGTGCTGGAAGAAAACATGGCTGCTCGAACACGAGTTAGGAAATGCGCAGGAACTGCTGCGGGAGTTTGAGGCCAAACGCCAGGCGCAGCGGGGAGGCAAGCGGGGAAGACCGGCACATGCAGACAAGGGTCGGTGATCGCTCGTTATTTTTGTTTGTCCGCAGAAGAAGTAGTTACATCTTCTTGATTCTCTATGGTGATACATTCCCAGATTCCGACTCTGTTAGTACCAGTCTTCCCTTTATAAAGCTTTGGGTCTCTCCTTCTATAGTTGTGCGCATCGGTTTGACGTGGTATCTTCTCCAGCAATTATCTCTACCTCTTTAGCTCCACAGTAAATCCCAAAGGGAGGTTATCGTTTTCGGGTCATCCTCGTTGACGGAGTCAAAGAATTGCTTTACCAGGCGATTGACAAGCTTGAAGCGGACCATCCTGACTCTAAGATATGGGTTGGTGGTGATATCTTGACCAGCATTCGCGATATCTTAGGTGATTCTGCAGGCCCCCGAGCAGACGTCCTCGAGAAGTACGGCCTTTCTGGGGTTACGCTCATTACCGCGCATTGAGTTCTCCACAGCGTACGAAAGGATCGTCGGGTAATACAGCTTCGGCAATAGGCAGCTTTGTTGAGCCCAGGGGGAAGGCTCGTGGTAGATGTCCCACACCCACGACGTCGGGTTGGGGCTATAATGATCGGGCCTGCTCCTGCCGATGTCGTATCGTTACAGAGCCGTGTACTTGGGAGGATACTCGGCGATACGCGCGAAATCTGGCTGACGAGTCGGGGCTCAGGATCGTCAACGATATGCCTGCGCAGCTTCCACCTCTTCACCAAGAGCATTCCTGTCACTCCCGATAATGTTAATTTCGAGGTCTTAACACCAAGTTCCTTCCAAAGAAATGATGGGCGTCTAACTTCAGGTCAGATCAACCGGACTTTATGAAGATCATGACTAACATCTAAATCTAGCATCCAATTCCTGGTCCACAATCAGGGCATCGAGTTCGCGCCACTTCAATATTCGGGAAAGCAGTCAACAAAGCATGACTCTTGCAAGTGTTGCACAAGATGAACGCGCAAGAAGCTCGAACTGTCGACCGGCCCCTGGCAATCGCTCACGGAACCCCCTCCATGACGCTTCATCGAGCACATTAAATCTCCCGCCAAGAACACTGACCTTTTCGGATCAAGTGCAATCTAGTACATCTCACTACGTCCAATCGTCATACACGTCGCCGACATCAAACGTCACGCCCGCGGCATGGCCTCTATCCATGTCTTGGGATGAAAAATTTCTGGAGTTGGAACAGATATCACTGGATGCAGCGACACTCCTGAAATTTTTGTGCTTATTACACCCAGTTGATATCCCCGAGATTCTGTTTTGGCGCATGTGGAGCACACGGGAATCTTGGAGTTGCGACGGCGAAGTTGAATACTTCAACATTTCGGTGAATGCCCCGCTTGTCGACCTTCTAACGCGTGAAACCCATTTCCACGAAAATATTCGACTTCTTGAATCTTTCGGGTTTATCAACTCAAAACCTGGCGCTTTAGGCAAGCGGAAATTCTCAGTTGAACCGGATTTACAAGACCGCATAACGGGCATCACACCAAATCTAGAAGAGCTAGAATGGTTACGCCTGGTCCTTGTCTGCCATTCATTCCCTGGGAGACTTGAAGAGCTTGGGTCAGTATCCGACACAGTCAACTGTGCACATTTGCTAATCATTTGCTTAACAGCTTTGGAGATACAGGGAGGGCACTGCTACCCCAACTCCGACATGCTTTCGCACACTGTCAAGGCCTCAGAGACAGGATACTTACACACCCTTTCGCTGGGTATGGCATACTGCTCGCTCTTTTGCTGTCCTCGAAACTTCTTGGCCGTGATTGGAAGCATCGTGCTATCGAATTGGCTGAGGATATCTTGTCCCACCATCCGCAATTTGAAAGTGGAACATTGTATCTTCGGATGTTCGCAAGACAACGAAGGAGAGATATTTCGCGCAGAATTCCAAACACTCTAGTAGAAAGTGTTTACGAGGGGTTAATCCCGATTGACCCTAGGACTAATGCTCTTTATGGCGAGCACCTTCGATCAAATGCACAGGACCGAATCATGGAAGGTTCTGGTGATCTGGATGGTGCACTCGAGGAATTGAAGAAATTTGAGTATTTCTATGCAGTCCCAACGACGATCGAGAAGCACGAAAAGGATCATCATCTCTTTGTCAAGGGAAAAATTTATCGTTGGAGAGCCTTATTCCCCGAGGCGAGCGATATATTTTATCGATTACTGGAGTCGAGACCAAGTCTATCGAATGAGATGGGCTGCAATCTCATTGGTCATTATATTGCAGTCCTTTGCGAACAACGCCGTCTAGATGTCGCAGAGAGGATTGCACGCCAGGCAATAACGAGCTGCAAAGACTTCGATGAACAGGGTCTAAAGCGACAAGGCTTGAAGATGTTCAGATCTTTACAACTCTCGTTAGCGGAAACGCTGATCTGCTACGCGTTAGTTGAAAGAGTTGATGGTGGTAAAGATCCTGACAAGAGAAACCAGTGGCTGGTGGAGTCCGAACGCATGTATGAGGGGATGAAGGGAGAATATGAATTGATTAAGATACGTGGAGAGGGCACTTGGGGCTCAGAACTGGACTATTTGAGGGTCTGCATCGGGAGAGCTTTAGTCTCACATCTAGCGAACCGCTTGGCTGAAGCTCATGATCGCTGGGATGATGCCCACAAAGCTGCAGAGGATTGTAAGAACATGGTTACAGGTTTTATCCCTATGATCATCGAGTATTGCAATTGTGATATCAATTTGAAGCTTGGAAGATTGGCAGAAGCGGAGACAATCTTCAAGCGGGCAACGAGCTACTTCTCTGAAGTAGGACGCGAACATTGGTGGACAGGCCTAGGAACTTTTTTGCTCGATTGGCTCAAGGCTTCGATTCAGGAGAGTGGCATAGATACTAGAAGAGAAATCATGCCAATTTGTTATTGATCGTTAATCCATTTCTCGCTTCTTGCTGTTGACCCTTCGTTTGGATACTGTACAGCGGTCGCTTGGAGGGGACCTTGTTTGGATTGCCGCGCGTCATTCTGAAGTGCTTCCCCCCCCACCATCACCTAGCTGCTACATCATTGCAACATGTCCACATCAATACCATTGCGAGTTGCGAGGAGCTATAGACTCGCTCAGGAGCATCCAACTATCCCGTCTATTGATTTCAACCCCTTTTTTCGTGGCTCTGCTGGCGATCGCCAGCGGATTGCTTCTACAATCGATGAAGCTCTAAGCTCCGTGGGCTTCATTCGCCTCCACAACCATGGTATTGAGCAGCGCAAGATCGACGCATGTTTTCAATGGGTGAGTTGATCTTCCACAGCTATGATACCTGGTCTGTACTTTTAAAACTGATATGATCGCGACGTCCAGAGCAAACGTCTTTTTCGCCTCCTCGGATGCCGAGAAGGGGGCAATCCATCCATCATCGCGATCACATAACCGTGGATACTCGGGTATAGGAAACGAGAAGGTCCGCGATCAGGTATGCATGAAAGAGAATTTCGATTGTGGCAATCCAGAGGACGATGAGCGACGTAACAGCTGGCCGACGGAGGAGCTGTTACCAGGCTTTCGCCACTTCACGGAGGATTTCTTTCAGGTACAAATCCCCCTCGAAAATACTACTTACGTACTTGAAGATCTGAAGGCCAAATTTCCATCGAAATCAATCTCAAAGAATCTAAGTTGTAGGAGCGTCTGTAGACCATGGATGATCGTCTCGATCCCAAGATCCTGACGTACCAAGTTGTTAAGATTTTCTAGTTTTCGCACGTTGAAACATGTCCTCGGCTTCTTTCATCTTGCCTCGATTCGAGTACAGATTTCCTAGATTGTTGACCGTATCAAGCGTCGATGTGTGCTCAGAACCCCATGCCTTTTCATACCCTGTCAATGCCCGCAGGTACATGTCCTCCGCTTCTTTCATCTTGCCTTGTGTGCTTATGAGAAGTTAGAGGAGCTTTGAAGAATACAAAGTCGGGTATAGAGAAGATGGACCGTACAACGATGTCGTTCCTTAATCCTTTGGGGCGCCGTCTGAACCATTCTTTGAATCTCTGGCCGCACCAAGAGGAAATCTTCATCTTCGGGGCCACGAAATTTGTTCAGCCCCGAGTGATCGGTAGTGAGGTAAATTGCTCTTTTCCCGTGCAAAGACGCTGACTGGTGATCAACCAACTGTGTGTGTCATAAGCTCACAAATTCAGTCAAGTGTAAAAGCAGGAGTCAGCACACCTGAGTCTGCCAGGGTCCGTACGACACGTCTTTATCTTCATAAAAGCAAACGATATCTGCAGTACTGTGGCTCGCATCAAAGTCCCGCGCAATTTCATCAAGAGCAGAGCTGTTTCTTTTCAGGGACTTGAGCAACGTCTTATCGTGTCCCACTGCTTGAGCAAGCCACACACCATATACTGCAGCGTCGCTTCCTTGATGTGGTGTTCCAAGAAAGATGATCCCAGCCGTGGACAACCGAATATCTCTGAAATCATTACCATGGTCGGCCAACACTAGCGCCTATGGAGAGGTTAGTACAGGAAGGAATAGCGCTAAAATCACGCTGACCTGTTTGATGACCAAACCTCCGAGGCTATGTCCAATAAACACCAACGGTCGTCGACCCTCCTATGTTGATTCTTAGTATTGATAAATAAAGAATGCCCGGAACAATGCTACCGACTTTCTCGCTTGACCGATGCTGATGAAGAACGTTGAGCAACTGCATTCCACATTTGCGTAGAGTTGTTTTGACGTCCGGTCTGCGCCAGTCAGATTCGTAACTGTATGTCGCAATCCGAGCATTGGGAATTAGATCTGGCAAAAAATCTCGAAGCCACATAACTTCCGCAGTATCGGATGCCGTTTGCGCGACATCGGGGAGTCCGTCAACCTGGGTGTTCTTCTGGTGGCCTTGTAAAAGATTGAATCGGTGACGATGTATAGGCTTCGCCTCCTCGACAGAAATTTGTCTCCTTACCCATGTGTAGTATGGATGGGCACCGAGACCTTGGACTGCGATAACGCTTAAAGGTTTGTCAGTGATGCTGCTTGGGCTTGATGAAGGGCCACTTTTCGTACTCTACCTCGGGTCCGTTATGACTGTGCTCACCACTGACCCAAATATTGAGACCTGTTGCCTTGACAGTGTCTTTGCTGCAAATCCTCGTGGCAGCTTGAGTTGCGTAGCTTTGCGACATTGAACGAGGAGCCAGAGATCCGCAGTAATGTCATGGAGAAGGTGGGCTTTAACATGACTGAGAATGGGCTCTGGATGGGGCTTTGCTGGGATTATATAAGCCAATCGCTGAGGTACGGCTCCGGCCCGTGTAACGCTTGCATTCGACCATCATTCTCTCCGCACCAGCGTGTATCATAGCCGTAGGGCTCGCGCTCGCGAGTACGTTGAATTATCTTCCAGTTATCAAGATATCGTTCTACAGAAGGCAAATTCTCTACTCCGTCCGTAACAACGGATGTCTTTTCAACCACATGAATAACCAGGGTGCTAAATGGCTTGGCCTGGTTGTTCTTTATGAAGGAGAAACCCCGGATGTAGAGTGGGTCTTCTGATTCTTACGTCGTCCCCAACAGACGCCTGCTAACACAACTAAAATCTAGTGTTGTTGCCGTTCACGGTCTTGGAGCAGATCCCGCCTGGGCATGGGTACGGAAGGTTGGGGTGGAAGGGACTGATCAATACAAGAAGGTGAACTGGCTCGCAGACAAGGACCTACTGCCAGCGAAGATGCCGCATGCCCGCATTATGACCTTCAATTACGAGTCAAAATGGCATAAAGATGCGTCAAAGCAAAGACGTGATCTTTGTGCCGATCAACTCCTCACTGCACTAGATAATAAACGGAAAGAGGTAAGACGTTAGTGTCTGCGGTTCCCATCAACACTGACTCCAACAAATGACAGGAGAAGGAGACTACATATAGACCTCTTATATTTATTGGACATAGCTTTGGCGGAATAGTCATTGAGCAGGTGAATTGATCTTTCCCTACTTGAGGAGTGTGTCATTAATTACCTGCGACAGGCTCTTGTGAGTGCCAATTCCCGTGGGGATACCTTTCAATATCTTGCAACATCTACCGTTGGGATTGTCTTCCTTGGGACCCCTCACCGTGGTACAAAAGCTTCAAATTGGGGAGAATGGATAGCATATACTGGCAAGAAGCTTGGATTAGAGATGAGTGATGCGATTTTGAAGGATTTACGTGAAGATTCTGAGACCTTAAACTACCTACTCTATAATTTCACGCTATGGCTTTTTCGGATGTCAGTTCCAACAGTATGCTTTTTTGAAATGCATAAGACAGATTACGGGCAGAAGGTAGGTGGCAGTTGGAAGGAAATGGTATGTAATATCCAACATTGAGCTTTTAGTAAACCCTAACATCTTGAGTAACTAGGTAGTAGAAGAGAGGGGTGCTTGCATAGATGGTCACCGAAAAATGGCTTTACCAACAGACCATTTCAGAATCAACAAATATGATGGGCCTGAGGATTATTCATACAGAACTGTTTATCCTATCATCAAGGAGATGGCAGGACATGCTGTGAAGAAGGTACAGGGGCGCCTAAAACGTAGGTGTATTCAGACTACAGGTCCGTTCTTGCGCTAATGCATTTATAAACAGCTCAAAAAATCATTCATGACAATTCGAGTAAGGAAACCACTTCATAGACGATTGCTCATCTTTGCTGACTTGAGATAATCAGTAATACCGAGAGAAAATCTCAGCTGCCTTCAATCTCTGTTCCTGACAAATCCTCTTGATGATCTGACAGCTATTCGAAGGTCTAAAGGGAAGCGAGTTGAAGGCACTTGCGAATGGCTACTTCTTCACGAAGCATATACTGTCTGGCTAGTTGAAGACAGCCCTCGAATGCTTCAACTAGTAGATGCTCCAGGCATTGAAAAGACAATGATATCAAGCTACTTGATAGACGAGCTTGACAAGAGAGCTCAATTTACTTCTGGCATGATATTTGCATACTATTTCTGTGACAACAAAGACGACAAGCACAACACTGTCATTGCTATCATTCGAGGACTTCTCTTGCAGCTCTTGAGGCAAAGACCGCTACTGTTCAAGCATATTCAGGAAGATTATGATCAGATGAGAGACCGAGCTTTCGATAATTTTGATGCTCTTTGGCGAATTCTGCTCAAAATATTGGCAGATCCCAATGCAGGCCAGATCTATCTCCTGATAGATGCTCTGGATGAATGTGACAAGTCATCACGTGGATTCCGGCAGGCCTTTCTTGCGAGCCTGGCAGAATTGTTTTCTACCCAGCAAGGAAGTGGGATCATGAATGTCAAGTTGCTCATTACATGTAGGCCAGAGTCAGATATCTTAGATGAATTAAACGATCCGAGGAGATTGGTGCGTATTGATTCAGGTAAGATCAATGCTGATCTTTGGAAATACATTCACACAAGAGTTAATGAGCTCTCCACGAAAAAGAAATATCCTTCGAAACTAAAGCAAGATATTCAAGGCACCCTCTCTGAAAAGGCTGGGGGAACATTCCTATGGGTTTCACTCATCCTAAAAGATATTTCTGAGACTACAGTCATCTCCAAGGTAAGAACGAAATTACAATCACTACCTTCGAGTCTTAGCGAAGTTTATAGCAGGATCTTAAACAAAATTCAAGAGGACGACGTGGGAAATGCAAGATTTATCCTACAATGGGTAGTTACTGCTCGACGGCCTCTAACGATTGACGAACTGGCAATGGCACGCGCTTTAGGCCCAGAAGGATGGGACAAGAGCACGATCCCGACAGCAGATACACTGAATGAACTGAAGGATGGCTTCAAATTCTGTGAGCCTCTTGTTTACTTAGACGACGTCACCCAAACAATCAATCTGGTTCATCAATCTGCCAAGGATTATCTTCTAGAGGAGAATCTTCAAGGAAATAGCCACCTATCAATGTATAGAATCATCCCAGATAAGGCAAATTCTTGTATACTTGATATATGCTGGAGATATCTGAGCATGGAAGAATTCAGCCGAGATATCATGAAGCACGCAGCAAAAGGGACCATACGGGGACTGTCACAAGAGCGCTTACAGACTCGCTGCTTCCTTCAATATGCGATTGAGGAATGGCAGGAGCATGCACTAGCGGCAAGTCCAGCTGTGATAACCGACTTTTTATGGGAAAGTGATATATTCAATAGAGTTTCATTATTGCGTGACCACTGGCTTCAAAGGGCAGCTGGGAAAGGGGATGATGCAGTGGTAAGGAAGCTGCTGACGGCAAACGCCGAAGTCAACGCCGCCGCTGCTGCTGGTGGTTATGGCCGGACGGCATTGCAGGCGGCCGCTGGGCATGAGGCTGTGATGATGGTTCTACGAGCGGCTGCAGGGCCTCAATAATGCTACCTACCGCCCCACCCATCGCCATGATGTGTAATCACTTTATATATTGTCTTACCAAATTCTTTTAGTTTCTAGAAGATGTGTCAAAGATGACAATACAATGTTTCTCTGCATTCTTTGACTTTCTTTCTGAATATTTGTGTAAGACAATGGCCGATTTGGTGCCTTCGCAGACAATTGATTGTACTCATGTGCAGCGATTCCACCTGACCATGCTCCTCGAAACGAAGGTACAGCTGCAGTATTCAGTAGCGCTCACTTAGCGAGGATTCGAGGTATCTACTCATCTCCTGTTTCCCTATGACCTTTGTACGAGTTGAGTGTCAGTCGTTGACCACCAGGGAAAATGCGAATGGACATATTTCTGTAGCGCCAGATTCAACTTCATATCTAAATTGAGGTAGGGCAAGGAGCTAATCACATTTCATCACTGCGTAACCTTTATTTTTGTGAAGCGCGTTGAATTGGACTGTTATATTAGCATTTCTTGGGTGACGTTCCCTTGCGCCCCCATTTTCTGCATCATCGGCTCCTTGCTTTAGAGTGCACAACGCATATGACAACGACGTTTTAATTAGGTGTCATCATGTCAAGATGCACTGATAATTGTATCCCTCCATATTCTA
>JAABUV010001894.1_pt1 | contig 29557 bp, 45 predicted proteins | sample 5559971 | NCBI WGS metagenome assembly JAABUV01 (sample SAMN10711881, study PRJNA513362) | rock metagenome | isolation source: Antarctica rocks | place: Antarctica: Victoria Land, Knobhead nord | collected 2015-12-19
GCGGTCGAGCGGCGCGACGCGACCGGCAACGGCGAGGGGTGGATCTACCAGTTCCAGACGGCCCCGCCGGATGACGGTCGCGCACCGCTGGCGATCACGCTGCGAAGCGCGACCTGGAACCCGCAGGCGAGCGGCGTGAGCGAGCGCGACGAGGACGTGGGCGTCTTCGTCCACAACGTGGAGGTCTGGCGGGAGGGGCGCTCGTTGACCGTGCGCGAGGGGTTGGCGCTCGCGCCGCTGCCGGACACGCCGCGCTCGCGCTTCTGGTGGGCCAACGACGACGCGATCCGCCATCACCTGACCGATAACTGGGCCTGGTACGTCGCCGTGTCCGGCCTCGGAGCGGCGCACGTCGCCCTCTGGCTCGGTGGGTACGCCGCCGTGGCGGTGGCGATCGCGGCGGCGGGGATCGCGCTCGGCTGGCGGACCCTCCCGGCACGCGAGAAGCGGGGTGGCCGACGGCGGCGGGTGGTGAGGCGGCGGCGCGTGGCGATCGCGCCCCAGTCGGGTGGCGCGTGATCGGTGGGCGGGTATGGCCGATGGCGTTGCGCGGACGCAGTCTGACGGCGATGATTCCAGGTGATGCTTGGGTGGCGTCGTGCCGCGTTTCGCAAGCGGGCTCCAAGGATTTGATCTTCCCCCTCTCCTGGACTTGGGAGAGGGGGTGCCGCCCGCAGGCGGCGGGGGTGAGGGCGGGGAGTCGATGGCAGGGGCGATAGCGGCACCGGGGCAACGGCTGGCGAGCGTCCCGGCGGACGGACCCGGCGGGATGAGGCGGGGGCGGCGCGCGGCGCTGGCCCTCTTCCTGGCCTTTCTGGGCTTTTACATGCTCATCGCGTCCGGGCACTTCTACGCCACCGACGAGGAGACGATCTTCCGCCTGACCGAGAGCATGGTGGAGCGGCACACCGCCGTGATGCCCGATGGAGCCTGGGGGCTGACCACGACGACCGGGCGCGACGGGCAGCAGTACAGCGTCTACGGCCCGGCGCAAGCGGTCCTGGCGATCCCCTTCTACGTCGCGGGGCTCGCGGCGACGCCCCTCCTGCCGCCCGATGCGCGCGGCTACGCGCTGCGCTTCGCCGCGTCGTACTTCGGGGCGTTCGTCACGGCGGCGACGGTCGCGCTCCTCTACCTGCTGGCGCGGCGGCTCCGCTACGGCAATGGCGCGGCGCTGGCGCTGGCGCTGATCTACGGGCTGGCGACGAGCGCCTGGCCGCACGGGCGGACCTTCTTCGCCGAGCCGCTGACCGCCCTCTTCCTGCTGCTGATCCTCTACGCCTTCCGGCGCGGCACCGACGCGGGCAGCGCGCCCGGCTGGCTGATCGTGGGCGGCGTGGCGACGGTCGGGGCGCTCGCCACGAAGCCGCACGCGGCGATCGCGCTCCCGTTCCTGGCGCTCTATCTCCTCTATCGCGCCGTCGTGCTCTGGCGCGAGGGGGGTGGCGGGCGGTGCGGGCTCGGGGCGGCGATTCGCGCGCTCGCGTGGGTCGTGGTCGGCATGGCGCTCGCCGCGATCCCGGAAGGACGCTACAACACCGCCCTCTACGGGGGACCGCTGACGATCGGCTACGGCAGCCAGGACGATCTCTTCGTGATCCCCTTCGAGACCGGCTTCGTCGGCCTGACGATCGGGCTGGGGAAGGGCCTGCTCTGGTATTCGCCGCCGGTCCTGCTGGCGCTCGCGGGGTGGTGGCCGTTCCTGCGCCGTTGCCGCGCCGAGGCATTGGTTTGCCTGGGCGTCGTCGCGGCGCACTACGCCTTCTATAGCCGCATCCTCGCCTGGCACGGCGATGGCAGTTGGGGGCCGCGCTACCTGCTGATCGCGCTCCCGTTCGCGGTCCTCCCGGCCATCGGTATCCTCGATGGCCTGCGCGCCCACGCCATCCGGCGCGCGCTCGTGGCGCTGGTGGTGACGCTGGCGCTCGCGGTCCAATTGCTCGGCGTGCTGGTCAATTTCGACTGGTACATCCTCCGCTCGCAGGAGGACGCGCGGCACTTCACCCCCGCCGCCACGCCGCTGCTGGCGCATCTCCGTTATCTGGGCGGGCGGATCGGGGAGTGGCGCACGCGCCTCCTGCCGCCGCCCGACAGCGCCATGCTGACCGGGGGCTTCGCCGCCGCCGATCCGCCGGTGCCGGGCGCGGGGCCGCTCTTCCCGCGCTGGACGACCGGCGCGGGTCTCATCGTGCTGCATCCGGCGAGCCGCGCACCGCTGACGGTCAAGCTGACCTTCTTCGATAATCGCCCGCGCGCCCTCCGGGTCGACCGCGCGACGGTGCTGCTGAACGGCGTGCCCCTCCCGGCTGGCGCGGTGACGGAGCAGGACGTGACCGGCACCGGGGAGGGGTGGATCGATAGCCTGACGATCCCGGCGGAGGCGCTGTCCGCCGACGGCACGGCGACGCTGACCCTCCAGAGCGCGATTTGGAATCCGGCGCGGGTGGGCGCGGGCACGCGCGACGAGATTTTGGGCGTCTTCGTCCACAACGTCGAGGTCTGGCGCGCGGGGACGCCGCTGGCCGTGCGGGACGCGCTGCCGCTCGACCCGCTGCCGGACACACCGCGCTCGCGCTTCTGGTGGTTCAACGACGACCGGGGCTACGACGAGACGCGGCACCACCTGGTCGATCACTGGGCCTGATACGCCGCCGTGGCCGGTTTCCCGCGCGCCCAGACGATCCGCTGGATCGTCGGCAACGCGGCGCTCGGTGGGATCGTGCTGCTGGCGGGGCTGGCGTTGGGGGGAGTCGGCAGTCGGCAGTCGGCAGTCGGCAGAAAGCGGGTGTCGGGAACGGGGTCGCCTCAGCGACGCAGAGACGCAGAGACGCAGAGGACGGAATGACGGATGACGAATGGGGACGAACAGGAGACGTAGAGACGCAGAGCACGGCGGGAGAAAGAGGGGAGCGGGCAGAGGGGCGGGTGACGTGGTATGGTCCCCGCTGCTGAGATATAGACGGTGATACCCGGACCGCGTGGCCTTTTCATCGAGCGAGAGCGGCTCGCCGCCGCCCATTGTGCCGATGCGGCGTTGCGCGCCGACTACTGACCACTGACTACTAATCCACTCGCCCACTGGGCCACTTCGCCCACTGGCCCACTGCGCGGAGCGTTGATGTACAAAGGGTTCAGCATCTCGGTCGTCATCCCCTGCTTCAACGAGGAGGAGGGGGTCGCGCACGTCCTGCGCGCGATGCCGGACTACGTGGACGAGGTGATCGTCGTCGATAACAACTCGACCGATGGCACGGCGGAGGTCGCGCGCGAACTCGGCGCGCGGATCATCCACGAGGGGCGCAAGGGCTATGGCAGCGCCTATCAGGCCGGGCTGCCCGCCGCGACCGGCGACATCATCGCCACCGTGGACGGCGACGGCACCTACCCGTCGGCGCGGATCGCCTCGCTGATCGACGAATTATTGGCGGGTGGGCTCGATTTCATCTCCGCCAGCCGCTTCCCGCTGCAAGACCCGCACGCGATGCGGCGGCGCAACCGGCTGGGGAACATGGTGCTGACCTGGACGGCGCGCGCCCTCTTCCCCCACCCCTTCGCCGATAGCCAGTCCGGCATGTGGGTCTTCCGCCGCAGTTGCCTCCGCTGGATCGCGCCGTGTCAGCCGGGGATGGCCTTCTCGGAGGAGATCAAGCTGGACGCCCTGCGCGCGCCGCAGATCCGTTTCGGCGAGCGCCCGGTCGCCTACTACGAGCGGATCGGCGAGACCAAGCTCTTCACCTGGCGCGACGGCTTCCACAACCTCTGGTATCTCTTCCGCTATCGGATCGGGCGGCGCTGACCGATCTTCCGGCGCGCAACGGTTACGGTGTGTCGCCAGCCGAGAAAGCGACAGCGTCTGATGGCCGCCCCGCACCACCGTACCGCCATCCCGCCGCGACTGGCGCTCATTCCGCGCACGGCTCTGTCGTAACCGAGGACGCTTTTAGCTGCGGGCGACGATCTCCCTCGCCTCCGCCGAGCACCGCGATCAGGGCGAGCGCCGCCGGGGAGAGCGCGGGACCGTCCGCATGGCGCACCAGGGCGAGCTCGCGGACCGGGCGCTCCGCCTCGGCGAGTGGCACGACGGCGAGATCGTCGCTCGCGCGGGTGTTGGCGATCACGGTGCGGGGCGCGGACGATATCGTCCGCGCCCCGCGCGCCACAAACGTTGGGATGGAGCGAGCGATAGCCGTGCGGCTGGCGACCACGCTATTGTCCGGTGCCCTACGCACCCTTCTTCGTGGTTTCTTGCAGGCCGTCGAGATAGTGCATGTCCTCCGCCTCGATCGCGAAGTCCACGTCCGCGTTCTGCGTGATGTACTCGGGGTGGGTCGATTTCGGCAGCGGCAGCGTACCCCGTTGCAGCGCGTAGCGGACGCAGAGCTGCGGCACGCTGGTCCGGTACTTCTGCGCGATGGCCGCAACGGACTCGTTCTGCAGGATCGCGCCGGTGGCGAGCGGCGAATAGGCTTCGATCAGGATGTTGTGATCCTGGCAGAACCGGGTGATCGGCTCCTGCGTGTTGCCGATGAAGAACCGGATCTGGTTCGCCATCGGGGTGATCGCGCTGGCCGCCAGGAGCGCCGTCAGGTCGTCAACGGTGAAGTTGGAGACGCCGATAGCGCGGCAGCGGCCACCCTGATAGAGCTCCTCCAGCGCCCGCCACACGGCGCTATTTTCCTTGCGGAAATCCGCGCCCTGCTGCTCCCACGGCCACGGCGCATGGATCAGGTAGAGATCGACATACCCGAGATCGAGCGCCTGCATGGTCGTCTCGAAACTCGCCAGGGCATCGTCGTAATCCTTGACCTCGGCGGGCAGCTTCGTGGTTACGAAGAGGTCGCCGCGCGCGATCCCGCTGTCGCGGACCGCCCTGCCGACGCTCGGCTCGTTGCCGTAGGCGCGGGCGGTGTCGATGTGCCGGTAGCCATGTTGGAGGGCGAACAAGACCGCGTTGTAGGTGTCTTCGCCATCCGGCATCTGCCAGGTGCCGAACCCGATCTTCGGGATCGGCACGCCGTTCGTCAGGGTGTAGTTCTCGGTCGCGACGCTCATGCGTTGTCCTTCCTATGGCTTTCGTGGATGTCGGCCTGTGAGACGAACACGATCCCGCGCAGGACGGGGCCGACCGTTTGCTGCGCGCCCGGAAGTCGGCGGGCACCACAGTTGCACGGTCACCAGCGTGACCGTGCAACTGTGGTGCCACGATAAGTACATTGTCCGTGCGCGAGCGGTTATGCGGGCTCCGCCGCCGGGACGCGCCCCTCGCCGAGGCTCTGCATCAGGCGGTTGGCCCAGGCGAAGACCGCCGCCGCGTTGTTCACATCGAGGATCGCCGCATCGGAGAAACCGGCGGCGCGCAATGGTGCCAGGTCGGCGCCGGTCATGCCCGCCGGGTCGCGCGTCAATTTGACGGCGTAGTCGATGATGACGCGCTCGTGCTCCGGCTGCGTGGCGTCGATCCCCTCGTCGAGCAGGCGGTCGATCGGCGTCTCGTCCTTGCTCAGTTGCGCGTGGAGACGCGCGTGGACCGAGGCGCAGTAGACGCAGCCGTTGACGCGCGAGGTCGCGGTCGCCGCCAGCTCGCGGTCGGCGCGACTCGCCCCGCCATGCCCGTACATGATCGCGTTGAAGAGGGCGGTCCGCTCGCGCAGCGCCGGGGGATCGTGCGCCAGGGTCGCGAAGTAGCGATGGTTGGTGGTGATCTTCGCCAGCAGTTCGGCCTGCTCCGGGGTCGCGCTGCTTTCCTCGACCGGCGCGATCCACGGATACCAACTGACCAGCTCGCGGGTGAAGTGCAGCGCCTTCGTCATACTCATCGGTTCCTCTATTGTCGGGCGAGGGTAGACCGGCGGCGGGCAGTTGTTGCCCGCCGCCTGACGCTTACTCCGTCGCCGGGGCCACACTCTCGCCGATCGTCTGCATCAGGCGATTGGCCCAGGCGAAGACGGCGGCGGCGTTGTTGATGTCCAGGATCTCGCCATCGGAGAAGCCCGCCGCGCGCAGCGGCGCGAGGTCGGCGCTGGTCATCCCCGCCGGATCGCGGGTCAGCTTCACGCTGTAGTCGATCACCGCGCGCTCGCGCTCCGGCTGCGTGGCGTCCACGCCCTGATCGAGGAGGCGATCGATGATCGTCGTATCCTTGGTGATCTGGGCGTGCGCCCGCGAGTGGACCGACGCGCAGAAGACGCAGCCGTTGACGCGCGAGGTGGCCGTCGCTGCCAGCTCGCGGTATTGGCGGGGGACACCGCCGCGCCCGGCCATGATCTCGTTGAAGAGCAGGGTCCGCTCGCGGAGTGCCGGGACATCGTGCGCCAGGGTCGCGTAGTAGGCGCGATTCTTCGGGTTCGGCGCGACCTTCTGGACCAGCGCCGCCTGCTCCTCGGTCGGCCCGACCTCGTCCACCGTCTCGACCCAGGGCTGCCAGGTGACGAAGTCGCGCGTGAACGCCAGCTTCTCGGCCATTATGCTTCCTCCCCGACCAGGCGCAGCCCGACCAGCAGGCGGGCCTGGAAACTCACGAACGCGATCAACTGGGAGAGCGTGACGATGTCGCGCGCGGTGAAGCCCGCCGCCTTCAGCGCCGCGATCGCCTCCGGGGAGGCGTCCCCGGGTGTATTCGCCAGGATGTCGGCGTGGCGCAGCAGCGCCACCTCGCGCGGGGTGAGGCCCGCGCCGGCCGGCCCCTGCTCGAACGCGGCGATCGTCGCGGCGCTCTCGCCCTGGGCGCGCAAGCGCCCGCCGTACCACTCCACCAATTCGGGGCTCGGCGTGAGGACCGCGATCCGCAGCGCAAGACCGTCGCGCTCCCGGTGGCTGACACCGCCGAGGTCTTCCGGCTCGAAGAGCGCCTCGTGGCTCCCCTGCGTCGCCTTTACCAGGACCGGTCGCGCGGCGCGCAACTCCGCCAGCTTCGAGCCTGGCGTGATCCCCGCCAGTTGATCGATCACATCGGTCGTGCCACTCGTCATCGTGTCCCCTCCATCTGCGGCACCGTGCCGCCGTCCACATCCAACCCTACCATACCTGCGCCACGGTGCCGCAAGGTGCCGAAGTACCACGCTGCTCGTAGCGGCAATTACCAACGTTTCTACCACAAGAACCAGCAGCGGCGATGCCCCTCTCCCTCGGATGGGGAGAGGGGTGGCGCGCAGCGCCGGGGTGAGGGTGGTCGCGGTGCCGCCGCGCGCGCGGGTCCGGGATTGCAATGCCCCGGAGGGTAGCCGCTCCCCCTGAAGGGCACACCGTACCCATGAAGGGCAGCTACTACCCATGAAGGGCACACTGTACCGGCGAAGGGCGGCTGCGCCGCCACGAAGTACCCCTGAAGGGCATACTATCCCCTCCGGGGACTGGGGTATCAGACTCCATCGCCGCCGCCTTGCCGCGTCGCCCCGCCCCCATTAGGATGGTGCCGTCGCTATCGTTCCCTCCGTTCCCTCTCTCCAATCGTCCTCTGCGTCTCTGTGTCTCTGAGACTCACGTCCCTTGTGTTGGCGCCTGTGCGCTTGTGGAAGGGGTTGGTGATGTCGCATACCCTCGGGATCATGGCCCATCGCGGCGCGTCCGCGCTCGCCCCGGAAAACACGCTGGCCGCGTTCCGGCGCGCGGCAAGCCGGTCTGGGTCATGTGCGTCGGCGCGACCCCGGAGACGGTCGGCGAGACGACGACGCCCGAACTGCTGGCGCAGCGCCGGGCCGGGGTCGCCGCGACGATCCTCAACGACCCCCGCCTGGTGCTCGCCGCCAACGCGACAGCACCGGACGGTGCGGCGGGTCAGGCCAGCGCGGGTGGTATTTAGTTACCCACGCACTTTATGGGGGTGCTGCCGGTGGTGCAGCTCGCGGCGGGATGCCAGTTGCTCGACGCGCGCGCGCCATTGCTCCCGATGAAGAAGGCACCGAGGCTGAGTAGCACGATGATGATAAGGGCGACGACCGCCTGAGGCAGGATGCTCACAATACTCTCCACGCCGGTAGGTACATGTTCGGGACCGCGCTGGCCCCGGTCGATACCACTATTCTACCCAGGAAGTCCCGCGCAGTCCCACCTTGCGCCGAGAGAAGCGGCGTATTGCGCTCCTGGCGGCGGAGGCGCTGTATACTGGCTCCAACCGATAGCGACGCTGTGAGCACCATTAGGAGGGGGCGATGTACCGGAACGGCCTGAGCTTCTTCATCCCGGTGCCGCGCCGTGCTGGCCTGGGAGCGGATCGCGCCCTGCCTGGCCTGCCCCTATTGTGAGGCGGCGCTGATCCGGGCGGGGCAGGCGCTGCGTTGTCAGCGCGGCCACGCCTTCAACATCGCGCGGACTGGCTACGCCGATCTGCTGCCGACGCGGCGGCGGGGCGCGGTGTCGGGCGACACGCGCGCCATGCTCCTCGCGCGCCGCCGCTTCCTTGATCGCGGCCATTATCGCCCGATCGCCGTCGCGCTCGGCGTGGCGGTGGCGCGGCACCTCGCCGCCACACCGCCGACCACGCGGGACCGTGCGCGCTGCATCGCCGACGCGGGCTGCGGCGAGGGGTATTATCTCGCCCAGGTCCGGCAAGAGCTCCTGGCGCGCGCCGGGTTGGGACCACTCGCCTTCGTCGGCTCGGATGTCTCGCGCGAGGCGGCGGCGCTGACGGCGCGGCGCTCCCCCGCGATCAACGTCGTCGCGGCGGACAGTCGGGTGCGGCTCCCCTATCGCGACGCCTCGCTGACGGCGCTCCTCAACCTCTTCGCGCCGCGAGGGTCCGCCGAGTTCGCGCGGGTCGTCGCGCCCGGTGGGCTGCTGGCGATCGTGATCCCCACGGCGGACCATCTGCGCGAACTGCGCGCGGCGCTGCCGCTCCTCGGCATCGCGGCGGGGAAGCGCGCGGCGATCCTGGCGCAATTCGCGGGCACGTTCGTGTTGGCGGAAATGGTGCCGCTCGCCTTCGCGCTCGATCTCAGCGGGGAGGACGCCGCCGATCTCCTCCGCATGACGCCGAACGCCCATCACCTGATGGATACGACGATCGCCGAGCACGCCGCTGCGCTCCCACGGCGGAACGGCGCGCGCTGCGAACTGCTGTTACTCAGGCGGCGGAATCGCTAACACCGCAGCGGCGCACCGTCCGGTATGCCGAGCGGTATCCAGACCCGCTCTGAGACTGGCCCGCGCCGCACACCTGCTGGAGCTGGTTGCCGCAGCCATCCTCGAAGATCGTCTCGGTGCCATACTCCGGGGTCGTCGGTTCCTCGCAGTGTACTCGGTCGGCGCCATGCCGTCGTGGTGGTATGACGAAGCGCCGTATGCAGAAATGCGCCTGGGGTGGGCTGCCTGTTGCGCGATCACGCGATCACGCGGTCGCTGCGGGACGCTCTGGTGGGAGGTCGAGGTCGGCGACGAGGCCGAAGTGGTCGCTGGCCCAGACCCCGGCGCGCGGCCCGTCGAAGATGCGGTCGCAGGCGGCGATGGCGAGCGTGGGGCCGCCGTGCGCGCCGCAGCGGACGAGGATATGGTCGATCTGCCGAAACGGCCAGTCCCAGTTCGCGGCGGCCATCAGGGGGTTGCGCGGCGTGAACGTGTCCCCCGGCTCGCCGGGATGCGCGCTTTCCCGGGCATCCCGGTGGCAGACGCCCTGGCCGCCCAGCGATTGTCGGCCAGCCAGGAAGCGCACGCTCGCGGCGTCGGGCTCGGCGTCGAGATCGCCGACCAATATGACGTGCTCGCCGCGCCGGGCGACCAGTTCCTCGATGGCGCGCGCGGCGATCACCGCCTGCTGCTCCCGCTCGTGCTCGTGGTCCAATTGATAATCCGGGAAGTGGTTAACGAAGACGAGCGGCCCGAGCGGGTCCGGGACGCGGACCGTCGCGATGAGGGTCGTGCAGGCAAAGTCGGTTGTGCGCGGGGTCGCGTTGAGGTCCAATTCGCGTACCCCATCGATCGGCCAGCGGCTGGCGATGGTGATCCCTTGCCCGTCCGCCTCCCGCTCCCGCGAGTGGGCGAGATGGAAGCCGCCACCGAGCAGATCGGCGGCCTGATCGTACTCGTCGGCGATGATCGTCTCCTGGAGGGCGACGAGGTCCGGTCGTAGCTCGCGCAAGCCCGCGACGATCAGTTCTCGGCGCGTGGCCCAATCGCCGCGCATCCCCCACAGGTTCAGCGTCACCACGCGCATCGCCACCGCTCCTATCGGGCAATACCGGGTACTCGACCCGGTGGCCCCGGCGCTCAGCCGCCCCAGCCCTCCGGCACCGTGTAGTGCCACCCTTCCCGCCAGCCGAACGGGGCGTCCACGAGGTCTTCGAGCGGGACGCCGTGGAGGAGGTGATCGAGCGGCTAGTTGGCTTGTAGCAGGACGGCGAGGGCCGCCGATGGCACGATCGTGACCGCGTGCCCGCGCACGATCACGGTGTCCAGCAGCAGGCGATACAGTCGATTCAACGCGGGGGTGTCGAGCGCGTCCGGCCCCGCGCGCATCAGCGCCACGGCGTCGATCACCGGCCCCACGCGCACCGCGACCGGCAACGCCGCCTCCTCCGACTGAAGGGCGACAAGGCGGGCGCGATAGCTGGCCTCGTCCAGCGTGTCATCATTCAGCGCGACCCCCAGCAGGCGCTTGCGGCGGGTGATATCCGCGCGGCGTGTGGCCGTCTCCGCGGTCTCGTCCGGCACGGTCCGCGCCGCCAGCACCTGCGGGTCGGGGAGCGCGGCGCACCAGTCCCGCACGCGCTCGGCGTAGTGGCGGGCGTTGGTGCGCGGGTAGGGGCAGCCGCCGCCATCGGGGCGCGCGGGGGTGTAGTGGGTGCAGCGCACCGATTGCTGCCGCACGCCATTGGCCCCGCGCCAGGTGCCCGCCGCGTAGAGCTTCCCGCCGCAGACGCAGCGCCAGATGCCGGACAACGGGTGCGCGACCCGATCGTTGCGCACCTTCGAGGCCGGGCGGCGACGCCGGGCCAGGGCCAGCAGCCCCGGCCAGGGGTCGGGCTGCGCGGCGAGCCACCCCGCCGAGCCGAGCAACATCTGCACCGTGGCGGGGGAGAACATGTTGCCGCGCATCGTCCGCAGGCCGCGCCGGTTGAGCGCGTGACACGCCCGGACGAACGAGCCGGTGGCGAGCAGCTCCAGGAGCCACGCCAGGTCGGCGGCGCGCGCGGGATCGACCACGAGGCGCTCATCGACCAGCATCCCGCCCCACGGCACCGGCCCCATGTGTTTCCCCGCCGCGACGCGCACCGCGAGGCCGCGTTTCGTGCGCTCGCTGATCTGCCGACTCTCGTGCTCGGCGAACACCGCCATGATCTGATAGAGCATCATGCCCGCCGCGCCGGAGAAATCCCACTGCTCGGTGATGCTGACCAGCGCGCAGCGGTGCTCGCGCATCACCGCGAGCTGTTGCGAGGCGACGATGATCGAACGCGCGAAGCGATCGATTTTGAGGATGATGACCACATCGTATTGGCGCTCGGCGACAGCGGCCATGAGTTGCGCGAAGGCGGGGCGTTTCGCCGGATCGTCATTGAACGCCGACACGCCTAAGTCGGCATAGTCCTTGCCGATCGTCCAGCCGCGCACCTTGGCATACTGCTCGATAGCAGACTTCTGCGCTGCAAGCGAGTAGCCGCGCGAGGCTTGCTCGTCATTGGACACTCGACGGTAACTCGCAACCCGCATAGCCGATCAACACTCACTCTTGCGCCGCGCGCCCCGATCGGGACGGTAGACAGCATCGTACGTCGCTATTGCCCTAAACCGAATACTGGGTTGCCACCCTGTTTGAACACCAGTTGCAAGCCACTCGCCGAGGGATTGATGTCATAGATGAGGTAATAGGCCACGGTCACGCCGGGAGGCACCTGGTCCCCGACGCGCTTGCCCCCGGCGTACTCTGAATAGCCGGATGCCCCTAACTGATCGGCGTGCTTATAGGTCACGCCAGCACTGTCTCGCAGCTCGAAGTCCCAGGTATTGACCCCGAAATTGGCAGCCCCGGTATTTTTCATGTCCACTTTCACCACTAGAAATGTTCCGGCGGCGGAGACAGTGTTGCCGTACTCGCTCCATTTCAACGTTTGGCCCGCGCGCTTCACGTCAGCTACCTGCAACGTCCAATCTTTGGTCGCCACGGCCTGCTTTATCGGCCAGACCGTCGCCTGTGCGGGCTGCGATGTCGTCCCCGACGCACTGCTACTACCGCCCCCACGCATCGCCCCGAACACCATGCAAGCAAAGAGCAGTACCACAATGGCGATACCCACCTTACGAACCGGACCACGCTTCTTGGTGGGCTGTACATACTGTGGTTGGAATGGTGGCGCGCTCGCCGCTGCTCCTTGTACCGTCGCACCGCATTTGGCGCAGAAGGACGCGCCCGTCACGATCTGCGCCCCACACTGCGAACAGAACTGCCCTGCACTCACCTGTTGCTCCTCACCGATACACCGACGCCGATATATCTATGATGGCAACCGCAACGCCATGCGTATATCCACCATACGGGCGGATCGCATCGGGACGTTCGGGCGGTACTAACCGCGTTGCTTCCTGAAGAGCAGGACCATCACCGACTCTGTCTCGCCCTGCGCGCCGACGATTGGCTCCTGACCCGGTTGCGCGAGAACAAGCTCCCATCCGCCATTCGCCATGTCCTCGATCTTTTGCACATGGTCATCGGTGATTGCCCCGATGACCTCATGCTCATCGACGCGATCAATCGGTTCGACAATGCGGTAGTACTCCCACTTCGCCGGTGTTGCCATCGTGCCCCCCCTACGCTTCGCTAATGATTTGCTTCACCACCCCAACGATCGTCACCGTTTCGTCTATCGGGATCGCTGCGCCTTGTAAGGGTTGGAGCCAGCGCCGTCCGTCCCGCTCAACTAGGCGTTTTACCAGCACCACGTCCCAGTTGTCTCCTGCCACCGCCAGAACGATCTTCCCGACCTCGGCTACTTGCTCCCGATCCACGATGATCGTGTCTCCGTCTTCGATACGCGGGCTCATACATTGACCGCGCACGCGCATCGCGAATAGTCCCGGTCGCCTCCGCCCCATCGGCGGGAGATAGACGTAGCCGATCGCTGGCTCGCCACGTCCCGCGCTGGCGATCTGCTCGATGACGGGCACAGCCACCGGGCGCTCGGCATCCAACTCGCGCAGGATGTCATCGAAGGAGCGGGGGCGCGGTTTCTGATCTGGCGCGGCCTTGTGGCCCGCCGCTCGCAAAACCACATCTTCATCCACCCGCAACACTAAGGCTATTCGTAAGCAGCTGGCGGGCGACGGCACGCGCTCGTTGTTTATCCAACGCGAGATGTTTTGTGGGTTGAGCTTCGATTCGCGGGCAAAGTCGGCTTGCGTCCATTCACGCCGCTCTATTTGCTCTATCAACCATTCGCCGAAATCGGCGTTACTCGTGTTCATGCATTCAGTATAACCAGTAGGTAACGAAAGTATTGACACTATGCCTCTTTGGTGCTACAGTATCCCCAGGAGGTGATGATCATGCAGGACGTGCGAGTCTTTTGGGGGAATGTGTTCTCGGTCTTGGAGTACCAAGGCAGGAGCATCGAGTACCTTGCTCAACGACTCAGCGTGAGTCGAGCGGCGATTTATCGGTGGCGCGACGGTTCGCGCGTAGCGCCTGCAGAACAACGACATCGCGCTGCTGAGATTGTTGGTGTCCCTGAAGCGCTTCTTTTTGTGCCGCGTGAATCACCAATCGGTGCTACTTTAGAACCGATTGGTGCCATCAAGGAGCAGGTTGCATGACCAAGCGCATCTCGTGTCGTCACTTCGATCTGCGGTTCCCGACGGGGGGCGCGACCCCGGAGCGCATCAAGGCCCTCAATGAAGTGACCGGGACCCTTTTCCGGCAAGCCAGCCTGGCGGGGGAAAGGCTTTCCCCGAATCGGGTCCGCTGGATCGAGCGGTTGCCCCCCTATGACGCGCCCGAGTTTGACGCACTGTCGTCCGCCCCACCACTGGCTCAGGAATCGGTAGCGAGAAACACAGAGGGTTGCATGAGTACCACAGACCGCCAGGTGGTCGGCTTCATCAAGCGCCACCACACCCCGCTCGCGCCGCCTCAGCCGGTGCGCCGGGGGTCGTACGCCGATCACCGCTCGCAGTTCCCCGAGCTGTACGTCAAGCGAGGAGATGTACCGATGACCGAGCACAACCTTATCTACGCCTTGCTCAGCCAGGCCGCCGCCCCGGTCGTCCCACCCGCACCTGCCCCCGCCGCGACCCTCGCCTGCCTGACGATCCTGCTGGATCAGCGCCTATCGCTCGACGCGATCCTGCTGATCGCGGAGACGCGGGGCGTCGGCGCGGGCAAGGTCGCGCTCGAACTGGCGCGGCGGATGGCCGCAGCGGGGATCGGGGCGTGATGGGCGCGTACCCCCCCGAGGCTGCGCGCCTCGCCCGCCAGGTGGTCGCGATCTTCAGCGACCCGGAGTCGTTTCCGGGCCGCGCGATCCCGCCGCACATCGCGGCCCTGCTCGGAATCGAGGTGGTCGTCTCCACAGGCCACCCGCCGTCGCCCGGCCCCACGGACAGCGTGCGAGAGGAGGTGCCACGAGAAGAGAAGCGCAGTGCCGCATAGGAGTCCCCCCTGAGTCGCCCGTCACGCCGCCATGTGGCCCGCGACAAAGCAACTGTAGGAGATGACCGCCGAAAGCAATACACAAGAGGGAGTGTTATGGATCCGCTGGCAGACGACGAGTTGAGCGAAACCCTGATCGCCCTGGAGGACAGCTTGGCGCGCAATCACGACGAGTTCATGGAACTCGCCCCGCTGTGGACGCGGGAATGGCAGCGCGCGATCAATCGGCGGGCGATGCGCCGCCGCCGCGCGCTGGATGCCCAGGCGCAGCAAAACGCTGCCCCGGTTGCACCCGAGGCAGCGTAAGTCGGTCCCTGATTCCAGCCATTCAACACGGAGCAGTATACATGCAACACCCCACCATCGCCCACGACCCCGACCGCAGCACCGCCTATACGAGCGTCTATTGGGCGCGTTCCGATAGCGTCCCCGGTCGTCGCTACAAGGTTGCCCACGACCACCAGCTCCAACTTTGGCGCTGCGCATGTCCCTCGTTCCGCCCCTGCCGCCACATCTCCAGGGCCAAACAGTATGCGTGCGCCCGCTGGTGGACCCGCACGCTCGCCGACTACAGCGCGCCGATGTTGCGCAGCATGATCGCCGACCGGGAGGCCGTCGTGCGGGTCGGCCTCGGGGACATGGACGACGACGCGGCGCTCGACGCGGCGAGAGCATTGCTTGCCGGGAAAGCGACGGTGACGGTATGACGATCGACCCGCGCGTGCTGCACGACCTACGCGCTGCCCAGCGCGGGATCGTCAATCTCAACGCGCTCGACACTGCCGAGCAGATCGAGGCGCTGGCGATGGCGCTGGCCTTCGTGATCCGCGCCGTCGGCACCGCCTACGAGCAAGAGCAGGACGGTGAGTGATGAGCGAGACGGCCACGGGACCGGCGCAACAAACCACGCTCGATCTGGTACGGGGCTTTTTCGGCGCCGTGCCGCCGGGCAGCCGCTACTACCTGACAACCCTGGCCAAGGATACGGCGGGAGTGCACGACGAGGAGCGCCTGCACGCCGCGATCGCGGAACTGCGCGAGGCCGCCGCCGACGCGAGCGTGGGGCGGATCACGCTGCTGCTCCTGTACGACCAGGAGGCGCGATGACCAGCAGCATCGAGACGGCCTACGGGGCGACGGTCGCGGCCAGACTGTGCGCCGCGATCGACGCGCTGGATGAGGCGACGCGCAGCTATCAGACGACCGGGGACGCGCTGCTCAGCGCGCAGCACGCCCACCAGAACGTGTGCGACATCCTCACGCGCACCGAGACGCATGCGCGCGCCACGTTGCGCACCGCAGCCGACCGTGGCGAGAACGCCGAGCAGCGCGCCGCCAAGCTGGCCGAACGGCTCGCCGCCACCCCGCTCATCGCGCGGATGCGCGAAAACCGCAACGAGCAACAGTGGGCGCTCGATGACACCGAACGCAGCCACAAGAACGCCTATCACCAAATGGCCTCGCTGCGCGCGGCCATCGCGGGCTACGCGGCGGTGCTGGGGGCGGTCAAGGACTGCGACCACGCGCCCGCCCGGTCGGCACTGGCCGGGCGGCGCACACACAAGGGGAGCACGACGCTATGACTGAGACACCCGCCGCGATCGAGGAGCTCAGCGACCGCCGCCGCGTGGAATATCTGCTGCCGCGCTGGGACCCCGCCCGCCTCAACGGGGTGGCTTGCCACCATCGCGGCTCCATGTTGCGCGCGTTGTTGGTCCTGCGGGACACGCGCGCAGCGCGCTACCAGGCGGCGGAAGTGACGCGCATCTCCGGGGAGCGGTCGACCACGCCCACGCCCGCGTACCGCTGCCGCACGATCGGTCCGGTGAGCGCCACGGATCAGCAACACGGCGGTACCCGATGAGTACCCGCCATACCCACCCCGCACCGTTCTCCGCACGCCGTCGCTACGTCTGCCCGACGTGCGGGAAATCCCTGCCGATGGGCGGGTGGCAACGGTCCCATGATTACGACGATCACCTCGCCATGCACGCCTGGTGGTCCACCGTGCGCGCCGAGGCGGTCGCGGTGGCGACGTGGCCCCTGCTGCTGGCATGGACACTCTGGGTGCGCATGACCGGCCCCAAGCGACATGAGCAATGGACGCTGCCGCTCGCGCTGCTGATCGTGGCCGGCGCGCTGCTGGCGACCATGCTGCGGCACGGGGGACGCTGATGGACCGCGACGAGATGATCCGCCGCCTCTCCGAGCGCTTCCCGCCGGGGGCGATCAAGGAGCGTCCGGGCGGGCGGAACAAGCTGCTCAAATACCTGGAGGGCGCGACCGTGATCCGCCGCCTGAACGAGGCGACGGAGAACTGTTGGGATTTCGACGTGCTGAGCGAGGAGTACCGCCCCGGCCTGCTGATCGCCTACGTCCGGCTCACGATCCCCGGACTCGGCAGCCGCCAGCACAAGGGGGTGCAGCGGCTCGAGGCCAACGCGGGGGAGGACATCGAGAAAGGCGCAATCACGGACGCGCTGAAAAAAGCGGCCACGTTATTCGGCGTGGGTTTAGAGACATACGCCGATGAGCACGAAGCCGCCGCACCCGTCCCCACGCCGCGCCCGACGCCGCAGGACGCGCGGGACACACTCACCGCGGCCCAGGAACAGGTGATCGCCCAGGCGCGTGATATGGCGGAGGCGGGCGAGCAGTACCCCGGCATCATCGCCCTGCTCAAACCGCTCCAATCCGCCGCGACCCCCGACCAGTGGACCGCGATCAAACGCGCGCTCGCCGCGATCAAGGCCGCGCACTACCAGCAGGAGGCATAGCATGCGCATCCCGACGCTCTGGCATGTCCGGGCACAGCAGCGCGCGAAGTCGCGGCACGACGCGGCGAGCGCACACATCGCCGCGTTCATCACGACTGGACAACCGACCCCGTACACGCCGTACCGCTTCGTCGATCTCCCCCGGGACGACTGCGGCTTCAGCGCCGAATACGACTATTACCGCGATGCGCCGTGGCGTCCCGCGCCGTGGGCCGCCCCGACCGCCGCCTCGACCACCGCCAGCGCGCGAACTAGCGTGCCGTTTCTAGCGTCAACATAGGCGTTATTTCGCACGAGGAGCATAAACACGATGAGCATTGCCACCGGGAGCGTATCGCCCGCCCTAACCATCGGTTCGCGCGCTTGTTGCTGCCCGACGTGCGACGAGTATTTCAACTCCGTCGCCGCCTTCGACAAGCACCGCACCGGCACCTACGAAACGGTGCGCCGCTGCCTGGCGCCGGACGAGATGACGGCGGCGGGGATGAGCGTCAACCAGCGGGGATTCTGGGTGTCGCAGGCGTTCAACCCGGACGCCTTCACCGCCTGACCACCGCCAGCGCGCGGCGCGGGCTGTCCGCGCCGCGCCGAAAGGAGCACAGCGCATGAATGAGGCACAACGCGAAGCCCTGGCCGCACTGCCCGAGATGCGGGCCAACATCGCGGCCGACAGGAGCCACGCCCATGAGGAGCACCCCCGCCGCCACCCGCACCGTCCGCCGCGCCCTGCACCGCAGCTGCTGCGTCCGCTGCTCCGGGATCCTGCCGCCCGACCAGGCCGAGCGTACCGCGCGCGGGCACTGGCGCTGCCGCGACTTCGCGGACTGCCGCTACCGCCGGGAACAGCACCGCCGCATCGCAGACGATCTGCGCCGCCCAGCGGGCACCCGGTCGGACGACGCGGCGCGGGAGGTGGCGGCGTGACGCCGTACTACGACGATGGGCAGATCACGATCTATCACGGGCGCTGTCAGGACGTGCTACCGCAGCTCGAGTGCGACAGCGCCGACCTCGTGCTGACGGACCCGCCGTACTCCGAGGAGACGCACACCGGGGCACGCCGGGCGACGAACAAGGCGTTCTCGGGCGGGGAATCGACCGTGCCACTGATCACCTTCGCCCCGATCACCTACGGCGATCTGCACGCGGCGCTGGCCGAATGTGGGCGCATCTGCCCGCGCTGGACGGTGGCGTTCCTCGACTGGCGGCATGTGGCGCGGCTGGCTGAGGAGACACCCGAGGGTCTGCGCTTCGTCCGCTTCGGGGTGTGGGTGAAGCCGGACAGCGCCCCGCAGTTCACGGGCGACCGCCCGGCGCAGGGCTGGGAGGCGCTGGGGATCTTCCACCGCAAGGGGGCACGGCTGTCCTGGAATGGCGGCGGCACCCGAGCGGTCTGGACACATCACGTCATCCGGGCGGGGCGACACCCGACCGAGAAGCCGATCGGTCTGATACGGAATCTGGTGCAGCAATTCTCGAACCCTGGCGACCTGATCCTCGATCCATTCGCTGGCAGCGGGACCACCCTCCGCGCGGCCAAGGATTGCGGACGCCGCGCGATCGGGATCGAACTCGATGAGGCGTACTGTGAACTGGCGGCATCGCGCCTGAGCCAAGCCGTCCTGCCGCTCGCCACCGCCTGACGCGGCGCGCGACGCGGGGCGCTGCGGGGGCGGCGTGGGGGCGCACGAACGACACGATGAAGGAGGAGAGAGTCATGAGCGATCTGCACAGGACCGCACTCATCAAGCGGGTGGCGCGGGAGTGCGGCGTGAGTCAAGCGGTTGCCGAGCGTGTGCTGCATGGCACGGTGGAGGTGATCGCCGACGCCCTCGCCAAGGATGAGGCGGTGATCTGGACCGGCCTCGGACGGTTCGGGTGGAGCGCGCGCGCGGAGCGCAACGGTGTCAACCCCCAGACCGGGGCACGCCTCACGATCGCGGCGCGACGCACGCCGATCTGCAAGCTGGGCGACGCGTTCAAGCGCCGGTTGACGGGGTGGGGTGAAGCGGGGGAATAGGCACGTTCGTTCGCGGGTTAGGATGCCAAAATCTTTGACGTGAGGGGCTATGAGTTGTATACTTCCTGTGACAAATGAAGAGAGGGACAGCGCCGCTTGCGACGGCCTGTCCCGTGACATGAAGGAGTAGAGCCCCCATGTACGATGATTCTAGCACACCCCCCGTGCGTACGGCGCACACCGTAGACCGCTCCTGGCGCTGCCTCGCAGACGACGAACTCCAGCACTACCTACGCCAATACAAACGCGATCTCGCCCTCACTGAGAGCGCAGACGACCGCGACTACCTCGCCATGCTGGTGAGTGACGCCGAGCAGGAGTGGTCGCGCCGGTTGCGCGCCGCCGAGATGGGCGTACCGCTCGACGCCAACCGCTTCACGGAACAGTTCATTGACGACCTGAAAAGCCGGAGCATGCTCGACGTGCTGTTTGAGCATGAGTACGGGGTGAAGTTCGGCAAGGTCAATGCGTCAGGGTGGCGGCACGGCGACTGCCCGATCTGCCTGCACAAAGACTGCTTCGGTGTGTCCGTGGGGGATGAGCATAACCAGCGGTATATGTGCTTTTCCTGTCCTGCTAAGGGCGACGCGATCAACGCCATCAGGCAGCTGTACGGCGATACCTTCCATCGCGCCATCGAACGACTGGCGAAGAACGGCGGTATCCCGCTGCCGCCGTCGCCCCCCAGAGTAAGACCGAAGCAGGCTCCGAAGAAGCCATCGCGTGTCATGCTGTCGGATACCAGAGAGGGCCACTGATGCCCCTGGTGATGATGCAGCATGTCGAGCGGGAGGATTTGGACTGGCTCTGGCCGGGGAGATTCTTGTTCGGCAAGTACAACGTCTTGGTGGGCGATGGGGGGATCGGGAAGTCCTCGCTGATGCTTGACTTGGCCGCGCGCTTGTCGCGCGGCCTTGCCTTGCCCGATGGCACCGTACACGAGCCCTGCGGCACGCTCCTCGTGATGCCGGAAGATGGTGCGGGTGACACGATCAAGCCTCGCCTGGAGAACCATCTTGCGGACATGTCCCGTATCGGCTTGATCCAGACGATCACCGATATGGAGGATGGTGCCGAAGTCCTACCGACAATCCCCGACAACATCCCTGAACTCGAAAACGCCATCGAGGCGATCGGGGCGCGCCTGCTCGTGCTTGATCCGCTCCTGCAATTCATGGGTGACAACGTCAACGAGTACCGGGACAAGGAGGTACGGCGAGCGATGGCCCCTTTGATCGCTATGGTGCAACGCAAGGGTGTGGCGCTGGTCGGACTGATGCACGTCACCAAGGCCAACGGGGGCAACGCCAAGCATAGAGGCAACGCAGCGGCGGCATTTATGAATCTGTCCCGATCCACGCTCTATGCGGCTACCGACCCCGATAGACCCGAGTCTTTCATTCTGGCGCAAAGTAAGACGAACCTGGGGCCGATGGCGGCTTCGCTGCGCTACCGCTTGCAGGGCTGTGACAACGGACATGCGCGCGTCCAGTGGGAAGGCGTTAGCGCCCATACCGCCGACAGCCTGAACGCTCAGGGATCGAACAATGAGGAGCGAAGCGAGTTGCGAGACGCCGAGGAATTCCTTGCCGACGTGTTGAAGGATGGCCCTGAACTGTACAGCACAATCATCCGACTGGCACGCGGGGCGGGCATTGCCGAGCGCACGCTAAAACGAGCGAAGTCCAGTCTGCGGATCGAATCGAAGAAGGCGCGGACACAGGATGGTCAGTGGACGTGGCACCTTCCCGAACCGAAGGAGCAGCCCGATTCGGAACCGGGCCACGCTACCACTACCGTACCCTTGGCTCCATTGGAACCCTTGGCATTCTTCTCATTACAACAACAAGAATGCCAAGAAGACCAACAGGGCCAAGGTGTCCAAGAATCCACGTACAAGAAACGGGCATCCTTCCCGGCATCGGTCCCGGTTGCCTCGCGGAGTGGGCGCGGTTTCGTCTGCGCGGTATGCGGGGGGGTGCTGTTCGCCATCGAAGGGAAACCGCTTCTCTGTAAAGCGTGTGCCGCGTCGGTAGCGGTGCAAGGCGCGGATTAGGAAGGAGACCGTGATGGGCGAGTATTGCGAGTCGCCGGAGATCGCGCTGTTGCGGGTGAACTGGGCGGCGCTCGAGCGCGCGGCGCTGGCCGACGAAGCGCACTATACGCACGCCCAAGTGGGGGTGTTGCTCGACGCGATCCCCCGCACCAACGAGGTGTTTGTCCTGCGCGGTGAGAACAGCGACCTGCGCGCGGTCGCGGCGTTCAACGCGCGCCGCGCGCGGGAGCTGGACGCGGCGGTCGACGCGGCGCGGCGCTATCTGGGCGTGCTGACGACGCGCGAGACCATCGGCGCTGGGAGCCATGCCGAGCGCATCATGGTGACGTTGCGGGCGTTGCGGGACATGCGGGCGGCGCTGGCCGCGCTGGAAGGGGGCTGAGCGATGCCGCTGGATCGGAGCCGCTATCCCGCTGCGTGGGAAGCCATCAGCCGTCGGGTGCGCGACGAGGCGGGCAGGCGTTGCATGTGGTGCGGCGCGAAGCAGGGCGGCTACAACACGCGCACCGGCAGCCGCGTGGTGCTGACGGTCGCGCACCTGGGGGCACCCCGACCGGGCTCGCGCTATCCGTGGGGCTCGAAACACGACAAGAGCGACGTGCGCGACTGCAACCTGGCGGCAATATGCCAGTCGTGTCACTTAGGGTTTGACCGCGATGACCACACGCGGAACGCTGCGGAGACGCGGCGACGACGACGACAAGCGGCGGGACAGGCCGTGCTAGGGAAGACGTGATGGCGATGTCCGGCGAACAGGCGCACGCGCTCGTGCTAGAAGGGATCGCACTGCTGGTGGCGCTACGCGAGCGTGGCCCACGCAGCGACGATCCACGCGCGATCTATCGGTGGATGCTGGTTAGGAAGCGCGCCGAGGATCGTACCGAGCGGCGACGGCAACGGTGCTTTGCGCTCAAGGGCAGTGGTGACGATTCCAGACCGTGTCACTGGCGACCGACGCGCCGTATCGCCGATGAGGTGTTCACGCGGATTGAGTTGCGACGAAAGCGGGTGGCGTGATGGCGAGACGCTACCAGGGTGTCCACCGCGCTGGTGCGGGGGCCTACCGCAAGGGCGATCCCGCGCCGCGAAACTATCGCGCGTGGCACTCCTGGGCGGACGTGCAGCACCAGGCGGGGTTGCGCCAGTCGCGATGCAGCCGTTGCGGCCTGTATCAGTTCCCGCAGGAAATGATGGTCGGCGCGTCGGTCTGCCGCGCATGTGCGGGCCAGGGGGTGGCGTAATGGCGCGAGCGACGAGGAGGTGGCGGTGATGGACACGGGGGCACAGGACGCGGCGCTCGGGGCGCTCAGCGCACGGTGGGCGGCGGCACCGAGCGCGCCGTGGCGCTGGGACGACCAGCCGGAGGGGGTGATCCGCGTGTGGTTCCCCGAGCCGCACGACCTGACGATCGGGTGTGTGCTCTTCCCCGGCGATATGGAGACATACGAGGGGCCGGATTTGCGGTTGGCCGAAGCGCTCTCCGCCGCCCCCGCAGACATCGCCCTGCTGTTGGCCGCGTTGGACGCCGCCGCTGCGCGGCAAGACGCACTGGTGGCCTTGGCGCACGAGTTGGTCGAGATGGAGCACGGTGCGCGCGCCGAACAGATGCAGGCGCTCAACCGCCTGGGGATCCTGGTGACGCTCGACGAGCACCTGGCGCGGGCGCGGGCGTTCAGCGAGCAGCAGCACGCGCGCATCGACGCCCTGGCCGGGTCGCCAGCGTCGGGCGGGGTGGCCGGGGAGGAGGGGCAGCGCTGATGGGAAGCGAGCAGGAGCAGACCTATGAGGCGCGATGCCGTGGGTGTCAGTGTCGGGTGACGCTACGCGAGCCGGTGGTGTTCATCTGTCGCGCTTGCCACGGCGAGATCGTCCCGTTGCTCACGCCCGAACACCTGATCTGGGCGTACCCCGCGCCCGACCGTGGCCCGCTCGGCGACCCGCTGACCGCCCTGCGCGACGCGGCCCTGCGTGTCCACCACGCGTGGGCGACCGAGCGCTCCGCCTACGGACTGGAAGACGCCATGATCCTGCTGCGGGAGGTATTGCAAGCGCTCAGCGCGCCGGGCGGGGTGGCCGGGGAGGAGCGGGACGCATGACAGGCATGCCCAGGCGGCGCAGGACGGCACCGGAACGCACGAACGTACCCCGCGTGACCGAGCGCGTCTTTCAGTCCCAGGTGGAGCAGTATGCGCGCATGATGGGCTGGCTCGTTTCGCATGCCTTGCTGTCGATCGGGAGCGTGGCCGGGTTCCCCGATCTGATCTGTTTGCGTGGCGGCGAGATGGTTGTCGCCGAGTTGAAGAGCACGACCGGCAAGACGACCGAGGCGCAGGAGCAATGGCTGTTCTCGTTCCGTGCGGTGCCGGGGGCGCGCGTGTTCGTCTGGAAGCCCGATGATGCGTCGTGGTCCGAGATCGAGCAGGTGTTGCGCTGAGCGGCGTAGCGCGGTCGGCGGTGGCCGGGGCGCGGAGCGGACAGGAGGGCAGGGGGCGATGCGTGCGCGCGAGGCGCTTGCCGCAATCGACGCTGCTGACGAGGAGGGGACGATGGGCGCGACACCACCGGGCGACGAGCGGGCGGGCGTGCACGGGCACGGACCACCCAGCCTTGCGGACGACATCGCGGGCGCTCTTCAGGGCCAGCGGCAGCACATCGGCTTCCAGCCGATCTATGTCCCGTATTGGGACTTGATCCGCTGGCAGCAAGCAGCGGAGCGCCTACAACAGCGCTTGGCCGCGCAAGCCCCGCTCGTGGACGCGGTGACGCGGTACAGTGCGGCGCTGGCGGCGTTCCGCGCCGAACAGCGGCGACTTCACGACAATGGTTATGCTGGCAATCGCGCTGCGGGTGCCGCAATGGATCGGCGCAATGAGGAGCGTTACGCCGCGCTCGATGCGTTGGATGCGTTGGCAGTGGTACTCGCCACGCCGGACGCGGTGGAGGAGGTTTAATTGACAACATCCAGCCGCTCTGTACGTCGTGCAACTCCAAGAAAAGCACCCGGATCATCGACTACCGAACTCCCGAAAATAAGTGAACGAACGTTTCAGTCCCAGGTGGAGCAGTATGCCCGCTTGAACGCTTGGCTGGTGTACCACACGCGCTACTCGATGGGCAGCACGGGCGTCGGCTTCCCTGATCTGGTGCTGATCAGGCGCGAGATGCCGTGCGCCAACCTGCTGACCCACGGTCATCTTGTGGTGGCTGAACTCAAAAGCGCGGTTGGCAAGACGACCGCCGCGCAGGACGAATGGCTGGCGCTGTTCGCCACGGTGCCGGGGGCGACGGTCAAACTTTGGCGGCCGGATGACGAGTCGTGGGCTGACATCGCGCAGACGTTAGGGCGCTAATGGCAACATCGGGGCGATCCTGACCTTGGCGTGCGGCGGTTGTCGGGGGTTGACATTGGCGCGGTCGGCGGTGGCCGGGGAGGAAGGCAATGACGGTACGGTTGAGTGGACAGCAAGCAGCGTATTGTGCGGCTGTTGACCTGTTAGCAGCGGCTGAGCGATCAGGCGACCATGACGGTAGCGCCTTGGCGTGCATGCGCTGCGACACGTTGTGGGTCGCACTCGGCGGGTACCGCCCGGCAACAGGGCGTACCACCGAATATGCGCGGGGCTATAGCGCCGGGTATTACGCGGGAAAGCGTGACCGTCTACAAGGCTAGTGGCGCGGTCGGCGGTGGCCGGGGCGCGGGAGGACCGGGGGCGATGACGATGAGCGATTCGACGAGCGAACGATTCGCGGCGGTGAAGGATATGGTGGCTGGTTACGGTTACGACGTGCGACACCAGGCGGGCGATCAGGATGGCAGCGATTGGGAGGTGACGTTTTCGTTGCCGTCGATGCTGCACGGCCAACAATCCATCATGCACCATTGTGCCGCGCCTACCGAGGCCGCGCTGCTGTCATGGTTGGTGCGCTGGTTGCCGGAGCAAGCCGCAAAAGAGTGGCGGACACAGGCATTGATGCTCGAAGAGCTGGCGGCGCGAGGTGCCCGATGAGCGCGCATTTGCCCGCTGCCGTGACCGTGACGCCCGCGATCCACCCGTATTGGGGTTTCCCGCGTCTCAGCGATGGCCGCTATGTCACCGGACCCGACGCCGCGCTGGGGCTCCTCTTCTGGGACGAGGACGAACTCGACGGCAATGCCGAGGTGGACCACGCGTATAGCCGGCCGGGTGCCTACGCGCGGGCCACGCCGGACGCGCGACACGGGCGTTGAGGGGAGGCAGGCGGTGGCGGACAGACGGCCCCGGCAGCGCAACTGGTCGTGCCCGTGCGGCGCGGTGCTTGGCGTCCTCAGCCCCTCGGACGGCGGCTACACGCGCCTCTGGCCCATCCTCGCCGCGCTGGACCGCATCGAGGTCGAGGGCTACACGGTGCGCCTGGTCTGCGCCCGCTGCCAGCAGGCGCGCATCTGGCATACCGAGCGGCCACAGGACGACGCGGCGTAGCGGGCTTGCCTGTACGTGCGCTCTCTGCTATGCTGCTCGCAATACATCAGCTTGCGGCGGCGGTGGCCGTCATCTCTCCTGGCAACGGGGGCGGTGACGGCCACTCTTCATTTTCCGGGGGGCGATATGAAGTGTCCGACCTGTGGGGAGACGACCACGACCTTGCGCGACATCCTCACCCATAACGCTTGGTGCGCGCTTGGCTTGCGGCGACGATTGGACGACGCGATAGCCAACGATTGTGCCGAGTCGAACCGGAACCTCGATCGCGTACTTCAGGGGCAGAAGGCGCGCAAGGGGACCATGACCGCAGTCGGCGTGCTGTAGTACGCCATGCGGCGCCCCTACACCGTCCGCGACATGGCCGAGCGTGCCGGGACCGGCGACCACACGCCGCCGCCACCGCAGGAAACCAGGTGCGCCGCGTGCGGGGTGGAAATCGCGACCGGTCGCGTCTACTGCGAGCGCGCGGTCTGCCGCAGGCGTTGGGCGACGACCGGGACCAGCACGCGGCGCAAGGGCGAGGCCGAGCCGACGATCAGGCGGTATAGCTGGGACGAACAGCGCGCAGGGTTGTCAGGGCACAATCCTGACCGGTATCTCGTAGGAGGCAGACCACATGGCCGGACCATCCACCGCGCAGCTCGACGCGGTACTCAACGCCATCGCGCGCAATATTCCTTTCCCCACGCCTCCCGCCAATCTCTATGTCAGCCTGCACACCGCCGATCCGGCACAGACCGGGGCGAATGAGGTGACGACCGCCGCCGGGAGCGGCTGGGTCGGCTACGCGCGCGTGACCGCCGCTGCAGGCACCGCCGGTACCGCGGCGGGCGCGGTCTTCGGCGGCGGCGGGGTCGCGGGCGCGGCCCCGACCGGCACCACCACGCGCAGCATCAGCAATAGCGCCGCGCTGACCTTCCCCGCCTCAGGCGGTACCAGCGGCTCCGTGACCGTGACGCACTTCGGCCTCTGGGACGCGGCGACGGGTGGCAACTGGATTCGTGGCGCGGCGCTCAGTGCCTCCCAGGTCATCGGCGCGAATGCCTCCGGCCCGAGCTATGCCGTCGGTAGCGTGGTGATCAGTCAGAACTAATCGCGGCGGCCCGCGAGCGAGGATGAGCGATGGCCTACCCCGCCGCCGTCCTGGCCTCGCCGGGGTTAGTGGCCGATTGGCCGCTCGACGAGACGAGCGGCACGACATTCACCGACGACAAGGGTACCCACCCCGGCGCGCTGACGGGTGTCAGCAACACCCTCGGCGTGGCCGCGCCGTTCCCGACGATGGGCACGGCGGTCGCGTTCACCGGCAACGACAGCCGTATCGTCGCGGCGAATACCTCGGCGGTCATCGCGGGCGGGGCGCTCACGCTGGCCGTCTGGGCGAATCTGACGAGCGCCAATTCACCCTACGGCTACGGCCATATCGCCGGTTTCCGCAACGACACGACGTGCGACCTCTACGCCCTGCAACTGACGGGTACCAACAACCTCGAAGTCCGCTTCCGGCCGAGTGATGCCTCGGAGAACACCTGCACCATCAACGGTGTCACGGTCGGAGCATGGCATCACCTGGCCCTTGTCGCGAACCCGTCCGCTGGCACCCTCGTCGCGTACCTCGATGGGGCGCAAGTAGCGACGAAGCCACTCCTGAGCGCGAGCACCGTCGCCGCTACCACCGAACCGTTCACGCTTGGTGCGCTGAGTGGTGGGGCGAATACGTTCAACGGGACCGTCGACCACGCCTCGCTGTGGAACCGCGCGCTCTCGGCCGCGGAAGTCGCCGCGCTCTACAACGCGGCCAGCAGCACCACGGCGGCCCTCGCCGGGACCGCACCCGGCAGCGCCGGGCTGTCCGGCACGCTGACGGCGCGGGCGGCCCTCGCGGGCACAGCCCCCGGTGGCGGCACCACCAGCGCCGCCCTGACGACGCTGACGGCCCTCAACGGCAGCGCGGCGGGGGGAGCGGGCACTTCGGGCACCCTCGGGGGCAGTCGCGTCCTGTCCGGCACCGCCGCCGGGAGCGCGGGGGCGAGCGCCGCGCTGACGGGCGGTGTTGCGCCACTCGCGGGTACCGCACCCGGCAGCGCCGCCGCGAGCGGCACGCTGACCGCGTGGAACGCGCTGGCGGGCACCGCGCCCGGCAGCGCCGGGGCGACGGGGGCGCTCACCGTCGCGGGGCCGAGCGGGACCGCGCCCGGCGTCGGGACCACGACCGGTACCCTGACCGTGGCGGCGGCACTGGCGGGGACGGCACCCGGCAGCGCGGGACTTGCCGGTGCCCTGGCCGCCCAGGGTGCCCTGGGCGGCATGACGACCGGCACCGCGTCGCTCAGCGGCACCCTGGCGCAGGCCGTCGCCCTGGCGGGCATGGCCCCCGGCACGGCGGGGGTGTCGGGCACCCTGGCCGTGCCGGGGGCGACCGGGAACGCCAGCGGCGTGGCGGGTCTGACCGGCGCGCTGCTGGCCCAAGCCGCCCTCGCGGGCACCACGATCGGCACGGCGGGGACCTCCGGCGTGCTGGTGACGCTGGTCGGCGTGATCATGCACACGCTCGGGGGGCCGTCCGGCGACATCCTCGTCGTCGGGGACAGCAGCCTCGCGACCTACACGGCGCAGGGCTACGCGGAAATCGCCGCGCCCTACGTGTCCGTCGCCAGCCATAATCCGGCGTGGAATGTTGGCCCGACCTATCGTATCGCCCACGCGGACGGGCGGCAGTACGCGACGACCGCCGCGAATTACGTGCAGTATTACCAGCCGCTCGGCTTCACACTCGGCGTCCCGGAGCGCGCCGCCAGCGCGGCGGCGAGCGGTGGCGGCGTGGCGGCGAGCGGTGGCGGCGTGGGACTGTACGGCGTGGGACTGTACGGCAGCGGCACCTACGGAGGGACGTGATCATGCCACGCAAACCGAGTGTGAGCGGCGATGGCAACATCTGGGGCCAGGTGCTCAACGACTACCTCGATGTCGCGCACAATCTTGACGGCACGCTGAAAACAGCGGTCGCCACCAAGACCGCCGCGTACACGCTGACGACCGCCGATCGGATCATCCTCGCGGACACGACGCTCGGGGCATTCGCGCTGACGCTCCCCGCACCGAGCGGCGCGACGGGCGTGCCCTTCCAGGTCAAACAGAAGGCGGGGAACAATGCGCTCACTGTCGCGACGGCAAGCGGTACGATCGATGGCGTTGGCACTTTCGTCTTTCCTGGCGTCAATAGCGCCTATAGCTTCATCAGCGACGGCACGAGCTACTTCATCTTCTGATCGGGGAGGCGCGACGATGGCCTACACACCGAACACCGACCCGCGCCCGCCGTCCAATTTCGTCCGCGCCTACGGGCGGCAATTGATCCTCAACGGCAAGCCGTGGCGGTTCGTCGGGGCCAACGCCTTCGACCTCGCCAACGGCGTCTATCAGGCCAACACCGGGCGCAACACGTTCGCCAACGCCACCACGGGGCTGGACGACGCTTTCACGCGGATGCGCGACCAGTGCGGCATCACGGCGGTGCGCTTCTGGGCTTTCCAGAGCTACGCCACCAACGCCGCCAACGCCCGCGACTGGTCCTCGCTCGACCTCGTGATGGCGCGGGCCAACCTCGCGGGGGTCAAGGTGATCCCCTGCCTCGAAAACAACTTCCAGGACCTCACGCGCGGCGGCAAC
>JAABUV010001896.1_pt1 | contig 29538 bp, 45 predicted proteins | sample 5559971 | NCBI WGS metagenome assembly JAABUV01 (sample SAMN10711881, study PRJNA513362) | rock metagenome | isolation source: Antarctica rocks | place: Antarctica: Victoria Land, Knobhead nord | collected 2015-12-19
CACTGCCGGACCCTCGCCTGCGCCCTGTGCCGACGCTGGGCGGGGCGCGCCAGGTGCTGGATGACTCCACCTGCAAGGCCACACGCGCGCTGGTGGATGACAAGGTGCTGGAGTGGAAGGAGCGCGGCGTGAACTGCGAGTGCATCCGCCGCACCAACCGCCAGGGCTACAAGGCGGGCGCGCTGAAGGAGGTGCGCCCTGCGCGCCCGCGCCCCACTGCGCGCTGCTGCGGCGGCGGACAGGCCTGTGGCCTGAGGGGAGGCGGCCGCTCGGGCGTTGTGGTGGTGGCTTCCCCGTGACAGCCTGCTACGTTTTGCTGCCGGACGAATTGTTACTGCACATGTGGCAGTGATTTGCATGAGTGAGCGGCTGTGCAGAACGCATGCCATCCTGCTGCAGCATACGCTCTTGCAGCCAGCTGCGCCGCGCCGCGGGGCGCTGCCAGACAGCGCGGCAGGGGCGTCACCACCAGCCCCGGACCTGACACACAGACTCACGTGCGCTGCTGGCGTGTTCGCAGGGCCTGGACCTGCTGGTGGACTATGACTTTGTGGCCATCTTCGACGCGGACTTTAAGCCCGAGCCGGATTTCCTGGTACGCCCACCTCCCACTGCCCCTCTGCCGGGCGCGCCCGCGTGTCAACGGCTGCCAGAGCCCCTGAAATGGTTTACCGGCGCTGAAGCCCTGTGCTCTCTGTGCTTGCTGGCTGCGTCGTGGCGCGTGCGCACGCTGCTCCGTTTGCAGCGCTGCGGCCGGTGGACGACACAGCTGCGCTGCCTGCCTGGCGGGGAGAGCGCAAGCCTGTGGCAGAGGCCTGCTCGGCGAGCCGCGGCGACGCGGCGGCGCGCAGACGCAGACGGTGCCGTACCTGATTGACAACCCGGAGGTCGGCTACGTGCAGACGCGCTGGGTGTTCGTCAACCCGGACGAGTCGTACCTCACCAAGGCGCGGCGCCCGGCTCGCCACAGCCCATAGCTCATGGGCTACCATTCAGTCGCATCGCCCTGACTGTTACTGGCGTCCCCGCACGCCTGTGCGCGCGTGTCTCATGATGCCACCGAACTCTGCGGAGGTGTGCCGGGGCGCGCGGCCGCCGGCCTGGGCCTTGACAGAGCTGCCTGGCACGGTGGCCGCTTCTGCCCGGCGGAGTGTGACTGGGGAGCGACGAGTTTGCTTTGGTGTCAGGGCCATGCATATCGAGGCTGTGCCGCGCGCGCGCAGGCCCAGGAGATCTCGCTCAACTTCCACTGCAAGTGCGAGCAGTTCGTGCACTTCGCCACCGGCTCGTTCTTCAACTTCAACGGCACCGCAGGTGTGTGTGCCCCCTGCGGCGGGGCCCAGTGCCCCGCCCCCCTTGCCCTGCATGGGGCATGGCGATTTTGGGGCGGCCGCGCTCGCCAGGGCTCGGCGGGCATGTGAGGCAGTGCTGACCAGGCACTCTCCACCGCCCTGCCTGCGGACGCTCAGGGGGTGTGCCTTGGCACACGCTGCCCCTGTGCCAGCTCATCCGCAACGCACCCCGCCGCAGAAACAGGCTGTGGCCACAGACACAGGCTGCCAGCCGCATGCGCTCACACCGCCAGCGCAGGAGCGGGCGGGGGGCAGCGCCGCCCGCTTGGTTGCCGACTCTGCCTGGCGCGCAGGCGTGTGGCGGCGCAAGACGATCCAGACGGTCGGCGGCTGGCAGAGCCGCACGACCGTGGAGGACATGGACCTGAGCCTGCGCGCGTACGTGAATGGCTGGAAGGCCATCTACCTCACTGACACCACCTGCACCAACGAGGCGCGCGTCCCGCCGGCGTGCAGCGTCTGGGGCGCCCAGGCCGCGGTGCCCTCTGACGGCGGCGCTGCTGTGCACGAGCACGGCGCCAGGCCGGGGAGGAGGCAGCGTGGCATGCTGCCTCATGCAAGTGCACAGGCCTGCGTGGGTTGCGTGCGGGGCGCGCGCGCGTCGGCCGCTGTGCGCGCGCAGTCGTGTCGGGCCTGAGGTTCCGAGCCAGGCCGGCGCTGCAGGCCTGGCTGACTGGGCTTGCGCGGGCGCGCGCAGCTGCCGGCCAGCTTCTTCGCGTACCGCAAGCAGCAGCACCGCTGGACGTGCGGCCCGGTGCAGCTGTGGTGCCGTTGCGCGTCGGACATCTGGCGCAGCGCGCTACCGCTGACCACCAAGCTGGAGCTGCTGGTGCTGTACTTTGGCCTGCGCAAATTCGCCACGCACTGGGTCTCGCTCGGCTTCTTCTGCACGCTCGTGCCGCTGACCGTGTTCACGCCGGAGGCGCGCCCCCAGCCCTGGCTGCCTGAAGTATTCGCCTGCTGAACCCCGAATTTCAAATGGCTTTTAAGATGGGAGGTGCCTGTGAGCGGCCCTGCAAGTGCTGACGCGCCCGGTTGTCGCGCGGCAGGTGAACATCCCGCTGTGGGCGCTGGTGCACTTCCCCGTCATCGTCACCATCACCACCGCCATGTTCACGCCCAAGGTGCGTCGCCCCAGGCCACCTTTGCATCACCCTGACAGCCCAGCGCGCGCGCCGCCCTGGCAGCCTCGCGGCGCCGGTCGCGTGCTTGCCGGACGCGCCTATGGTGCGAGGCGGTGCCGCGGTCCTGCGGCGCAAACTGACGGCGGAGCGCGGGCGCGGCAGGGCTGGCTGCACTGCATCCTGTACGTGCTCTTCGAGAACGCGATGGGCATCGTGAAGCTGTGGGCGTGCGTGGCTGGTGAGCCCCCCCCCACCCTCCCGCCCGCAGCGGCGCTGCCGAGCCTGCCTTGCACCCCACGCGGCGTCGCTGGGCGACCTGCGCCACCAGCTGGCGCCAGCCGCCCAATGCTCGCCTGCAGTGCCAGGCAATAGAGCGGAAGCAGGCAGCGCGTAGAGCTTGGCAGAGCCTGATATGCGCGCGCGCGCGTGCAGGCATCCTGGACCTGAAGCAGGCCAACGAGTGGGTGGTGACCACCAAGCTGGGTTCGTCCGACAAGCGGCCCGGCACCGGCGCCGCGCCGGCGCCCGTGCGCGACTGCAAGATGTACCTCAACGAGATGATGATGTCCACGTTTGTGCTCACCGCCGCGTTCTACGGCATCTTCTCCGTCAACAAGTGGTCCTTCTCCATCTTCCTGACGCTGCAGGGTGCGCGCGCGGATAGGGTTTAGGTCAGGGTAGGGGTGCGCTGCCCGCGAGCCGCCGTAGGCTCGCGGGCGGCGCGCGCCCGCGTGCTGCCGTGAATCGCCGAGTGTGTCGCTCGCGGCTGCAGCCCCCGATGGGGCCCATGGCGCGGCGATGTCTGCGGCGGGCAGGGCGTCTTGGTGCGCAGCGACGTCAGGCCCTCACGTCGTGCCCCGCGCGCGGCAGGCCTGGTCTTCATGGCTTTCGGCTTCAACCTGGTGGACTGCGGCGGCCTGCTGGGCCAGCGCCTGGGCAAGAACATCGACTACGCCGCCATGCGCAGCCTGAAGAAGGCCAAGTCCGCTGCCTTGTAGGGCCCTGCAGCGGCTCGCAGGGGCTAGGGTAGGGTAATGCTGTGCAGCCTGAAGAAGGCCAAGTCCGCCGCCTTGCGGAGCCCTGCAGCAGCTCGCGGGGGCGGCGAGTGCGGCCCCAGGCTGGATGCCCATGCGTGGGCCGCCCTGCATAGCGCAGGCGCGCCGAGGGCGTCGAGGGCTCGGGGAATGCTCGGGGCAGAGTGCGCCAGCCCGGGAGCGCCCTCAGGACATGGTGGGCTGAGGTCCGCCGCAGTGAAAGGCGCTGCTTAGCACAGCAGGTGCAGCAGCTCTTGACGGGGGACCGGGGGGTCTGCGCTGCCTGCGGGCGCAGCATGAACAGACGGGATTGCCTTTTTATAGCGCTGGAGCATAGACGAACTTCTCCCCATACCCTCCGCAGGAAGCTCCGCGCTCAGTTGTCCACTGCGACGCAGCATTTTCTTTGCGTGCAGCCTGCGGCTGCCTCGTTGCAAGAAGAGGGTGATGCTGTGTGGGGAGCAGATGCACCGGCAGCACGCCTCTGCCTGCCTGACGCCTGCCGGTGTGCATTTGATGGCTGCCCGATGCCCGAGGGCGGCGCGAAGGCAGTTTGACGAAGGGCATTGCCGGCTTTGTTTTCTTTTGCAGCACTTGGTACGCTGACGAGGGCGGTTGGTGCTTGCGTGACGCTTTGCTGACATGCAGTTGTGCAGCAGTCTGTAGTGGTAGGTGCGCTGGCTGCGCCAGTCCGCAGCGGCGGCGCATGCCAGGGGGGCGCGGGCGGGGGCCACGCGGGGAGCGGCGAGCGCCGGCACGCGCTGCCTATGAGCAACACCGATGGGAGGAACCAGACGCTGATGCTGCCCGTGCAGAGGGCCGGAACCGCATATGAACTGTTAGCGAGGGCCGCAGCCCTTGGGGCGGCACGCGAACTGGGCAGTTGAACTCACTCCAGATAGCGGCGCTGTGCGCCGGGGGAGGGGAAATGCGGGCGGCTGGGCGGGCCTGTCGGCCGCCCATACATATGCGCCGTGCTCTCAAGGGGTCCGCTGGTCCACACGTTGCGTCAGCGACCGGGCGGGGGCGGCGCGCCATGCGCGTGTCGCGCTGGCGCTCGCTCGGGCCCAGGGTTTTCATGGGTTCTTCTAGTGCATCGCGGGAAGCTTGCGCCGTATCCGGTGTGTCAGGCGGTGTCGGGGACAGCAGTGGTGTGGTTTGATAGGCAGATGAGAGCTGGAGGCTGCAGACCTGCTTGGCGTCGTGCGTGGCATGCGCCTGCCGGCGTGGCCCTCGGATGGGAGTGTGCGCGGAGCATGCGGGAGGGCTGGGTTATCAAGGGGAGCGCGTGGCGCCCATGACTGCAGGTGAGCCCTTAGTGTTGCCCACCACGCAGGCGCAGGGCTGTGGCAATGTCAGATGGTGGTGTAGGCGGAAGCGCAGTGTTACCCTACTCTTGCCCGTCCTCCTCCATGCAGCAGGCTTTTCGGCATGTGCGTGTTTAATTCGGAGCCGATGTGGTTTCCCATCGGCCTGCTTCCCATACCATGCCTATTGCTTTTCCAGGGCGGGGCTGGGTTCCTGGGGCCCCTCTGCAAGCCCGTAGCGTTTCTGGTGGGCATGGAAAGCAAGGCAGAGCGCGTGCGCTCATCGCTTTTCCATCCTGCGTATGCTTAGTCAGTGCAGAGGAGATTGTAAGCATGTTGCCCACCTACCCCTCACACCATGGCCACATATTAAGCGTCAATGACATGCATGTTTGGCTCGTTGGGCAATCTGTTCACATGTGCATACTCGACATCGATCTCATAGACGATGCCCATCGCCTGCTTGTGTCAAGGTCGGCCGGCAGCAGTTCATTCCGAGGCCAATTCGAGGCCGATGAGCCCCTCGCCCGGAAGGCATGCAGTGACGCTGCTCGCTTCAGGCGAGTTCCGGGCAGTCTACAGCGCCTATGTCAAGCTGCTGCAGAGCCTGGTGCTGCTCGCTGTGGCCCTATCGCTCGTGGTGTCCATCGACCGCGTGCTCAAGGTCGCGCGGCATGCGCTCATCCTGCTGCACTGCGCCTGGACGCGGCGCCGCCCGGAGCAGCGCTTCAGCGCGCGGCCACTGCCAGACGCGGCAGTGTATGCTGCGCTCTACCCCAGCGTCGCGGTGCAGCTGCCAATGTTCAACGAGGCCGCGGTCTGCCAGGCGATCATCGACTCTGTCTGCGAGTTGGCCTGGCCGCGCGCGCGCTTCTGTGTGCAGGTGCGCCTGCTGGAAGTCCGAGGCTGGTGCGATGCGTGAAGTGCGAGGAGAGTCCAAGTTACATTGGACGGACCAATCTGCGCAGCGACCAAACACACGCAGTGGCGGCAGCACCCGCTCTGCTGCACACAAGTAGTTCTGCACGGCGTGAGCGCAGGCCAAGCCTGTGGAGTCGCCTACAGTGCGTCAGAGGAGCGTTAACACCTGGCGCAACGCAGGTGCTGGACGACTCTACCTGCAAGGCCACGCGCACGCTGGTTGAGGACAAGGTGGCAGAGTGGCGCGAGCGCGGCGTCACCATACGCTGCGTCTGCCGCGACAATCGCCAGGGCTACAAGGCCGGCGCGCTGAAGGAGGTGTTGCCATCTTCTACACTGTTGCTTCCTGCGGCGTGTGTCGCCCTGCAGACTCCCATGCGAACACTTTAGTTTTCCTCACTTCCGCGGAGGGACAGCTCACCGATAGAGCCAAAGCATGTCTGCATGTACGTCCTGGGGCCCGTCACACTGCACCAGCGCAAGTGCACATAACCGGCGCGCATGCAAGCGCGAGCTCCGCCGCGAGCGTAAGAGCTGGCACCCACTGCTGGCCGGCAGGGCATGGACCTGCTGGGCGACTGCGAGTTCATCGCCATATTCGACGCAGACTTCAAGCCGGAGCCCGACTTCTTGGCAAGCGGCTGTCTGACCACCGTTGCATCAAAGAGGCCTGCCTTCATCAAAGCAGTAGGCTGAGCTCTGTGTGCTATGCATGGAAGGCGCATGTATCCTATCGACCCGCAAGCGCAGGTGCTTGCATCACCTGAGGGCGCCATGCGCATGTAGCATGCTTACATGAGCTGAGGTGCATGCATGCATGCATCTGCTGCTCTGCTACACCGCACCCCAGAGATACACGTGCGCGCATGACATGACGAGCAGCCCGCAGATGCGCACGGTGCCATACCTGGTGGACAACCCGCGCGTCGGCTTCGTCCAGGCGCGATGGGCGTTCCTCAACGCGGAGGAGAGCTTCCTCACCAAGGCGCGCCGGCCGGGCGGCCTCTGTTCGTCTGGGGGGTCCTGTGCTTACTGCGGCGTGAGCCCGGAGCGGGCCCTGGTCAGTCCTGGACCGCTCGTGAGGCTGCCGCTGGCGCGCTCGCGAGGTAACGCCTGCGCGGCGCGCGCGCGCGCGCAGGCGCAGCAGATCTCGCTCAACTTCCACTGCAAGTGCGAGCAGTTTGTGCACTTTGCGACCGGCGCGTTCTTCAACTTCAACGGCACCGCCGGCGCGCCCCGCGCCGCCCCGCCCCGCCCCGCGCCTCCCCTCCGGCGCGCTCACGCCGGGCGCGCTCGCGGGTGCATCGCAGGCGCCGCGTTTGGCGCGTTTGGCAAGCAAGGGCGAGCTACATCCGCATCAGCCACATGTTGCCATGCATGTGCTGTTAAGCTGCGTTGAGCTGCGGAGCGCGCGCAGGCGTGTGGCGCGCCAAGGCCATCCGTGCGGCGGGCGGCTGGAACAGCCGCACAACCGTGGAAGACATGGACCTCAGCCTGCGCGCGTACATGGCCGGCTGGGCCGGCGTGTACCTCAGCGACGTCACCGTGCTGAACGAGGCGCGCGCGACGGGCCGCGCCGCGCGGCCCAAGACCGTGGCACCGGGCGCCCATGCTGTGCGCAGCGCCTGTGTTCCTTGCTGCATGTGACGACGGGTTCCGCTCGTCCGTAACTGCACGTCGTGGCAGGGCACACCAAAACGTGCGATGCGCGCCTCGGTCCGTCTGCAGCCTCTGCGCAATGTAGCCTTGGGGCGTGCGCCACATGCTCTGCTCAGTGCGCGAGACGGATGCAGCGGCAGAGGCGAGACGTGCGGGCGCGGGCGCGCGCAGCTGCCGGCCAGCTTCTTCGCGTACCGCAAGCAGCAGCACCGCTGGACGTGCGGCCCGGTGCAGCTGTGGCGCCGCGCGGCGCCCGACATCTGGCGCAGCGGCCTGCCGCTTGGCACCAAGCTGGAGCTGCTGCTGCTGCACTTTGGCGTGCGCAAGTTCGCCACGCACTGGGTCTCGCTCGGCTTCTTCTGCACGCTCGTGCCGCTGTCCATGTTCACGCCTGAGGTGCGCGCTTGGGCGAATCCCGCGCGCCTGCAGGCCCTCAGCCCTGCCCGTCCTCCTCCCCGCCCCTGCCTGTCGCGGCCCTGCGCAAGGCCACTGCGCGTGCTGCCCTGCCTGCAGAGGCACTCATGCCGCGCTCGAGGCGTGGGGCACGCCCTCGCTGGGCAGTGGCCCAGCTTGCCCTGCATAGCAATGCCGCGGCGCGTGTTGATTCCCAGGGATGCGTGTGCAAGCCCTGATGGCATCCTTCTGCCTCATGTTGTTGCACGCACGTCGCGGCCCGCACGTCAGGCGCCCAGGCAGGCTTCGCCCGACTCGCGCCAGCCCCGCGCCGCAGCCCGCGCATGCTGCCCGGCCTGCCTGCATGGCAGGCATCGGGCCTGGCCGCGTGCATGCCGACCGGCTGCGTCGCCCAGGTGACCATCCCGCTATGGGCGCTGGTCCACCTGCCGGTCGTCATCACGCTGTCGACCGCCGCCTTCACGCCCACGGCGCGCCCGCCGCGGCCCGCGCTCCGCCTGGGCTGCGGCTGCGCCTGCCCTGCACTTACATACAGGCTCGGGGTAGGGTATAGGGTTAGGGTATGTAATAATACATAAGGTACATATAATAATACATAATACATAAAAATACAACCTGTGATTCAGGCAAGCCTGGCGCCACAGGACGGCCCTGCATGGAAGGAGCCGCCAGAGCGCTTGCCTGCATGGCGCCCATGGCCGCAAGGGTATGGAATACCTTGTGCCCTATCTTGCGCCGGTGCTGCGGCGAAAGCACGCGCTCGCGCACCCAGGCGCCACAGGCCGCTTGCTGGCGCCGGCAGGGCTGGCTGCACTGCATCCAGTACGTGCTCTTCGAGAACGCGATGGGGGTGGTGAAGCTGTGGGCGGTGGTCGCTGGCGCGCCCCGCGCGCCGCAGCGCGCACATGGAGCGGTGCATGAGAGCCCAATGCCAGGGCGGCGTGTATGGACGCCCACCTTGAGCCTGCGGACTCACACTGGCTATGGCTTGGCTCCTTGCTGTCCGCCTTGCATGCGAGGCCCGCTGGCTGGCAGACAACCGCTGTGCTTCGCAAGCAGCGTCCACGAACACGCGCTCAACGCGAGGCACCTTGTCAGCACCGACCACACCGGCGGCGTGCGCAGGCATGCTCGACCTGCGGCAGGCGCAGGAGTGGGTGGTCACGACGAAGCTCGGCGCGTCCGATCGGCGGCCCGGCACGCAGGTGCGGGCTGCGGCTGCGCTGCCCTCGCACACCACGTGTGCTGCTCGCATGTGCGGGGAGCATGCGTACATCGCCACGCACGCACCCGGTCCTTGCATGACCTCTGCGCAGGCCCTGGTCAGGCATGCTTGAGTGCCAGGCCTGCTGCGCATGCCTAGGCGCCTGCTGGTATGAAGACACCTACCGAGGTGTTGCGTCCAACATGTGGCCTTGCACAATACAATGCTCTTCGTCACCATGTGCGCGGCAGAGCTTGCGCCTGCGCCGGCTTGGGCACAGCTGCCACCTCAGTGCACCCCTCCACTTGCGTGGGAGTAGCGAAGACATCATGCGCGCTGCAGCATGCGTGCTGCCGGCGGTGATGAGTGCGCGCGGCGGCAGGCGGCGCGCGCGCCGCGCATGTGCCGCTTCTACGCGGGCGAGATGCTCATGGGCCTGCTGGCAGTGTCGGGCGCGCTGGCCGCGCTCGCGTCGGGCGCGCGCTGGAGCTTCGCCGTGTTCCTTACGCTGCAGGGCGCGTCCGTAAACGCCGCCCAGTCACTGCACGTTAGTGGCCTCAGCCTCAGCCAGCCAGGCCGCTTGATGCGCCCGCCCTGCTCAGCGTCCAGCCCGCCCAGGGCAGTGTGCTGACTCCGCCCCACACGTGCAGCTGGTGTGTGCCCGAGCACACGCCCATGGAAGCGCGCCCCTGGCAGCGCGGCAGCTCTGCGCCTGTGCTGTCTGCGTGCGGGTGCCTGCCGCAGCAGGCTCGATGCATGCACATGGCATGCATCGAGCCTGCGAGGGCAGGCACCCACACGCAGACAGCACAGGCGCAGAGCTGCCCTGCAGGGGACTGCCTGGACGCTAACAGCGCATGCAGGCCGCATGGTGACCACGGCCCCTGCACCCAACGCAGCAGGCTGACCTGACACCGCGCTGCCTGGGCAGCCTCTCGCGCCCCGGCCTCCGCGCCCCACCTGATGGCCGGGCCCAGCCTGACGGGAGCGCGCCCCGGGCAGGCTTGGTGTTCACGGCCTTCGCGCTCAACCTGGTGGACTGCGGCGGCCTGCTCGGCGGGCGCCTGGGAGACCGCCCGCGCGCGCAGCTAAAGCCGGCACGCGCGGCCTCGCTCGGCATCCCCAGCCGCTCGCGCCGCCAAGCGCCCGTCTGACCGCTGTTGCAGTTCCAAACCTGGCGCGCGGGCCCCGCTTGGCACCCTGTGCCCCTCGCGTTGATACGGCCCCCGTGTGAGGGAGGCCGCTGCCCTTACCGGATGTAGGTGGGAGGGGCAACGTGCGTGCGGCCCTGTGCCCACGACGGCCCCCATGTCTTGAAGTGTAGGTCGTCATCCTCGGTTTAACCTGTCGGCTGCCGCATGCAGCTGCATGCCACAGGTGCTGTGCAGCCACAGGTGCATGCAGCATGCTATTGACATTAACACAGGGATTGGCGATTTACCCATTGCTATTGGTGTTGTTCCGTCCACTGAAAGTGGATGGCTTGCTGAACAACAGCAACCAATGAAACAAAAGGTCTAGGTGGTACACAAAAGCTACTGTTGCAGACATAGCTCCACTGCGACCCTGACATGACTGCCATGAGCTGGTGTGCATTCTGTACAGTCTGAAGTGCATGAAGTGCATGAAGGCCAAACGGGCAGCATAGGGCTTGTAGGAATCCATTCTGTCTTGCAAGCTCTAGCCGACGTGTGTTGAGAAACGAAAAGGTCGCCAGACAAATGCTGGTCATGTTCTGTTGCTCCTTGCATGGTCGTGCACATACCCTTGCAAGACGGCGCCGGCGTGTTGGCAAACTGGAGTGCAGTACACCATCAAGCATGGTGATACATAGACACCTGCAAAACGCCGGCGCCGTCCTAGAGCACCTCCAGAGACACTAACCTCCAGAACCATGCATGCCAGATCTGCAAAGATGAACCTGAACAACCCCATATGCGCCCGACATGAATTACAAAACCTCGCATGAACGGGTACTCCTGAAGCAGGTGGACGTTGACTTGACAAATATGCCTGACACGCTGCTGCTTAGAGTATGATACACTAGAATACTTACGTACACATGGTCTCGTTTCCCTCGTCTGTCAACAGATGCTATCGCAGCTTGCAAGCTGGCAACAGACAGCCCGGTGCGCCAGGCACCGTCACGGCAGCCATCTGTGGACCGCCCCTGCACGAGGCAGGGGCCGCAGGGGAAGCCCACTCGCAGCCTGATGCCGGCCGAGACCATGGGAGGCACATACTGGAGACCAGAACTCAAGGCCGCATTCAGCACGCGCCCACGGTAGTTACGTTGGGCGAGTGTCCCGCCTGCTCTAACACTGGCGCACAGGCCAGACACACAGCAGCGGGAGGCGAGGCCGGCCGCCGCACCGCCGGCGCCACGCGCGCGCGGCCGGCCGGGGGCAGGATGGGCAGGCTAGGCGGTCTGCGCCGGCGAGCGCTGCCGCATGTCCTGCGACTCGGCGCGCCGCGCCAGCGCTGGCGCCAGCTCGCCATTCTCCGCCGCGATAATGGCCTCGCCCTCCACGGCCGGGCTTGTGTACGTCGGGAAGGCTGCGGCCAGCACGATGGGTCATGCACCGTCGGCAGACACGCTTAAGAGTTGGTGCTGTTGCATGTTTGCAAGACGCCAGTCAGTGGCCGGCGCACAAACGCGCTTTCGCCCATGCTTTCAGAACTTTCCACACCGGCGTTTAAAGGCGGCAGCACAGGTAACCGCCCGTTGTGGCCGACCGGGGGCCAGAGCTGCGCCGCACCAAAGAGCATGACGGCGGCCGCCAGCACGAACGCGCCCAGCGTGATCAGCGGCGTGCCGTAGTCCTGCCCATCGTGGCTCAGCGCGCCCGCGAGGTACGGGCCGATGAGGCCTGCGCGCACAGCGCAGCCGCTCGAGCCTGCCCCGCTCACCCACACATGCTAGCAGAGCTCCTTGAGGCTCGCGCTCTCAGCATAAGTCGGTAATGCATGCCAACTTTCCATGCAGTGCTGTCACTACACATAACTGGAGCACAGCGTTGGAGCTGGCTGGTAACGAGTTGGTCAAGAGCGTCACACATGGTGTCGCACAGCTCGGGGCGGCCAGCCCTATGCAGGCTGCGGTCAGCGGCCGGGGGTGCGCCGCGCACCGCCGCACGCGGTGACCGAGTTGACGATGCCGTACGCGGGCGCGCGCGCGGGGCCGTGCAGGTAGGTCGCCGGCAGCGACGACACGGGGCCTGCAAGGGAACCGGGCAGACGGGTCGATGTGGCGCACGGCCGAGCTGCACCGGCAGCCGATGACTGTTGGCGCATGCCGGCAGGCACAGCGCGCGTCAACTCGCAGATCCCTTCCTCTGTGCCTACCTTGTCTCTCTCTTTGCGCGGCCGCGCAGGTAGGGGCCAGACTGCGCAGCCCAGCACTGCCAACACGCAGGCGGTGCGGGCACAGTGTAGGGTAGGTTAGGGTCGCCATGGGGGCGCACCGTTGTACGCCACGACGCCGCCGCCCGCGATGATGAGCACGATGTACCCCGGGATGAAGCCCAGGCGGTCGAAGCAGATCTGGGTAAGCCTGTGCGCGAATGTCTGCCGATCAAACGCGGCACACACCGCATCCGCTGCTAGCCCACAGCATGCACCATGGGGAGCACGCATGTTGCGTTGAGCGGGTCAGCGTGGCCAGCGCCAGAAGAAGGCTTCCAAGGAGAGCGTCCGGGCTGCTTGTTGACGTTAGGCCTCGTAACCCATGGCGCACAGCACGCCAGGCGGGCGCACATGAGCGCGACGCCGCCGAGCACGAGCGGCACGGTCATGTGCCAGCGGCGCTCATTGGCGCGCTTGGAGCTCCAGGCGGTGATGACCTGCGCCAGCATCGTCACCAGGTACAGCGCGAGCGTGATCAGCGCGATGCGCGACGCCTGGCGCGCCTGCCGCCGCCGCCGCGCGCGCGGCGTCAGCGCGCACCCGCTCACTGTCCGCTGCGAGCGGTGCACCTCTGTCCAGCACTCCCTTCCCCAGCGCCAGTGCACGCTGTGGCGGCCGAGCCTGGCAAGGCACGCAGACGCTCACCGGAGCGACCACCAGGAGGGGGCGGCAGGCCAAGCAGCGCCCTCCAGCCCTGCTTGCCAGCGGTGCTGACCAAGATGGCGGGAACACGCAGGCGGGCCGCGCGCGCGCCAGCTCGTGCGCATGGCTGGTGCCGGCGGTGAACGAGCCGGGCGGCACGTCGGGCGCCGCGTCGGGGCCGTACAGCGCGTTGCGCAGCATGAGCGGCAGGAAGTACATCAGCGCGACGTTGCCGCACTGCGTCAGCAGCATCGCCACGCCGATGTACCAGTTGCGCCAGTCGCACAGCGCGCCTGCCACGCGTGCAGCGCGTGCTGTCGGGCGCATTGCAGACTGATGAAGCGCGCCGCGCGCGGCGCACTGCGCCCTGCGGCGCACGGCGCTGCAGGCAGGCGCAGGCAGGCAGCAGGCGCCAAGGAACTGCTCCAGTCGCGCTCGAGCGGCTGCCGTCCGTGCTGGCGCTGCGCCCGCACCGCTTCTGCGGCCATATTTCAAAGTGGCCACACAGGGGCGGCTTGCCTGCCTTGCACATGGTGGAGCAAAGCTGTGGCGTGTCGTGGACCAGAGCGGCAGCTCGACGCGGCGCCCCCCGCACAGCCAGAGCGCAGACACCGCACGCCCGCGGCCCACGCAAAACATGTCAGCGCGGCGGCATCCGCTGACGGCGGGTAAGCGCGAGCCGCGCACGCGTCGTGGTCCCGCCGCTCGGGTCCTTGCGCTCGGCGGCGTCGCGCTCGGCGTCGCGCCGCGCGACCAGCGCGGCGCGCTCGGACGGCGCCAGGCACCAGGCCGTGTCGGGCGCGCGCGGCAGCGCGCACAGCAGCACCAGCCCGAACGCCGCCGTGGCCGCGCCCTCCACCAGAAACACCCACTGCCAGCCGAACAGGCCGCCACGGCCGTCCAGCAGCAGCAGGCCGGACGCAAGCGGCCCGCCGATGACCTGGCGCGCAGCGCCGGCGCGTGGGCGGGACGCCTTGCAGGCGTGACCCGCGCCAGCATGCTGCCGCAGGCCAGCACTTTGGCTGTGCAGCGGCCCCGCCAGACAAACTGCGCCTCGAGGAGCGCAGCTCTGCTCACAAAGTCCCAGGGCACCAGCTGGCTCTGAGCGCGCTTGGGAGGCGCATGGCCGCTGAGCGGGCTTGGAGGCGCATGGCCGCTCAGCAACTTCAACACACATGCAGTCACTGCTCGATTCCGCCTAGTCAAGCGGGGCTGTTGCTGCAGGCCTGGAATTGGATCGCAGACGGTGCTGCGAGCGCGCCTGTGCGGTCGCCGAGCCTGCGAGCACGCAGGCGAACGCGAAGTTGAGCTGCATGTCGTCCAGGAAGAGCGACAGGTGGTACCAGGCGCCTGTCGCACAAGCGTGGATGAGAAGGTCAGCTTCGGCATGCGCGTGCAAGCTTGCTGCACTGCTGGGGCGACCTTGGTAGAAAGCAAGCGCCCGTGGTCACCGCACAATCTCAGAAGCTTTGACAAGATTTGACCCAGTGGCGATACACACAGGTCGCCTCTCAAGTCAGTGACACCAACCAGACTTGCAAGGGGAAGCCAGACGCAGGCAGCACCCGTAACAGCTCCGCCGGCACGCGCACCGGCCTGCTTGGCAGAGGCTTACACCCAGGACAGCCGCAGGGCGCGGGGCAGGCGCGGCCCCGGGGGGGGGTGGGCGGGCGCGCCGGGGAAGCAGCCGGCCTCGGTGATGCCGAGCAGCACGCGGATGGCGTAGAACTGCGCGCGCGTGCGCACGGCGGCGGTGCACGCGGATACGACGCCCCAGCACAGCATCAGCAGCGCCAGCCAGACGGGCGCGCCGACGCGCGTCACGACGATGCTGCTGGGGATGTTGGCCACAACGTAGCCCAGGTAGGGCAGCCCTACGCGGCGCGCGCCGGCGCGCCTCGGGGCCCCGCTTCGGTCATGGGGCATGCGGCTCGCAAGCGCTGCAGCCCCCAGTGCCCTGCCACGACGACAGCCGAGCCAGAAATTGTGCGCCCTCCAAAATGCGCAGGACACAACTCAACAAGCGTGTCCCAAGCAAAGCACTGCTGGGGTTGCTGCACTACGCAGCGCCATAACCTCCGCCGCCGCGCGGAGCTGGACATCCTCACCCTCCGGCTGACGGGTCGCTCACCGCGCTGCGCTATATGCGCTAGCGAGCGGTAACCTGGAAAACGGCCGCCAGCCTGCTGGCCTGCGCCGCCGCGTCGCGGCACGCAGGGCGCCCCGGCCGCCACGGGGCATGGCGGCGGGGGCGCGCGCCCGAGCCCAGGCCGTAGTCCGCGTTGGTGAGGCCGAGCGCGGGGATGATCTGGCCCGAGATGAACGACAGGTTGGAGCGGTCCAGGTAGATGAAGACGCCCATCACCGTCAGCAGCGGCAGCAGGCCCCAGTACACCTTGCGCGCGATGCGATCGGCCTCCGCGCGCTCGCCGCCCGCGCCGTGCCGGGCCGCGCGGCCGGCGGGCTGCGGCGCGCGCATGCACCGGTGAGCGCCCTGTGCGAGCCCGTGCAGGCGGCGCGCCTTCAGCCCGGCCGCGCGGGTGCCGCCGCGCGCCAGGGGGACCCCGCCGCCCCCGCGTGCTTGCAGCCAGCGCCACAGGCCGAGAGTCGTGTGCGCTTGGAGTGTCGGGGCACAACCCCGTAAAAGTGCTAAGCTGGGTCACAGCCTCAGCATGCCTCGACGGTATGGCGCGCCGAGCAGCGAAGGCACGCCTAAGCTGGCCTGGTAACGGCAGCTCAGAGCGTGCGCAGGTGGAGCGGCCTGAACGGACCTGCTGTCGCCAGCTCAGGCAGCCCCATTGCACCCAGCCACATGCCCATCCCTGACATCACTGCAGAAGGCTGTGCTTTGCTTGCTCGTGCAAGGCGCTGCCGACCTGCGTCATCCAGCGAGCTGCACCGCCGGCACAGGGCCTTACGGCCAAGACTCGCCTAGCTTGCAGGCAATACATTGCTGCCAGGAAGCGGGCCGGCTGCAAGCTCCTTACAGCAACGCACACCAAGCTGGCAGCCGCATCAGAGCTCCCAGCAACTGTGGCTGTCAGCCCCTGCGTGCTGTCTTTGCAGATACTGCGACACACAGTCAAAGCCCGGAACAGAGCGACTGCACCTGCCTACAGCTTCCTTTCGCCCTCGGCGCAGGCTTTCGTGAGCAGCCCTCTGCGCGATGGATTGCAGACAACCTGGGAGTGCGCACACAGAGAGGCAAAACGAGGGGGGCAGTGCCAAGCGGGGCTGCTAGGTGCCAAGGTGGCTGCGCCGCGCACCGGCTCTGCATTGTGCGCCTTGGTCGCGTCCATGCTGACCCTTTCACGAAGCGAGGTCGAGCGTTGCTGACTCCGCCGCGGCGCCAAGGGGCGCATGCAGCACTCGCCGGCAGCTACCGTAAGGTATGTGGCTACTCGGGCTCCCCTGCTGCTCTGCAGCGCCCCTTCAGGAGCCTGGCTCTGGCGCGGGCGTCATGCGACTTCACGGCTGCAGGCGCGGGCGCCTTGCCTTGCACTCCTCGACTCCCGTTACATACTGATGGTCTGTCGCGGCGTAACAACACCACAGCCAGCGTGCGGGAGTAACACAACCCTCTGGCAGTGGTGCACCCGGATGCCGATGATCTTGCAGCCTTTATCAAACAGGCACCGCGCAGGACCGGAGAGGCGGGACCTAGCAGGCAGCACCAGCCCTAGCAGTGAGGTTTTTGACAAAAAACTTTTTGCAAGTTTTTTTGAACAGCTAGATCCTGGGGTAGACAGGGGAGCGAGTGCGCGGCAATGCCGTACGCAAGGCTGGACAGCCAGGCTGCTACAGGCGCGCTTGCCTCCTGGCCTCATCTTCCTGACCCCTTCCCAGCTTGACCCCAGCTTGGCAGCTCAAAAAGCTCTCTCACTCAGACTGGTTCGCACAAATGCGGCACGGCCTGCAATCATGTCCCATTCATGATGAATAGTACTGCCCGAGTCTTCAAATCAGGCACGTCTGCCAAGTCCACGCCTCGCGAGCTTGATATGCGCTCTGCGTCTGGGATATGGCAGCTCGCACCTCAGGGTGGGCCTGGTCATGGCATGCAGCTTCGGTGTGGACAGCGCCCACTCAGGCAGTGTGCGACGCGGCGCAGGGCCGCATCTTGGCCCTGTGGATGGCCTGGCGGACGCGCTGAGCCAGTGGAGCTGGGCTACGCCCTGCAAGACTTCACGCCGGCAGGCCTACGCAATATACAAACATCAGGCAGCGGTGCGCCAAACGCCCGACCCTGATGACCCCCAATGACCTTGCTGATTGTGCCTGGCAAAGAGCCACTGCAGGCACAGTACCACTTCACGGGCACACGTTTTGACCAGAAGACTCGCCACGGAGCCCAGCTGGGCTTGAAAGCACACCTTGCCCTGTCTGCTGCAGCTTCACTCGCAGGCATTGTGAACCCAGCACGCGCGCGCAGGCGCCATGTGCAGGCATGGTGAAGCCAGCACGCGCGCGCAGGCGTTCAGGCGCCAGAAGCTGCAGGCGCGCATCGTGCTGGCGGCGATGGAGCTGCGCGTGGCGCGCCTGCAGGAGCGCCTGCGCGCGGTGCAGGCGCTCAAGCGGCGGCTGGACGGCTGCTATGCAGGAGGCCCGGCAGCGGCAACCACCTGGGCCCCGCACACCGAGGCGTGACGCCTGAGGATGAGCTGCGCGGTGCTGCAACCGTGGCGGGTAGGTTGTCTGGGCAGAGGAGGCATGGTGCCGGCTCCTGTGCGCTTGGTGTGCCGGGCCGCCGCGAGCAGGCCTCGCGAGTCAGGAGGAGCGTCGGGTGCTGCCGGAGGTAGGGGGAATGCACGGAGTGTGCGTGCTTGGACAAGAATAATGCGGACTGACCGAGACTGAGGCCAAGGCTTGGCCAGGCCAAGGCAGGCGCCGTTTCGCTGCCTGGACCAGAGGCCACGAAATCTATCCGTGGCCAGCATGACAGACATCGTGGGGGTCCATCGCGTGGCAGCGTGGGCTCGGGCCGGCGGGGTGCAGGGGGTTCGGGGGGGGTCTCAGGGCACCTGGCAAGTCACAAGGCATGCGATGCCCAAGTGAAGAGGCAGGAGTGCCACTTGGCTGCTGTTACAGATTGCTCTACAGGCCTGAGATGTTTTGCTGCTCCCAGGCGTGCTGATGCAGTGTGTTTTTTACGGGTTACGTAGATAGCCGGCTGCGCGCGAGTGCCTGGCATGGGCCCATGCGCGCCCATGGCAGGCACAGCGCTGACTGCTGGAGGTAGTAGCTGCGGGCGGGGTGGCGCTGGCGGTCAGGTTGGATCGGGTTGTGTGCGCTTCATGCTTCAGTCATGTTGGGGAGCAGGCAGAGCAGGCAGGCTCGTTGATGTCCCGCGTGTATGCTCTGTGCTAGGCTCTGCTGCGCTCTGACATGCTCTTCGCTCAGCTCAGCTCGAGACTGCTGTGCGGCTCCGCAGGCGGCTGTGCTAGAGCTGTCGGCGGGGTCCGCCTTTGATTTACGTAGGCTTCAGGTAGGCTTCAGTCATCTGACGGCACGTAGGGGCTCATGGCCGGGTTTGCTGCAGACCCGTTGGCCTCTGCACGGTGGTGCTTGATGCACAGCTGCGCGGGAGGGGACTCTGGTATCCTATGGTGAAAATTTCCTCTGCAAGCAGCAGGCGTGCAGAAAGCAGACATGGCAGTTGACTAGAGCAGGGTCGGAAATTGTCTGGGACGGGAGGGTGTTAGCTACTACTGGCAGCAGATCACCCGTGCTTTACTGAGGAAGCCCAGGCTAGCCTGCCTGTCTGCAAGCACATGACCTTTCGGGGTGCATACCTAGTCAGGTTGGCGATTCATGGGGCGTGCACGCGAATGCATGGTGGTGCAGACGAGCTTCGCGCATGAGGCAGAAGCAGATGATCCGCCACAAGGTAGACCATGTTGTGTGCAGGAATATATTGGTAGAACAGTCGGTGGTTTTGCATGGCTTCCATGGCAAAAGGACTTCCACGGCGAAAGTGCGTGCTCACGTCCGAGCGCGTCACACGTTGCACATATACCACCACTGGCCCAGAACACCCTCACACAGAAGAGCTGCCCCCGCATGCTCTGCAGCATGACTTGCGCATGTACCCTGGGTTTGAGTCGCACTCGCCCTGGGCCGCCCACGCCTCGCAGCGCGTGTCCACGTCGAGGCAGCCGCCCCTGCGCACCCGCGCGCGCGCGGCGGGCTCAGCCACACTGCTGCAGCCAGGCCCAGCAGCAGCGGCAGCGCATCGTGCTCCGTTGCAACCCAGCACCAGGGCAGGGAGGCCTGGCGCTGCATGCAAGGGCAAGCAAAATGATCAGGTTTTGTGCTCACAACAAGCCCGCACACCACAGCGATGGACCCACAGACACACTGAAACACCTGCAGATCATGCTGCACATAGTACAATGCCTGGCAAGGGAGTGGCGACACTGCGGGGCGACAAAATATGCATGTCCAGACGCTTCGACCCCTACTCCCTTAGCGCACCACTTCGCTTTGGCCTCCTGCACGTTGCCGCCAAAGGTGCCGACATGGATCCACTTTGTCGCGCTCCACTTCTCCCCTTTGGTGACCGGGCAGCTGCCGTGCAGGCTGCTCTCGTCCAGCTCGCCGTTGGGCCGCAGGCTGCCGCGCGCAGCGCTCGCTCAGAGCTCGCTCCTGGCAAGGCCGCTGCTGCCAAGCGTAACATCGTGGTTCGCTGCTGGCTCTGTTGGCACAGAAAGACCATGCGTACGGGCGGCCGGAGCGGCCTCACCAGCGGCCCTGCCTGCCTTTATACCCAAAATCCTCACGACAGAGCAGCATGCGGCCATGCAGTCCCACTACTCTGCCAGGCTCATCAACACCTTTTGACACGCTCTCAACCGCTGGCGCCCCTGAGCGGTCCACTCGCCTCTCTCATGAGGCGGGGTCATCTCCTGCGCAGCGCGGCGCGCCTGTAGAAGAGCAGCGCGTCGCCGCGGCGCGGCTTGACGGCCATGCCCTGCCGCGCGCACGGCGACCATTGCGCGCCGCGGACGCGCTGCTCCACCGGCGCCGCTGGGAACACGGTCTCCCCGCCCTCCTCCGGCGTGGTCCTGCGCGCCGCCGCGGGCGCTCAGCCGCAGTAATCGGCGCATCCCGGCCGGCCGCAGCATGCGCTGGTGGCAGCAACGGCGCAGGCGGCCATGCTGCATCCCCGCCCTGGAATGACGCAGCTCCAGCGCGGCCCTTCGAGCGCAGCATAACACCGCAGCAGCCCCCGCTCATGCAGGAGAAGCGGCCCAGAGGCGGAAAACTTGCGGCCACAGGCGGGCAGGGACCGCCAGGGCAAGCAGGTGCGCGGGGAGCGCAGTGGGTCACAAGCGTTTCCAGCCCACGGCGAGCGCATGGGTCGATCACGGTCACAGAACCTGAGAGACGCTGACGTGGCAAGCAACCGCACGCACACAGTGCTACAATGAAGGACAGAGGCGTTGAGGACAGATGTGCAGACTGGCGCCGGCCGAAGACGCGCGAGCGAGCGCAGGGCGCACAGGTACATGAGCACGGTCGCCACGCGCTGGCCGCCCAGCTCGGGCGCCTGGTTAACAGAATCGAAGAAGTAGTCGTTGTGCGGCTCATACTTCTGGCCGTCGACGTAGTGCAGGATCTGGATGCCCTCGCCGTTCAGCTCGGGCAGCTGCGCCACACGCGAGATGCGCCGCTCGATGTCCGTGATAACGGCGTCCTCCTGCGGAGCGAGGCGCGCCACACCGCTGAGGGCGGCCCGCCTCTGCCAGGCGGACAGCTGCATTCAGCAGCGCTGAAAGCCCTTGCAGGCCCTAAAAATCCATGGCGGTAAAGAATGACATAAAGAAGCAGCGCTGGCCGGCAAGGCAGGGGGCGCATGGGCGGCCAGGCAGGGCGGGGGAGCGATGCGGGTGCCGCGTGCGGGCGCTTACGTTGAGCGAAAAAAAGGTGCCGGTGCTGGTCCGCACTTCGCTGTCCTGGGACTCGCCGGTCACGCTGTCCAGGACCACAGACTTGGTCATGGTCGGCCTCGCCTACGTCCGCGCGCGCCGGCTGAAACCTGGCTCGGCACCCGCCAGCAACGGCCAGCGCTGAGAACCAAAGCCCTCCAGCCGGGGTCGGGACACCGGCCGACCGCGGCTCTGTCGCCGCCAGCAGAAGCGCACGACGCACAAAAGGCCCCTGCAACACACCAACTATGCACGCAGCGGGCTCAGCGCACCTTAGCTATGAGGTGTTGCGCCTCGTGCTCGCCGATAAAGCCCTTGAGCAGGAAGGCGCGCGGCGTCCAGGACACCTCCTGCACCTCTCCGCCCCACCGGTGCGCCTGTGCAGGCCCCTGTCGTCAGCCCTGCTGAGAAGCGCTTGTGTGACTAACACGAGCGTGGCCGAGGGCGGAGCAGCGCAGTGCGCTGGCTCCTCGCGGGCTCACAGCAGCCTACCTGCAGTTGCCCCGCCGGGCCACGGGACGGCAGCACAGCGGAAGCGGAGCTCGCGTTCTGTGTACCAAGACCGTCGCCCTGGGTCGAGCTGGGGAGCTCTCCCCGCCAGGTTGGGAACGTGCTCTCATCGATGAAGCCACCGCGGCTCGCAGCAGTCACGCGCGCCGGCGCCGCCACCAGGGCTGCAGCTAGCAGCAGGGCAACGCGTGCGCCGGCAGAGCCGGCGCTGCGCATACCAGCGCGGAGACAGGTGACTGTTATGGGCCAAACACAGAAAGTGCTGGTTTGGAACCCAGCTCTGCCAAAACGAACTTCAGTTGGTAAGTGCTGCTACCACTGTGGCAGATAACAAGGTTGGTGAGGACACCAAACCCGCAAGTGTCAGGTGATGGGTGCACTGTGTGAGAGCTGCCCACAGCCCCGCGCATCTGCGGCACACACTGGAGGCATCCAGACTCCAGATCGAGCGATCGTATTTGATGACAGCTCTGATTGGTGACCCTCGACCCTCGTCTCGGCGTTTACACGTGACCAGGGTAGGGCAAGAGACTGCGCCTTGGCAACGTGCGCCGCTCTTGCTTGATACAATCACGTTTCCCTTTTCACCCCACGTGTGGTAGCTTGTTCATTCACTTTGGCTCGAAGATGGTGGCGGGATTGCTGGTCATGGGTGCGCTCTCCCCCCTTGCTATGACACCCCTGCTGCTGCGTCAGTGTCACGATGCAGCCAGCTGGCTGGCCGCCTGACTGGTGCTGTGGCGGCCGCAGGTGAACTCAGCTCAGTGGCCACGCGCCGGCAGGCATTGGCTGGGGCGGCGCTGCCGGCGCAGCGCGGCCCCAGGCCGCGTGCATGCTGCCGGCAGGCGGCCACTGCGCGCGGGCAGCTGCTGGGCGGCAAGAAAGTAAATAAGGTGGTGCTCGCATACTCGGGCGGCCTGGACACGTCCGTCATCCTGAAGTGGCTGCAGGACACGTACGACTGCGAGGTCGTCACCTTCACCGCCGACCTCGGCCAGGCGCGCGCGGCCCGCCGCGAGCGCGGCGCGCTGCCCTAACGGCCTGCCCTAGCCGCGGCTGATCAGATCGGGGCCGGTCGACCAGATGCCGCGCGCCAGGTGCCCCGCATGAGTCTGCGAGTGCACCGGCTGCACTGTACAGTGCCCTTGCTGCGCTGCAGGGACTGCGCAGCGGCAGCCGCTACGTTGCGAGCAGTGCGCGCCTCTGTGGAGCAGTGGCTGCGACGTGCGCGGAACAGGGGCCCGTGGCGCCAGCCGCGCGTGTGGTCGGCGGGCCTCCTGCCAGGCGAGCCAGCACACCGGCGGCGCCGAGAGGCAGCGCCCGACGGCGCCCGCGCGCGCCGGGCGGCAGGGCGAGGAGCTGGAGCCGGCGCGCTCCAAGGCGGAGGCGGCCGGCGTGAAGGAGATCTTCATCGAGGACCTGCGCGAGGAGTTTGTGCGCGACTATGTGTTCCCCATGTTCAGGTGCGCTGCAGCAGCGGCAGTATGCGTGTCAGGGTCCGCTGCGGAGGCGGCCTGAAGTTGAGTGCGGGGTCGTGCGTCAGCGGAAGCCTTGCAAACCTTGTGTCTTCATTCTGGCCACATCCTCTTTACCTCTACATGATGAAGCAGAGGGGCATGCTTGCCTCGTGCGAGAGAGGGCGGGCGCTTGGTCACTGCCACAAGGGAAGCTGCCAGGCGCCGGTCGAGCAGCATGCTTGGACGTGTGCACCCGCGCCGCTGGTTTGGGTACTGACGGTGACAAGCTTTGCGTGCCGCGCAAGGAGTGAGGAACGACCTGGGAGGCACTGCTTGTTTTGCTCGAGACTGCACACGTCGCGTCGCTTTGCTCGCGCGAGTGAGCAGGACACCGCTCAGCCTGAGCGCCCCTGGTCGTCATGTAGGAGCTGGTGGTCGCACACGACGCCTGTTGCTCAGCCAAGAGGCTGTTCCCGAGCCTGCATTCTGGTCGCAGGGCGAATTCTGGCGCATTCTGGTCGCAGGGCGAACGCACTGTACGAGGGGTGCTGGAAACCCACACGGTCCCTCGCTTGCTCAGCTGGGAGGCGGTCTCTGAGCATGCGCATTCTGGCCGCAGGGCATACGCGCTGGATGAGGGGTGTTGGCGATCTCACCGATCCCTATTGCTCAGCCAGGAGGCTGTTTCTGAGCATGCGCATTCTGGCCGCAGGGCGAACGCGCTGTACGAGGGCGTGTACCTGCTGGGCACGTCGATCGCGCGGCCGCTGATCGCCAAGAAGCAGATCGAGATCGCGACCGCGGTGGGCGCGGACGCCGTGTCGCACGGCGCCACAGGCAAGGGCAACGACCAGGTCCGCTTCGAGCTGGGGTGCGCGCCCGCCCTGCCGCCCCGCGAGGGCGCGCAGGCACAGGGACCACTTTGCGCGAGCCATTGCGCTCAGTAGTGGGTATGCTGTGCAATGATGGGTGGACACATGCAGCTGAGCCGCAGCTGTGTTATGTCTGGCCGCGCCGGTGCCGTCCAGTGCGGATTTCCGGGCATGGTGCGTGCGCCCGGTGTGTGGCCTGCAGCAGGCAGGTCAGGGCCGGCCTCTGTCCGCTCATGCCGCCAGCCCCGCCGTGCGGCGGGTCAGTGCCTGACGGCCCAGCCGCGGCGCGCGGCGCCAGGTACTACGGCCTGAAGCCCGACATCAAGGTCATCTCGCCCTGGCGCGAGTGGGACCTGAACAGCCGCAGCAAGCTCATCTCGTACGCGGAGACGCACGGCATCGCCGTGCCCAGCCACAAGCGCGGCGAGCCGCCCTTCTCCATGGACGCGAACCTGCTGCACATCTCCTACGAGGGGTGCGCAAGGGTAGGGTTAGGCCCTACCTTACCCTAGCGCCTGCAGTGCGCGTGCGGCTGGCGCCAAGCGTTGTGCTGAATGGGGCATCAGTGGTTGCATGCAGGGCATGTGTTGCCCAGTAAGCCTGATTGTCGTCAAGTGAGTAGTGAACCGACCACACCCAAAAACCGACGAGCGAGTTTGAGGCTGACAGGCTGGGCGCACAGAGCCCCTTGTTGGACTGGTGGCCTTAGACAGTGTTGAACATTGGCAGAAATATAACGCCTTAACGTCAATAAGTACGACGTCTGAATGCCAATAAGTCCGACGCCTGAACGTCATGATGCTGCGCGCCAGGAACGCGCTGGAGGACCCGTGGGTGGAGGCGCGCGAGGACATGTTCACGCGCAGCGTGTCCCCGGAGCAGGCGCCCGACCAGCCGACCTACCTGAACCTCGAGTTCGAGCGGGGGGACCCCGTCGCCCTGGACGGCGTCTCCATGACGCCCGCCAACTTGCTCGCCGCGCTCAACAAGGCGCGGCCCGCCGCTGCCCCGCCTGCTGCATGCATAGCCAATGCATGCAGCATAGGTGCCGTATGTGCCACATTGCTACATGCTGTCCAATGTGCTCCCATGGGGCAGCCTTAATGCACCCTAGCTGCAGATGTTGAGCCTGCGCAGACGGCTTTGTCCGCTCTGCACCTTGGCGAAGGGAACAGCGGCTGCGGGTGCGGCGCAGGTCGCGGGCGACAACGGCATTGGGCGCGTAGACATCGTGGAGAGCCGTTTTGTGGGCATGAAGTCGCGCGGCGTGTACGAGACGCCTGGCGGCACGGTGCGCGCTGCCGGTGCTTGTAGTTTCTGCACTGCATAGCCCTCCTGCGCATGCTGTGCAGCTGCTTGGGGACCCTGCGCCTAGAGCCGCGGTGTCGCCGGCCTAGCATGAGCCGGCGATGCAGGCGAGTGCACAGCAGGGTTGCGGCAGAATGCGCGCGGCGGACGAGCTCCAGCGCGCATCAGGCCGCTCTGCTAGGGCAGCCGGGACCCGGTCGGCCCGGCGCCCGCGCAGCGCCTGCAGGCTGACCGGCCGGCAGGGGCGGTGCAGGTGCTGATGACGGCCCGGCGCGCAATGGAGTCCATCACGCTGGACCGCGGCGAGATGCACATGAAGGACGACTTCTCGCCGCGGTACGCCGAGATGGTCTACAACGGCCTCTGGTTTAGCCCGGAGCGCTACGCGCTGCAGGCCGCGGTGGACGCGACGCAGAACTTTGTCACCGGCGTCGTGCGCGTCAAGCTGTACAAGGTGCGGCCGGCGCGGGGATCGGGGCTTGTTGGGCCGGTGGCGGGCGGGGGCGCGCGTCGAGCTGCGCATGCGTGGCTGCCGGAGCAGGGCTGCCGCACTGCAGCTGGCCGCCAGAACAGGAGATTGCCGGCAGCGCCTGCCTGCCGCGCTATGTCGCCAGCGCTGTGCACGTCCTTCGTCCGGCAGCCGACCTGGCTAACCAGTGCGGCGGCGGCGCAGGGCAACGTAATCGTGGTCGGCAGGAAGTCGCCGTACAGCCTGTACGATGAGAAGATCGCGTCGTTCGAGGACGACGGCGGCCTGTACGACCAGAAGGATGCCGAGGGCTTCATCAAGCTGCAGGCGCGGCAGGGCGCCTGCACACGCCGCCCTGCGCGCTGCTGCGTGCAGTGCCGCTGCTTCTCTATCCTCAGCATGGCGTGCTCGTGCGTAAGGCTGCGGCGGTGTTGTGCATACAAGGAGTGAGGCGCTTTGCACTGCTAATCATGACGAGTGCATGTGCGTGTGCACCTTGCAAGCCTACAATTGCCGACATGGACATGGACCCGTGACATGGACCCAAGCATTGGCATTGTAATGCGAGATGACAGGTTGCGGTGCACCGCTTGATGTGCACTGCCAGACAAATACATGCTTGCTTATACGCGCATCAACCGCGCAGGCGCTGCGGCTGCGGACGCTGGGCGCCAACCGCAGCACGTCCAACATCAACCAGCAGCGGCGCCGCGACCTGCTCACCTACTGAGCGTGCGCGCTGGGGCGGGCGCTGGGCGTGGTGCTGGCGCGCCCGCTCGTGCAGCGGCGCGCGCTCTGAGCGAGTGCGCATGCTCGCACACCGTGCGTGCGTGCAAGGAGTTGGGTCATGGCGCATGCTAGTATTCTCCTGCGAGGAGCGCGCGCCGGTTTGGGAGAATAGTAGGGGCTTGGCAGTCCTTGCTTGCCGCGCATGAGCAAGTGTGCGTGCCAAGTGTGCATCATCTGCCGCTTGCAGGCCTGCATGCAGCATGCGGCTGCGCTCACCGTTCAGTGTCACTACGTTGGGGTCGGCAGCGCGTGCCAGTCGTGAAGGGCTGAGTGTGCACCACGCATGTGCCTGGTGACTAGTGCCTCTGTGGTGCATGTCCGCTTAATCCATCGGCGCGGGAGAGGCGCAGGAAGTGCATGCGAGGGTGCGAGCTGTGCAGAGGCAGCCATCGTCCCATATCGTTTGGCCAGGCATTTGGTGTCGAAAGGTATGCAACTGGCGTGGTTTGGAGGAGCTATGCGTTTCGTGTGTGCAGGTGGTGGCCCTTTTGGTGATAGGCGAGTGCGGGCAGCCGTGACAATGATGCTGTCATGCGCGGCAATGCACACTTGAACTGCGTCACCTGAGGACTTAACGGGGATGCGTCTAGCTATGGTTTTTGGAACTCAGAGTGCTGGTTTATGACCCGTGTGCTCTAGAATATGCCTTTGCATGGCCTTGCAGCATTGACCTGGTGGAATGTTGACAGTACACTGGGAGGAATGCATGATCCGCTTTGCGGTGCTGGGCTGTTAACACGGTGTTCCTGCAGGATGCAATCTGTGCCCTCGCCCTGGCACCACTCTTGCATGACCTGGGAAGCGAGATGGTTTGCTGCAACTGTGAGCTCGAGCAGCAGTCCACATACAGTGCACAAGTGGACTTGCTTGAACATGCATACCAGTACCGTACCTACGGACATGCGGGGTGCCATGCATCGTCTCATGCAGGGCACTGCCTTCATGGCGCATAAAAACAGGCTATATTGCCAGCATACGAAAGTGTAATATTAATCGTAGGCATTGCCGAGGCAGTGCTTGATGTAACCATACCCACCTCTTGCGCTGTAAGCAAATTTTACCAGCAGTGGGTGCGATGCATCACGCACAACACAGCAGCCTAGGCTGTCACCAGACCTGTGAGCTCGTGTGAGTGGAGCGGAGCAGCACGCCAGTATGGAAGTTGATGACGGCGGTGATGGTGCGCTCGCCTTGTGTCAAGTGCTTGCATTCGACCACCCGAACCACTAGTGGCTCAACAAGCCAGTGAAGCGTATCCGCAAGTTGCATACGCAGGTGACACGCTCTTCAGCAACCCGCTCTATGGCAGCGCGCCTGGGGCTACGCGGCGTCATGCCGGGTACAGCCCAGAGTCCAACGGTATGGAAACGCAGTATGGTGATGACAGGCAACCGCGGTACGGTGACGACAGCGGGCAGCTGATGCTGCTGCCACCGCCGCCATCAGAGCAGCTGCCACTACCTGCACCACATATGGGTGAGCAGCCTACACTGCTGGCTGCTGACACTGGCAAACACCGCTGGCGTGCTGCAGCTGCCCCTGAGCAGCTGCAAGCAAGCCGTAGCGGCGTGCTTGCAGTGCGGCTTGAAGTGTTTATATGTTGAATAAGACAGCTGGGAGGCAGGCAGGCCTATCGTTTTCGAGGCGTGCACTTGCTGGGGCGGCCTCCTGGCGGGGCCAGCTCGAGCGGGCTTGTCAAGGGGCAGCTAGCTGCGCTGGAGGCGTCCCTGGCGGCCCAGGCAAACCTGACGACGCAACAGTGAGGAGGCCGCGCGGGGACGTGGTGACGTGGTGTGGGTGTGCGACAGGCAGCGCCACGCAGCCGGAGGAGGAAGCGTTCGGGGAGGTGGTGGCGCAGCTGATGCAGGGCCACCTGAGCGCGCCGCAGGCCGTGCGCGCCTTCGCGGCGGTGTGCCAGAACCGCGCCGACCAGCTGCGGTGCGCCGCCTGCCGCGACGGGCGCCCAGACAGCGCCCCGGCTAACACGTGCACGCCGTGCACGCCGTGCACGCCTGGGTTGCGGAGCTCTGCTGCGCTGCCGAGCAGAAGCGCGCTGTGCCGGCTCCCGCCGGCGCCGCTGCTCGGCAGCAGCGCCGGCAGCCCTGTCAAGACAGCGCGCCCGCGTGCCCGGCCAGGGCGGAGGCGGCCGCGCAGCAGCACCGCCCGGCGCGCGCGCTGGCGCTCCGCGCGCGCGCGGACGCGCTGGAGGCGGAGGCTGCCACCTGGTCGCTGCTGGCGCACCTGCACGCGGACCGCCGGCCCGGCTTCCCGGGCGGCGCCGGCGGCCCGCGCCTGGCCGGCTGCGCCGCCGCGCCGACCGCGCCGCAGCGCGTCGCGCGCCTGCTGGCGGCCGCGCCCGACCTGAACTGGTGCGGCGCTTGCATGCCCGGGTGGACCCCCACCCTGCCCCCCCGCTTCCCTGTCAGCCTCATGAGTAGGTTGCAATCATGGGACAGGCTCAGCCCGGCCTCGACATGCAGGCTTGGGCATGCTGGCCTTCACGGTGTACGCTGCCTTGTGCAGATCCTTGCCCCATTTGCGGCGCTCTGGCATGCGCACCTGCGCGGCAGGGGAGCCCTGCAGGGTTGCAGCGGCTGCGCGGTCGCAGGCTGGCGCGCGTGGTGGCTTGGCTGGAGCACCGCGCCGGAGAAGCGCTGGACCGCGCGGAGGCGGCCGCGCAGCGCTCGGGCGGCAGCGGCGCGCGCTTCGCGCGCGACGAGGGCGTGCCGCTGAGCACGCTGCGCGCGCTGGGGCGCCCCGGCGCGGCCGGCCTGGTCAGCGAGCTCGACCCCGACGCGCCCACCCGGTGCGCAGGGAGCGCATGACTGGCCGAAAACAGGGGGCACGCCTCAAGGCGGCTGGTGTGCCGGCGCCTGATGCAGCGGCCCAGACTGCGGACTCACCAACCCCGTGTGTTAGAGTTTGACGGGGTGCTGGGTGCCGGCACTGTGCCAGCAGAGTCACGGACTCCGAGACATCAGTCTGGCACAGCCGCTGGTGGCAGCAGCGCAGGAACCTTGCCAGGGGCCGGCGCGGCGCGCGCGCAGGCAGGGCCGCGCGTGGGCGCCGCAGGACGCGCGCGACGGCGAGCGCCTGCTGGGCCGCCTGCTGCAGCTGCTGCGCGCGGGGCGGCCGGCGGCCGC
>JAABUV010001898.1_pt1 | contig 29518 bp, 32 predicted proteins | sample 5559971 | NCBI WGS metagenome assembly JAABUV01 (sample SAMN10711881, study PRJNA513362) | rock metagenome | isolation source: Antarctica rocks | place: Antarctica: Victoria Land, Knobhead nord | collected 2015-12-19
ATGTCGGTGATCACGCTGGGTACCCAAAGCCTGCTCCTGCCGATCGTGCTGCACACCGCGATCGACCTGCGTGCACTGCTCCTCACCCGCCCCGCCCAGACCCCGACTTGGTCCACACCCAGGCCGGCAGCATGAAAGCCTCCCTGCACAGCCGCGGCCATGGCCCAGCTGGGGATCGTTCAGCGGGTCACATGCTGGCTGCTCGTAGGATCGAGGGTATTGATGACGGCAAGCCCGACGACCGACTCGCAGTGTTGGAGCGGCAAATCATGTACCTGTATGCCCACTTCGGTCTTGATCCCGCTGCAGCGGACCAGGTCGAGCTCCCCGTCCCATCGGGGATCACAGCACTCGTTCGTGACGGCAAGAAGGTCGCAGCTATCCGGGACTATCGGCGCGCCTTCAACGCTAGTCTCGCCGACGCAACACGCGCCGTAGGGCGACTCGCGCACTGAGCGCCTCGACCGAGCACGCCCGGTCTCAACCGCTCCTGGTCATCAACCAGCAAGTGTGTCGCTAGCGGGTGGCGAATTCAGGCGGTCGCCGCAATGACGGGTGACTCGGGGTCGAACAGGTAGGGCGCTGTCTGGTTTGCGCGGGAGGTCGTAGGGCGCTGGTCGACGATGGTTACAGGCCGTCGGCGATGGCGCGCAGCGCGGCCAGGTGGCGGGTGCAGGCTGTGCGCCCAGCGGGAGTGAGGGACAGCCAGGTGCGCGGGCGTTTGCCCACGTAGCCCTTGCGGATCTTGACGTAGCCGACGGTCTCCAGCTGGGCGGCGTGCCGGGACAGGACGGAGTCGCTGACCTCGATGGTGTCGCGTACGTGGGCGAACTCGGCTTCGTCGACCTGGGCCAGGGCCGCGATCAGGCTCAGGCGCACCGGGGAGGACATCGCCTCGTCCAGGCGGTGGCGGGCGTGGCGGCCGTCAAGGGTACTCAATCTCGTCGCCGGGCGATCACGGTCGCGGCGACCAGGGCGGGCACGGCGGCCAGGGCTGAGCCGGCCCACACCATCGGCCACGTCGTCGGCGAGGTCTGCGCGGCTAGGTTCAACCAGGGCCTCACGAGCACCAGCCCTAGAACGAAGGAGGCACCAATGCCCGTCCAAGAGATCACCTTCGAGCGGCGCGGCACCGTACGAGCCGCACGCTCGACCCACCACGCCTGACCGAAGATCAGCGCGAAGAACGCGACACTGAACGCCACCTCCGCCGCGCCGGAGACGATGGTCTGCGCGGCGCCGTAGGCGGCGATGGTCACTCCCACCACCGCGGTGCCCACCGCGTGAACCCGCCGATCACGAGACGAGCTCAGCACACGGCCCTGCGTGGCGGCCAGCTGCTCGCGCGCCTGCTGCGGGGTGGGCTCGGGGTGCGTGCTGTCCATGGTGACCTCCAGTTCGGCCGGTTGCGATGGCTCAAACCTAGCCCTCACTTGCGGGTGGTGCAAGTAGTTGCGGTGAGCGGATTACTTGTCGAGCGGCGATCTGCCAGTGTGCGACCTTCATACGGCGCGACGCCGGCAATGCCAGCCGGGCCTCCGAGAGGTATCGCTCGTGGCCACAGGACGATCGGCTACTGGACAGGCGTTCCGGTCGCGCCTAGCTTGAGCCAGACGAGAAGTTCACGGCGTCTGCTTGGTGGGCTTGGGGGGAGGTCCTGGCGTCGCGACGCGCTAGCTGTCAAACACTGACCAGCAGATTTCGTTTCGCAACCGCTGGTCGTCAAGTACGAGCTCGCGAATCGCCTCCGGAAGCTGGTCACGCTGCCACCGGCACTCGAGTCTCCCTGCGGCCCCGCTCCAGCCTTCCGGCGCGGCAGAACGTGCCGCCGCGACTGAACGTATTCATCGGGTAGCGGATCCGCCAGTGATGGCCAGTACGTGCGCAACCTGGGCCGGGACCGGTCCGGCCGACAGCGTGAAGGCGACATCGTTGCCCTGCCGACTCCAGTCCACGCTGATGTCGCTGCCCAGTACCTTTCCGCGGCTGGCGGCCGGAAGGGTCACGCCCTTGACGACGAGGTGAGGATCGAGCTCGTCGGCCAGCACGGTTTCCTGGGCGTTGTAGCCGAACGAGTTGCCCAACCCGCGGGTCAGCTCCCACGTCGATTTTTCGGGTTCCGTCGGCGGGTCGTACTCGTGCGTCGTGAAGTCGAAGTGATTCTTCTGCACCTGCTTGGGAACCTTTCTGTGGAACTGCGCCATCAGTCTCATGGCGAGGCCGATGAATCCGAGGTAGAGGTCGCGGCCGAGCCTGCCGTCCGGGAGTGTTACCTGGGTCCACCGGTCGTTCACGACGCCGTCGGCCACCGAGTTGTAGTAGGCGGCGAAGATTTCGTGCGGGTCCTGTTCGGCAGGCCAGCCCATGTCGTTCCACAGCACGTCCGGGTGGTACCTGTCGATGAGCTCACGCCAGTGTGCAGTGGCGTAGCGGGCGTACTCCTCGCCCAGCGCGCCCTGTTCGAGGAGGTCTGTGAGCCGGCGAATCGGCTCATCGGTGAATGTCCAGTCGGTGCCGCCCGCGTAGTAGAGGCCCAACTTGAGGCCACGGGAACGCACCGCGGCGCTGAGGTCGCCCACGAGGTCGCGGCTGGATCGGTAGTCCGCGGGCATATGAGGGTTGGAATGTTGGTCGGCCAGAGCGGGTAACCGTCGAGATGGCGGGTGACCATGACTACATATCGGGCACCGATGTCGACGAACAGATCTGCCCAGTCCTCGGAGTTCACCTTCGCGGCGTTGGCCGCGAATTGCTCCCGGAAATCGAAGTAGGAGAAGTCCTTGCCGTAGGTCTCGGCGTGATGTTTCGCGGTCGGGGAGTCAAGGATCCGCAGCGCGTTGAGGTACCATTCTCTCCGCGGATGACGACATGGGAGCTCATCGGGTACGCCCGATATCCGGGCATGAGACATGTCCACCCGGCGTTCTGTCTCACCTGACGTCCATTACCCGGCGCACCGGCGATCGCAGCCGGGGAGGTGAGTGTCTCGTGGTGCAGGCCCCTATTCGGTGTCGGCGACTGCAGCTTCTTTCGCGTAGGCGAGCGTGCGCTCGTGCAAAGTGCCACGTTCCAGCTCGGCGAATGCCGCCATCATCGTGAAGAAGAACTTCCCTTCCCCGGTCGGGCTGTAGGTACCCGAGAGTTTGCCGGTGAGGATGCGCATCCCGATGCCGCGCTTGTGCAGGTCGTCGGCGATGGTCAGGACGTCCTTGACGGAACGTCCGAGCCGGTCGAGTTTCAAGATCGCGAGGACGTCACCGTTGTCAGGCCGCAGGTGGTGGCTCAACTTGGCTGGGATCGGCGTGATCACATCAGTACGGCGCCTGGAGGCCAGAAAACATCGGAAAGTGCCGAATGTTGCGGGTGAGCAACTCAGAGCCGGTGCGGATGGCCGTCGCAGCAATGGCGAGGTCGGCGCTGTCGATGGTGTGATGAGTGGGAAGCCACCGGCGACCGAGCGATCCAGCGTCCTCAGCCACGTCGGCATCGACCGGATGCCAGGCGAGGGTCGAGAGGAACGAGCGGGTGGCGTCCTCCTCTGCCGGGCGCATTCCAGCGAGGACCTCCAGGCGGGTGATCTCACTGGCATGCAACGGCGCTGCCGCCCGCTCGCGCTCGAGAACCGCAGCGGCCCCCTCGTGGCCACGTAGATAGTCGATCAGCACCGACGTATCGACTAGCACTGTCACGAACTGCGCGGCAAACGTGCTCCGGAGCGCAGCTGGCCTACCCACTCGGCGCCGTCTAGAACGTGGTCGTTCCACGAGCCGAACGCCCGACGCATCGTGGCGAGGTCGTCGTCGCTGGGCCGCTCCGCGCCATAGACGGTCTGCACAGCGTCCCGGATGAGGGCAGCGATCGACCTTCCAGTGCGTGCCGCCACCGCGTCAAGTGTGCGCCGTTCGTCGCTGGTGAGCGAGATCTGGGTCCGCGTCATCATGATGTAAGCCTACATCACATGCGGCTGCGGAGGAGGATGATCAGGGTCGAGCCCGTCGCTCCGCCCGCCAACGACGATCGGCACCCCTTCCCGGTAGCCGACCGACGTAGGGGACGGCGCCTGATCAGTTCTCCCGCGTCGTTGACCACGCCGCACGCGCCTCCCGCCGGTGAGATACGCCCATCTCAGTGCTGGCCGAGGTAGAAGTGGGCGCCCTGGTCGTCGGTGCACTCGGACATCAGGCCGTAGGGCTGGGCCTGCGGGTCGGTTGCGGTGCCGCCGCCGGCCCGCACCCGCGACACCGCGGCCACGATGTCGGCTGTCCGGTACATCGGGATCGTCGTCGGCCGCGCATGACCGCCATGCATGCCGGTCATCGGTACGACATCGGATGGCTCCCACCCGTCGGGTGAGCGCCCGGGGGTGAACTGCCAACCGAAGGCCGCGGCGTAGAACTCGCGAGCTCGGCTGCCGTCGATGACCTGCAGGGTCAGGTAGCTGATGTCGCCGGGCTGGGTGCCGTTCACCGGCCCACGCGGCTCGTCGCCCGTGACCTGGTGCACGGCGAATGGTGCGCCGTCAGGGTCCAGGCAGTCCGCGGTGCGGCCGTGCGGTGTCTCGGCCGGCTCCTCGGCGCGGCCGCCGGCGGTCCGGACCCGGCGTACGGCCGCGTCGACGTCGTCCACGGCGTGCGACCGGAACAGCGTGGGGTGCTGCTGGCCGGCGAAGATCGGCGGCACGGCAGACAGATCGACCAGCCCGTGCAGCGGGGTGGCGCCGGAGACCATCAGGCTGTGCGCGTCGCCTGGGGGGTAGGTCCAGCCCAGCACCGAGGCGTAGAACCTGGCGGCGCGCCCGACGTCGGGTACCCACAGCGAGACGTAGCCGATGTCGCCGGGCCGGACAACCTCGTCGGTGGGCGTCGGGGTGGGTGTCATCAGCATCCACCGGTGACCGAACGGGTCGCGCAGCACGGCGCTGCGCCCGTACGGGTTGTCGACGGCGGCCCGGTCCAGGACCGCCCCGGCGGTCACCGCCCGGGCGGTGACCGCATCGACGTCGGCGACCTCGATGTGCAGGGTCACCGAAGCGCCCTGCCCTGGCTCGGGTGCAACGACGCCGATCTCGGGATGGGCATCGGAGAGCATCATCCGGGCACCGCCGAGGGTGATCTCGGCGTGGCCGATCCTTCCGTCCGGCATCACGATTGACTCGCCGCGCGGACGGGCGCCGAAGGCGTCGGCGTACCAGTCCAGCGCGCGGCGGGCATCGGCGACGGCGAGGTACGGCGTGATCACCGCGGTTGTGGCAGTCGTGGTGGATGTGCTGGTGGCAGACATGCTGACTCCTCTCGGAAGCGACAAAGCGCGCTGCAGACGCGCGCGCAGGGCCGCGGCAAACTCGGCATCGGGGTCGACCGGGATGAGGGGGCTGCGCAGCGCCTCGAACGGGTCGATCATCGCGGGCCCTCCTCGGCGGTGTAGGTACGGCGAAAGGCCGCGCGGGCGCGAACCAGCAGCGCTTCGGTGGCGTGCACGGACCGATCGAGGCAGGCGGCGACCTCGGGTACCGCCAGATCGTCGAGGTAACGCAACGTCAACGCCGCCCGATGGTGCGGTCCCAGCTGCTCGAGGACGGCGCGGGTGCGCAGCGCATCGAGCCGCTGCTCCCACGGATCCTCGATCACGGCGCCCGTCATGCCCGCGACCTCCCGCAGACCGCGGTCCTCACGGGCTTGGCGGCGCCAATGGTCGACGAGCTTGTGCCTGGCTACACCGATCAGCCAGCCGGTGTTTGGCCGACCCGGCGGCGTACGACGGACTGCGTCGACCGCGGCGAGAAAGGTCTCTCCGGTCAGGTCCTGCGCCACCGCGACCTGCCCGCACCGGGACAGCAGGTAGCCGTAGACCGTCGGCAGCGCCTCGTCATAGAGCCCGAGCAGGGCAACACCGGGGTCCCCGGCGGTGCTCTGCTGTTCGCTCACATCTGCATAGTCGTCCCGGCGGCCGACGCTCCGACGCCTCGCCGTTGATTTTCTTCTCGGCGGGGCAGCCAGCCGCTGCTGGCCAACGGCTCCCAGCCTCACTCTGGCGCCTGACGACGTTGCCCCACTGTCGCCAACGGCTGACGCCGACCCGCTGGTGGGTGCAATGTGCACCTACTGGGGATTATGGTGGGGGACGTGTCCAAAGTTATTCAGATCCGCGGTGTCCCCGAGGACGTCTGCGACGCGCTGGCGGCGACGGCTGAAGCTCAGGGATTATCCCTGACGGGATACGTGCGGCGGGAACTGGAGTACCTGGCCAAGCGCCCGCACGTGGTGCGTGACAATGCTGCTGTCGTCCGCCAGACCCAGGCCGTGGTCGGCGGCCGTGTCGATCGCGACATGATCTTGTCTACGCTGCACGAGGGACGCCACGCTTGAGGGTTGTGGACGCTGGTGTTGTCGTGGAACTGATCGTGGGGAACCTTGATCCCGATCTGCTCGGTGACGAAGAACTTGCCGCCCCGCACCTCATTGACAGTGAAGTCACCCACGTTCTACGTGGCCTCGTCCGCCGTCGCGGCCTCAGCGATGAGCAAGGGACCCTGGCCCTGGTTGGGTTCACCCGGCTGACGATTACCAGATTCCCCGCCGACTGGCTGCGCCCGAGGATGTGGGCGCTGCGTCACAATCTGAGCGCCTACGACGCGACCTACGTTGCGTTGACGGAGATGTCGGGAGCCACCTCCTTGTTGACCACGGACGCCCGCCTCGCGAGCCCACCTGGCATCGAATGCGACATCCAACTGCTGTGACTCGCCAGCGAGGATCAGCGATCGTTCCTTCGTCCGTCATCAGGGACGCCGGGGCTGTGTGCACTGTCCCCGGGGCGCCTTGGCTCGAGTTTGGCTCTTGTGATGTCCTCGCCGCGGATTCAGCGCCACGGTGCGGCAGCAGCGCGCCGATATCGCTTCCGTCTACGAGTTGCTCGACGAGGTCCGCGGTACCGTCGCAGGCTTCGATGCCAAGGTCGACGCAGGGTTCGCCGCTGTGAAGGCGAAGATCGACACTGGGTTCGCGGAGGTCCTGAGCCGCACGATCGACCTTGACGGATCGCCGTGGCGCCGCATCGGCGATGGCGTTCACCAGCGATCGGCGGGTGGGTCCTGGGCCGTTCTGATCGCCCGCTGGACCCAGGCGACGTCGTGCCACCGGCCGTGCTTGAAGCCGATGTTCCGGTAGATCCCGACCGGTTCGAACCCCATGGCGCGGTGCAGGCCGACGCTGGCATCGTTCGGCAGCGTCATGCCTGCGACGGCGGTGCGGAAGCCGCGCTCGGCCAGGCGGGTGAAGAGCGCCTCGTATAGTGCGCGGCCGCCGCCGCCGCGCCGTCGGCCGCGCTCGAGGTAGACGCTGACCTCGCACGACCAGCGGTACGCCGCCCGCGATTTGTAGGTACAACCGTAAGCGTAGCCGACGACGCGGCCCCCGTCCTCAAGCACGACCCACGCGTGTGTGCGCGCGGCGGCAGCGATGCGGAGGGCCATCTCGGCGGGCGGCGGCGGGTCGCGCTCGAACGAAATCGCGGTATCGGTGACGTAGGGGGCGTAGATCCCCGCGCACGCCTCGGCGTCACGCTCCGTCGCGTCTCGAACGGCCGGGGCGTCCCCACTCATGGCCACGACAGTAGTTCTGGTCACGCCACCCAAGGCTGCGAGGTGTATCGTAGGTGTATGTCACGCACCAACATCGATCTGGACGACCAGGCATGTCAGGTCGTCATGGAGCGTTACCACCTCACCACCAAGCGCGACGCGGTGAACTTCGCCCTACGCACCATCGCCGCCGAGTCCCTGTCTCTCGATGAGGCGCGCAAGCTGCGCGGGTCTGGCTGGGCTGGCGACCTCGCCGAGATGCGTACCAGCCGGACAGGATGATCCTCGTCGACACGTCGGCGTGGGTGGAGTTCCTGCGCGATACGGGCAGCCGCGCATGCACTCGGGTCGACGAACTGCTCGACGCCGACATCGCGACGAGCAACCCGATCCGCATGGAGGTACTCGCCGGGGCGCGCACCGAACGACACCTCAATGACCTGCGTCGGCTGCTGGCCCGGGCATCCCTGATCCCCACCGAGCCAACAGACTACGAGGACGCGGCTGCGCTCTACCGCACCTGTCGCCGCGGGGGCGAGACCGTGCGGAAGCTGATGGACTGCCTGATCGCCGCCCCCGCAATCCGGGCCAGCATCCCGATTCTGCACGCTGACAGCGACTTCGATGTGATTGCCCGCCATACCGCGCTTCGAATCGAGCATCCGTGATGTGATAGTCTCGAACATACGTTCGATACGCGGGGGTGGATCATGGGCTTCGACAACCCGCCGGTGTCGTGGGCGCAGCTGGAGCGGGTGCTCTCCGGCCGCCCGCAACCGGCTGGCCGGCCACCTCATGAGCAGCTGTATCCCGGTGACGGCGGTGACAGCCCGGCCTGGTCACGCAAGCGCGCCGACTACCAGCCCCCGCCCCGGCCGCAGCCGCGTCCGGTCGCCGTCGTGCCCTTCGCCGAGCTGCACACCCATTCCAGCTTCAGCTTCCTCGACGGGGCGAGTCAGCCGGAGGAGCTGGTGGAGGAGGCAGCCCGGCTGGGCCTGGAGGCCCTGGCGCTCACCGACCACGACGGCTTCTACGGCGTGGTCCGCTTCGCCGAGGCCGCCAGGGAACTCGGCGTACGTACCGTGTTCGGCGCCGAGCTGAGCCTGGGCCTTACCCGTCCGCAGAACGGCGTGGCCGACCCGGAGGGCACGCACCTGTTGGTGCTGGCGCGCGGGCAGGAGGGCTACCGGCGCCTGTCCCGGGCCATTGCCGACGCCCAGCTGGCGGGGCAGGAGAAGGGCCGACCGGTCTACGACCTGGGCGCACTCACCGCGGCCGCCGGCGGGCACTGGCAGGTGCTCACCGGGTGCCGCAAGGGCGCGGTGCGCCGGGCGCTGACCACCGGTGGCCCGGCCGCGGCGTCGGCCGCACTGGGGGAGCTGGTCGAGCGCTTCGGCGCCGAGCGGGTCACCGTGGAACTCACCCACCACGGCCACCCCGACGACGACGAGCGCAACGACGCCCTGGCTGCACTGGCCGCCGGCCACCACCTCGACGTCGTCGCCAGCACGGCCGCGCACTACGCCACCCCATCGCGGCACCGACTGGCCGCCGCGATGGCGGCGGTACGTGCCCGGCGCAGCCTGGACGACGCCGCGGGCTGGCTGCCCCCGGCCGGTGGCGCGCACCTGCGCTCGGGTGCCGAGCTCGCCGCGCGGTTCGCCCGGCACCCCGCCGCGGTGCCCACCGCGGCCGCGTTGGGCCGCGAGCTGGCCTTCGACCTGCGGCTGGTAGCGCCGAACCTGCCCCCGTTCGAGGTAGGCGCAGGCCACACCGAGGACACCTGGCTGCGTCACCTCACCATGGCGGGGGCCGGCCGCCGCTACGGCCCACCAGCCGAGCACCCCGCCGCGTACGCGCAGCTGGAGAAGGAGCTGGCCGTCATCAGCGAGCTGGGTTTTCCGGGTTACTTCCTGGTGGTGCACGACATCGTCACCTTCTGCCGACAGCAGGACATCCTGTGTCAGGGGCGGGGCTCGGCGGCCAACTCCGCGGTGTGCTTCGCCCTGGGCATCACCCCGGTGGACGCGGTGGCCCAAGGGCTGCTGTTCGAGCGGTTCCTCTCCCCGGAGCGCGACGGCCCGCCGGACATCGACGTGGACATCGAGTCCGACCGCCGCGAGGAGGCCATCCAGCACGTCTACGCCAAGTACGGCCGCACCCAGGCGGCGCAGGTCGCCAACGTCATCACCTACCGGGGCCGTTCCGCGGTGCGAGACATGGCCAAGGCGCTCGGGTTCTCCCCGGGTCAGCAGGACGCGTGGAGCAAGCAGATCGACCGCTGGGGTCCGCTGCGCACCGCGGAGGCGGCCGAGCGGCAGGCCCAGGACCACGACATCCCGCCGCCCGTGCTGGCGCTCGCCGCCCAGCTGGAGGACTTCCCCCGCCACCTGGGTATCCACTCCGGTGGCATGGTGATCTGCGACCGTCCGGTGGCCGACGTGGTGCCCGTGGAGTGGGGACGGATGCCCGGGCGCACCGTGCTGCAGTGGGACAAGGACGACTGCGCCGCCGTGGGTCTGGTGAAGTTCGACCTCCTCGGGCTCGGCATGCTCTCCGCGCTGCACTACGCCATCGACCTGGTCCGCGAGCACGAGGGTGTCACCGTGGACCTGGCGGAGATCGACCTGTCCGAGAAGTCCGTGTACGACATGCTGGCCCGGGCGGATTCCGTCGGGGTGTTCCAGGTGGAGTCACGTGCCCAGATGGCCACCCTGCCCCGGCTGCGGCCCCGGGTGTTCTACGACCTGGTGGTGGAGGTGGCGCTCATCCGACCCGGGCCCATCCAGGGCGGCTCGGTGCACCCGTTCATCCGCCGCCGCAACGGCCTGGAGCCGGTGACCTACGAGCACCCGTCGATGGCCCGGGCGCTGGAGAAGACGTTGGGGGTGCCGCTGTTTCAGGAGCAGCTGATGCAGATCGCCGTGGACGTCGCGGGGTTCACCGGGGCGCAGGCCGACGAGCTGCGCCGGGCCATGGGCTCCAAGCGCTCGCCGGAGAGGATGCAGCGCCTGCGGGAGCGTTTCTACGCCGGGATGCGCGCCACCCACGGCATCACCGGCGACGTCGCCGACCGGATCTTCGAGAAGCTGTTCGCCTTCGCCAACTTCGGGTTCCCGGAGAGCCACTCGCTGAGCTTCGCCTCGCTGGTCTTCTACTCGGCGTGGTTCAAGCTGCACCACCCGGCGGCGTTCTGCGCGGCGCTGCTGCGCGCGCAGCCCATGGGCTTCTACTCCCCGCAGTCACTGGTGGCCGACGCCCGCCGCCATGGGGTGCCGGTGCACGGCCCCGACGCCAGCCGCAGCGATGTGCTGGCCACCCTGGAGGACGCGGAGCCGGCGCAGGTGGGCAGCACCGAGCAGGCGGTGCGCCTCGGCCTGGCCACGGTCCGCACGGTGGGCGAGGAGGTGGCCGAACGCATCGTGGCCGCGCGGACCCAGCGGCCGTTCACCGACCTGCTCGACCTCACCCGGCGGGTGGGGCTGTCCGTCGCGCAGATCGAGGCGCTGGCCACCGCGGGTGCCCTGGGCTGCTTCGACCTGCAGCGCCGCGCGGCACTGTGGGCCGCCGGGGCCGCGGCCACCGAGCGCGGTGACCGGTTGCCCGGCACCGGGGTGGGTACCACCGCACCCGCGCTGCCCGGCATGAGCGACGTGGAGCTGGCGGTGGCCGACGTGTGGGCCACGGGGGTGAGCCCGGACAGCTACCCCACCCAGTTCCTGCGCCCGCAGCTCGACGCGTTGGGGGTGACGCGGGCGTCGGACCTGTTGGCGGTGCGCGACGGTGACCGGGTGCTGGTCGGGGGCGCGGTCACCCACCGGCAGCGTCCGGCCACCGCGGGCGGGGTGACCTTCCTCAACCTGGAGGACGAGACGGGCATGGTCAACGTGGTGTGCTCACCGGGGCTGTGGGCCCGATACCGGCGCGCGGCCCGCTCGGCACCCGCGCTGCTGGTGCGCGGGGTGGTGCAGAACACCGAGGGCGCGGTGACCGTGGTGGCCGATCACGTGCGGCGGATGGACCTGCGGGTGGCATCGAGCTCGCGAGACTTCCGATGACGGGCCAGGGCAGGATCGAGTGATGAGCTCGGAGCAGGCGCAGGAGTTCGTGGGGGTCGACTTCGACGACGCGGTGCACGCCGACGAAGCCTGGGCGACCGCCAGCTACACCGACTGTTCGTTCATCGAGGCCGATCTGAGTGGCCTGCGCACGGTGAACGTGGTGTTCACCCGCTGCGACTTCACCGGGACCGACCTGCGCCGCTCGGTGCACGCCGGGAGTGCCTTTCGCTCCTGCACGTTCACCAGATCAAGCCTGTGGCACAGCGAGTTCCATCAGTGCAGCCTGCTGGGCTCGGTGGTGCAGAACTGCCGGCTGCGGCCACTGGTGCTCGACGAGGTGGACCTGACGCTGGTGTCGCTGGGCGGCGCGGACCTGCGCGAGGTTGACCTGTCGCGCTGCCGCCTGCGTGAGACGAACCTCGTGGGCGCCGACCTGCGCAAGGCGCTGCTTCGGGACGCCGACCTCTCCGGTGCGCGCACCAGTGGCCTGCGCCTCGACGGCGCCGACTTACGGGGAGCCACAGTGGATAGTGGTTTATGGACATCTGCTTCATTGACGGGAGTCCACATTGAACCGATGCAAGCTCTCGCCTTCGCCGCCGCTCACCGTGTGCAGGTGCATCTCACGGACGGGGCGTAGACCGGTGGCCGTGATCCGTCCTGCCCGGGCTGGCGATCTGGTGAGGCTACGCGCGGTGGAGCGCGCGGCAGGCGGTGTGTTCCGTGACATCGGCATGGGGCCGGTGGCCGACGACGAGCCCCTCACCGTGTCCGACCTGGCCGGTTACCAGCAGGACGGTCGGGCCTGGGTCGCAGTCGATGAGCAGGACCGGCCTGCGGCGTACCTGCTGATAGATCGGGTGGACAACGGTGCGCACGTCGAGCAGGTCTCGGTGCACCCTGACCACGCACGACAAGGTGTCGGCCTCGCACTGATCGACACCGCTGTTATTTGGGCGGCGCGGCACAACCTGGCGGCGCTCACCCTTACGACCTTCAGGGAGGTCCCCTGGAACGCGCCCTACTACACCCGGGTTGGCTTCAGGGTCATGACAGAGGACCAGATGACCAGCAGTCTGTGCCGCATACGCGAGCACGAAGCGGCCCGGGGCCTGGCTCGATGGCCGCGTGTGACCATGCGCCGACCCATCACCCGGCCCGTACCGCCTTCGGGCTGACTGATCGGTTGCGGACCCGGTGTGACGCCCGAGAGCACAATCTGCGACCACCCCGCGCGGACGCCGGTCCGCATAGCCCAGCGCCGGCGTGCGCTACGAAGCCGCGTCGCCACCGCGTCGCCACCGCGTCGCCACCGCGACTCCACCGTGCCGACCGGCTGACCGGTCTCTGCGACACTGATCCGGTGACCGCGACGCTCCTGGACGGCAAGGCCACCCGCGACGAGATTCTCGCCGATCTGCGCATTCGGGTGCAGGCACTCACCGCCGCGGGGCGCACCCCCGGGCTCGGCACCGTCCTGGTGGGCGCCGACCCCGGGTCGCAGGCCTACGTGCGCGGCAAGCACAACGACTGCGCGAAGGTGGGAATCGCCTCGCTGCGCAGGGACCTGCCGGCCGACGTCACGCAGGCGCAACTGGCCGAGACCCTGGACGAGCTGAACGCCGACCCTGCCTGTACCGGCTACCTCGTGCAGCTGCCGCTGCCCCGCCACCTCGACGAGGTGGCCGCACTCGAACGCATCGACCCAGGCAAGGACGCCGACGGGCTGCACCCGGTGAACCTAGGCCGGCTGGTGCTCGGCGCGGCCGCCCCGCTGCCGTGCACCCCGCGCGGCATCGTGACCCTGCTGCGCCGTTACGAGGTCCCGCTGGATGGCGCCCGGGTCACCGTCGTGGGGCGCGGGGTCACCGTCGGCCGTCCGCTTGGGCTGCTCCTCACCCGGCGCAGCGAGAACGCCACGGTCACCCTGTGCCACACCGGAACCCGTGACCTCGCCGGGGAGGTCCGCCGCGCCGACGTGGTGGTGGCTGCGGCCGGGGTGCCGCACCTGGTGACGGCCGACATGATCTCCGCGGGCGCCGCGGTCCTCGATGTGGGTGTCACCCGCACCGACGCCGGCCTGCTGGGTGACGTGGCGCCCGACGTCGCCGCGGTCGCCGGGTTTCGCTCGCCCAACCCCGGTGGGGTGGGAGTGATGACCAGGGCGATGTTGCTGGTCAACGTGGTGGAACTCGCGGAGGGAGCGAGGCCGCGCTGATGCCCAGACAGTCTTTGCTGCACCGAGTACGGACCGTGCACCTGCCGTTCCTCGCCGTGCTGCTCGTGGTCGCCATTGCGGTGGTGTTCGTGGTAGTGGACCGGTGGCGGCGCGGCGCGACGGCGCTGGGGGCCGCGCTGGTGCTCGGTGCGGTGCTGCGCGCGGTGCTGCCCGCCGACCGCGCCGGGTTGCTGGCGGTGCGCAACCGGCCGACCGACGTACTCACCTTCGGCGTGCTGGGGTTCGCCCTGGTGCTGCTGGCCGGCTCCATCGATTCGCTGGGGACCGACTAGTGCGCCGTCCGCTAGTTCCGTGCCGCCAGCTCCAGGGTCTCGGTGAGCAGGGCGCCGACGGCGTCGGCCTCCACCAGGAAGCCGTCATGGCCGTACACCGAGGGCACCACGCGCAGCCCCGCGCAGCCGGGTAAGCCCCGCGCGATCTCCTCCTGCAGCCGCAGCGGGTAGAGCCGGTCGGTGTCGATTCCGCCCACGACGACGGGCGTGGGGGTCGCGGCCAGTGCGGCAGCCACCCCCCCACGGGCGTGCCCCACATCGTGGCGGTTCATGGCCTGGGTGAGGGTCACGTAGCTGCCGGCGTCGAAGCGCGCGACGAGCTTGTCGGCCTGATGGTCGAGGTAACTCTGCACGGCGTACCGGCCGCCGTCCGCCGGGTTCTCCCCGGCCTGCGGACCGTTGCCGAAGCGCTGGTCCAGCTCGAGTTCGGCGCGGTAGGTGAGGTGGGCGATCTGGCGGGCGAGCCCCAACCCGACGCTCGGTGCGCGACCGGTGCGGTGGTAGTCACCGCGTTGCCAGTCGGGGTCGGCGGTGATGGCGAGCACCTGGGCGGACTGCGTTCCGATCTGGTCGGCCGTGGCCCTGGCCCCGGTGGCCAGCACGAGCGCAGCACCCACCCGAGCAGGGTGGCCCACCGCCCACTCCAGGGCCCGCATGCCACCCATCGAGCCACCCACCACGGCGGCCACCCGCTCGATGCCCAGGGCGTCGGCCACCGCGACCTCCACGGCCACCTGGTCACGGATCGACACGGCGGGAAAGCGCGAACCCCACGCGCGGCCGTCCGGTGCGGGCGATGCTGGCCCCGTGGTACCGCGGCAACCGCCGAGGACGTTCGTGGCGATCACGCACCAGGTGTCGGTGTCGAGCGCGGTCCCCGGGCCGATGACGCCCGGCCACCAGCCGGGAGAGGGGTGCCCGAGGCCGGCCGGACCGACCACGTGCGAGTCGCCGGTGAGCGCGTGCAGCACCATGATGGCGTTGTCGCGGGCGGCGTTGAGCTGCCCCCAGCTCTGCAGCGCCACGGTCACGCGGGGCATGACCACGCCCCCGTCGAGAACCTGCTCACCGACGGTGACGCGCTGCAGGACCCCGTCCGAACGCAGCTGCGGCGGGCGGGGATGCACGGGCGTGCGCTGAGCTATGTCGATCACGCCCCATCCGTGGCCGGGAGGCCTAACCGCCGGCGTGCGCTCCGGCCGGTGTGAACAGCGTCGCTAGCGCGCATGGTGGGGATCCTCGACGAGGGGCCCGCGCTCGCACGGACCCGCGCTTGCCCACCGGAACCGCTCCGGAAGGCCTGGTCATCACCCGGGGCACCCCACCGCGGAACGAGGGTTGCCGGCCAGCGAGCCGGGGCTTGACGCTGGCGCTCATGACCTGGCCAAGAGGATAGCGCGGTACCCGGTGGGCGCGCACGCGTCCCCCTGGCCGGTGAGCAACCGCGATCGTCACGCCCGGAGCAGGCCGAGCTCGCGCACCGCAGCGCGCTCGTCGTCGAGCTCGGCCACCGAGGCGTCGATCCGGCCGCGGGAGAACTCGTCGATCGCCAGGCCAGGCACGATCTGGTATCGGCCACCCGAGCAGGTAACCGGGAACGACGAGATCAGCCCCTCGGGCACCGCGTAGGAACCGTCGGACGGGACGGCCATGGACACCCAGTCACCGGCGGCAGTGCCATGCACCCAGTCGCGGACGTGGTCGATGGCGGCGCTGGCCGCCGACGCAGCCGACGACGACCCACGGGCCTCGATGATCGCCGCACCCCGCTTCTGCACAGTCGGGATGAAGTCGTCCTCCAGCCACGCCCTGTCGTCCACCGCCGCGGCGGCATTCTGGCCGTTCACCCTCGCGTGGAACAGGTCCGGGTACTGGGTGGCGGAGTGGTTGCCCCAGATGGTCATGGTCGCAATGTCACTCACCGCCGTTCGGGTCTTCGCGGCGAGCTGGGCGATCGCGCGGTTGTGGTCCAGCCGAGTCATCGCGGTGAAGCGCTCGCGCGGCACGTCCGGCGCGTTGCTCATGGCGATGAGCGCGTTGGTGTTGGCGGGGTTACCCACCACGAGGACCCGGAGATCGTCGGCGGCGTGCTCGCTCAGCGCCGCGCCCTGCGTGGTGAAGATGGCGCCGTTCGCGGCCAACAGGTCACCCCGCTCCATGCCCTTGGTGCGCGGGCGTGAACCGACCAGCAGGGCGATGTTCACCCCGTCGAACGCGACGTTCGCATCGTCGCTGATCCCGATGCCGCGCAGCAGGGGGAAGGCGCAGTCGTCGAGTTCCATCGCGACGCCGGTCGCGGCGCCGAGCGCGGGCGCAATCTCGAGCAGGCTCAGCGTCACCGGGGTGTCCGGGCCGAGCAGGGCACCGCTGGCGATGCGGAACAGCAGGCTGTACCCGATCTGGCCGGCCGCTCCCGTGACCGCGACCTTGACGGGGGTTGTGCTCATTGCTGCGCTCCTCAGGTGGTTCGGCGACGATGGCCTACCCGGCCCGGTATGCCCCGGCAGGTACGGCCGACGCTATCAACGTGGCTGGTGGACCTGGGACGGGCGCGGTCAGGTAACCGGCCGGCCGGGGGTGCACCAGTGAGCGGTGGGTAGGGAAATTCGTGGTGTCTGCGCAACCCGTCGTCGTGGGTTGGCGCCGTCGTGCCGGAGTGGGTGGTGTCCAAAAATGTCGGTGGGTCGAACTAGTGTTCGATGCATGTTGTGGACGGATGCTGCGGTTCGCGCCGTACCCGAGGTCCACGACGAGCCCGCCCTCGGCCAGCGCGGCCCGCACGTCGGGGGAGTGCACCAGCCAGCGGTCGCTGCGCCGCAGCCGGTTGGTGCCGGTGGTGCCGCGCGTGAACGCGCCAACGGGCTTGGGCGTGGTCCCCCCGACCGGCCTCGACGAGCCCCCGGCAGCGGCGCTCCTACGTCTCGCGTAGCCACTGCTCGGTGAACCGGTGCTCCGCGACGAGCAGCCGCACCACGTTGTCCGCCACCGCTTGTTCGATCTTCCCGCCGACCAGGGGCACGGGGCACCTTCGCCTCGCCCGTCGTCCCGCACGGTTGCCGAGGTGTCGTCGCCGGTCAGGGCGCTCGTCCCGCGCACGGTGGCCGGTGTGCCGCTGATCAGGGCTGTCACCTCGTAGGTGGCGGTGCTGCCGTCCAGCGCCCCCCCAGCTCTCGATGCGCACGATCGCGAGGTCACCCGGCTTGATCTTGCTGACGATGCCAGGGAGGTTCTCCGCGGCCACCACCTGGGTGAGGGTGACCTCCACGCCGCTGTCCGTCGCGGTGAGCGCGTCCAGCGTCGCGCCCGTCCCGCCGACCGCCACCACCGCCGCGTGGCGGCCTGGCGTCGTCGCTACGCTGCGGCCCATGGCGAGGGACCACGACACAGGCAGCTGCTGGAGTCGGTAGCCGTCCGTCGTGCGCGGCTGCGAGAGACCCTGCTCTGGGGCCGGGACCGCCGCGGCCGTGCCGGCGTTGACAACCTCAAGCGGTTCGGCACGAGCCTCATCGTGACGGCGGTCCTCTGCGCGGGGTGCGTGGGGTTCTCCTTCGTGGAAAAGCTGATCACCTCCCAGCGGGCGAGCACCGGCACGTCCACGTCGCAGTCGACAACCCCGCCCAGGCCGTCCGCGACGGGTACCCCGTGAGCGCGCCGATCACCGGGGTTGGGCTGACCCGCGTGACGCTGTGGGGTGCACGGCGACGGGTGGATCTGGTGCTGCCCTCGGAGAGCTCTGTGGCGACCTTGTTGCCGGACATCACTCGGGTGCTCCATGAGCCGACGGCGGCTTCCCCCCGCAGCTTCGCCCTGACCCTGGCGGACGGCACCGTCCTGGGCCTCGAGCAGAGCCTCCGCTCGGCCCAGGTGCGCGATGGTGCGGTGATTCGGGTGTCGCCGCTGTCGGTCGCCCCGCCGCCCGCTGTGGTCCGTGACGTCACCGACGAGGTGGCCGACGACCTGGCGTCAAGGCGGGGACGGTGGGGCCGCGGGCCACTGCAGCTCACCGCGTCCGTCGTCGCGGTGGTCGCGTTCGCGATCGCCTCCTTCCTCACCCGCGACACGGCGCCCGGGGTGGCCGGCGCCGTGCTGTTCGTGGTGGGCGTGGGGCTTGGCGTGCTGGCCAGTCGGCCCGCCGGCGTCACCCTCGTTGTCTCCGGCGGGGTAGCTGCCGCGGTCGACGTGCCTGCCCTGGTGGGGCGACTCGACCAACGGGCCGCACTCGCAGTGGTGGTGCTCGCGGTCGTGGTGCTGGGGCTCGGCGCGGTCACCGCCCGGTTGCGGACCGCCGTGACCGGTGCGACCACGGGCCTGGTCCTGCTCGCGGTCTGGGTGGTGCTCCGCCTCACCGACGTGGCCGTGGGCCGCACCGCCGCCGTGGTCGCGCTGCTGTCGATCGCACTGCTCGGGCTGGCTCCGCGGCTCGCTCTCGTCGCGTCCGGGCTGACCCGCCTGGACGACGAGGTCTCCGCCGGTCGAGCGGTGTCCTCGGTGCCCGTGCGCTCGGCGTTGGACACCGCGCACCGGGGGTTGTCCCTCGCGACCGGTGCTGCAGCGCTGGGAGCGGGCGTGGCCGGGAGCGTCCTCGCGCTGGCCGACGGCGGGTGGTCACTCGCGCTGGCGCTGCTCACGGCCGGCGTGACGATGCTCAGGGCCCGCTCGTTCCCGCTCGCGGCCCAGGTCGTCGCGGCGGTCGCCGCTGCGGCCGCGGTGGGCATCTGCCTCGGGGTGCGCTGGTTGACCGCGCCCGGGACGGAGCCGGTGGCCGTCGCCGGGGGAGCCCTCGCGGTCGCGGTCGCCGCCGTGCTGCTGCTCGAAGCCGCCCCGGCCGCGCACGTCCAGGCGCGGTTGCGCGTCACCGCGGACCGGGTGGAGGCGCTCGCCGTCATCGCCGTGCTGCCGGTCGTCGTTGGGGTGTTCGGGGTCTATCCGCGCCTGCTGGACGTGCTGTGAGCGCACCGTCACCGCACGGCCCTGGTCCAGCGGCCGGCCAGGGCACAGTCCGCCACCAGGGCCGGTGGCCGGCGCCACAGCAGCCCGGCCCGCCTCCGGGACCACAGCGCGCTCCCCGGCAAGCACCGCCTCCCACCACCTCGTCCCGGCCCGGCGGGCGGGTCCCGCTACGGTCCGAGCTCGAGGGGCGGGCACAGTCCGGCGACTCGCGAGCCACCCGGCTGCGAGCCCTGCTCGCCGGCCTGGTCGGCTCCGGCGGGAACACCCGAGAGCTGGCCGAGCAGGTCGCGAACATGCAGCGGCCCGTCAGCACCGGCCGTCGGATCGTCGTCGCGGCTGCCCGTGGCGGTGCTGGCCGCACAACGCTGACCGCCCTGATGGGCACCGCGTTCGCCACCCGTCGAGCCGACCCGGTGCTGGTGGTCGACGCGGCCCCGTGGCCAGGCTCGCTCACCTGGCGGCTCGGCCTCGTCGGGGCGGCCCCGCTGTCGGCCACCGCGCCCCGGGTGATGGGCCCGCAGGGTCGTCGCCTCGCGGACCTGGACGGCGTGCTCGCCAGGACGCCCGCGGGGCTGTGGTGCCTGCCCGGCGGCGATGGCGAGCAGGTCCCTGTGCACGTGGTGCGGGACGCGACGCGTGCGCTGTCCCTGTTGTGCGCGGTCACCGTCACCGACACCGGCGAGGGGCTCGGTGCCGCGAGCACCGGGTCCGTGCTCAGTGACGCCCACGCCGTCGTCCTTGCCGCCCCGTCCACGCCGGACGGGGTGGTGGCCACGGCGGCGTCGCTGGCCCGTCTCGGGGTGGGGAGCCCGGGCCTGCTCAGCCGCGTGGTAGTCGTACTCGTCGAGCTCGACCCCAGTGCTCGGTCGGCGCTGCGGGTGTCCGACGCGGTGACGGCCCTCGCGTCGTGGGGGGTCGCCGTGCTGCCGCTGCCCCACGACCGGCACCTCGCTGCCGGTGCCGCCGTCGCCGGTCGCCGTCTGGCCGCCGCCACCGTGCGGGCCACGCACCACATCTGCGCGGAGACCCTGGAACGGGCGGTGCAGGCGTGACCGTGCGCGTGCTGCACCGCCCTGCCCGGGCCGTGCAGCCGGTGCGGGGGCAGGCACCACTGCGGGTGGAGGCGCCGCCGACCATGTCCGACGGGAAGGGGGCCGGCGGTCTGCAGAGTCTGCTGCCCCTGCTCGGCACCGGGGTCTCCATGTCGGTGATGGTGTTCGCGCGAGGGTCCAGCTTCGCCGCCATCGGAGCCATCGTCATGGTCGTCTCGGTGGGCGCGGCGGGCGCCCTGGTGCTCACCCAGCGAGGCCAGGCGGGGCGCAAGCGGCGGGCCCAGCGCGAGACCTACCTCGACTACCTCGACGGCCTGCGGGACGAGCTGCGGGCGTGGGAGGAGGAGTACCGGGCACGCGCCATGGAGCCGGATCCCGCTCCGGACCGCCTCCTGGACCTGGTGCGCGACCCCGCCCGACTCTGGGAGCGGAGGCGCACGGACCCGGACTTCCTGCACGTGCGCCTGGGCACCGGTGCCGTGGCGGCGCGTGAGGTCGACGTGCAGTCGTCGGCCTCGATGAGCACGCCCGCCGACCCGTTCATGGTGGCCGAGGCGCAGGGCCTCGTGCGGCGCTTCTCCGAGGTCCGCGACGTGCCGCTGCGCGTGCCCCTGGACCGCGTCGGCGACGTGTCGGTGATCGGCGGACGCGAGCCGGTGCTCGAGGCGGCGCGGGCCGTGCTCGCCCAGGTCGTCTCCCTGCACTCCGCCGAGGACGTGCGGGTGGCGGTGCTCTGCGCCCCCGAGCGGCTGACGGACTGGGCGTGGGTCCGCTGGCTGCCGCACGTGACCGCGCCGGGCCGGATCGGTCCCGCGGGACCGCAGCCCCTGGTCGCGAGCACGCCCGAGGCCCTCGTGGAGCTGCTCGCGGAGGACCTCGCCCAGCGGGCTTCCCTGGCGGCCAAGACCTACCGGCAGGAAGTGGGCGGGGCGGACACCGCCCGTGCGAACGGACGACTGCTCGTCGTCGACGACTGCCACGGCAACGTCGCGCAGGCGCTGCTGGGCGACGCGGGCGTCCCGCTCGCCGAGCTGGGGATCACCGTGCTGCACCTGGTGGCCGACCGGCTGCAGGAGCCCGGTGAGGTGTCGGCCAGGCTCACCTGCGACGACGAGGGATCGGTGCTCGTGGAGCGGGTCGGCGCGGGTGCCGCCGCCGGTGTGTCCGGCACGCGGGACATCGTCTCCCTCGACCAGGCCGACGCCCTGGCCCGCGAGCTCGCCCCGCTGCGGCTGTCTGCGGACTCCTACGACGACGGGTACAGCACGTCCCCGGCCAACTTCTCGGAGCTGCTCGGCATCACCGACCCGGAAGACCTGGACGTGGCCTCGTGGTGGCGGCGGCGCAGCGACCGGGACTTCCTCCGCGTTCCGATCGGTGTCGACTCGGCCGGCAGGCCGGTGCTGCTCGACCTCAAGGAGTCCTCGCAGCTGGGCATGGGACCGCACGGGCTGTGCGTCGGCGCCACCGGCTCGGGCAAGAGCGAGCTGCTGCGGACGATGGTCCTGGCCCTGGCGCTGACCCACCCGCCGGAGCAGCTGGCCCTCGTCCTCGTCGACTACAAGGGCGGCGCCACGTTCGCGCCGTTCGAGTCACTGCCCCACGTCGCCGGGCTCATCACCAACCTCATCGCTGACGACACCCTCGTCGAACGGATGTACTCGAGCCTCGAGGGCGAGGTCACCCGTCGCCAGCAGGTCCTGGCCGCCGCGGACAAGAGCGTGGACATCACCGAGTACGCGCTGCGCCGCGAGGAACGGGGTGCTCCTGCCGCGATGCCGGCCCTGCCCCACCTGGTGGTGTTCATCGACGAGTTCGGCGAGCTGCTCAGCGCCAAGCCGGAGTTCATCGAGCTGTTCCTCAAGATCGGCCGCATCGGGCGGTCCATCGGCGTGCACCTGCTGCTGTCCAGCCAGCGCATCGAGTCGGGCAAGCTGCGCGGCTTGGACACCTACCTTTCCTACCGCCTCGGCCTGCGCACGCTGTCGGAGATGGAGTCCCGCACGGTGCTGGACACCCCGGACGCGTTCCACCTTCCCGCGGTGCCCGGGTTCGGCTACCTCAAGGTCGACGTCACCGTCTACGAGCAGTTCAAGGCTGCCTACGTGTCCGGGCCGCTCCAGCACGAGGCCGACCCCGCCGCGCCGGCTGCCGCTCCCCGCGTGGTGGCGATGGCCCACTACGGCTCGCGCTCCCCGGCCGTCGGTGCCACCGCGGCGCAGGAGCCGGGAGCGACTGCGCGCAGCACCGGGCCCACCCTGGCCTCCACCGTCATCACCGCGCTGGTCAGGGCCGGCGATCGGGTCGCGCCCATCTGGCTCCCGCCGCTGCCGGACGCCGTGACGCTGGGCACCGTCGGCGGGGGGTGGGTCGTGGAGCACGGCCGAGGCGTCCAGCTGCGAACGACAGCGCCCACCCGCGGGCTGTCGGTGCCCGTCGGTCTGCTTGACGACCCGGCGCGCCAGGAGCAGCGGACGTGGTTGGTGGATCTCGACGACGGTGGCGGCAACCTCGCCGTCCTGGGGGGACCGGGCTCCGGGAAGTCCACGGCGCTGCGCACGTTGGCCCTGGGGCTGGCGGCGAGCCACACCCCTGAGCAGGTGGGCATCTACGGGGTGGACCTGCTGGGCTCCTCGCTGCGCCCGCTGGAGGAGCTCCCGCACGTCGGGGGCGTCGCGGGCCGCGACGACAGGGAGCGGGTGCGGCCCACCGTGGACGAGGTGCATGCCGTCCTCACCCAGCGGGAGGTGCTGTTCCGCCGGCTGCGGCTGGACGGGCCGGCCGACCTGCGGCGTGCTCGGGCAGACGGGCGGCTGCCGGAGCTGTCGTGCACCGACGTCGTGCTGCTGGTGGACGGTTACGGCCAGCTCGGCGTCGAGTTCGAGCCGCTGGAGCGCAAGATCCACGAGCTCGTCGAGCGTGGTGGGCGGATGGGTGTGCACGTCGTCGTCACCGCGCGCCGCTGGAACGAGGTGCGGGGAGCGCAACAGGTGGCGTTCGGCAACCGGGTGGAGCTACGGATGGCGGAGCCGGCCGAGTCCAGCCTCAGCGCCACGGTGGCAAAGAAGCTGCCCCGCGGTCGGCCTGGCCGCGCCATCACCACCGGGGAGCAGGTCGGCCAGTGGGCGCTGCCGCGCCTGGACACGGTGTCGGACACCGACCTGGCGGGCCTGGGACAGGCTGCGGAGCTGCTGCGGGGTGCGTGGACGGGAACGCTGCCGGCACCCGTGCGAGTGCTCCCTGACGTGCTGCCCGCCGCTGACGTGGTCCCCGACTTGGCCACCCCTGGCGTCGTGGCCCTGGGCCGGTTCGAGGACGACTTCTCCCCGGCGACGCTGGACGTAGACGGCGGGGACCAGCACCTGCTGGCTCTCGGCGACACGGCCAGCGGGAAGACGAACCTGCTGCGCATGGCCATGACCGCGCTCGCCGACCAGTACACGCCGGACGAGCTCGTGTTCGCGGTGTTCGACCCCCGTCGCGGCCTTCGCGGGGCCGTGCACGAGGACTACGTCGGCGGTTACGCCGACACCACGGCGCTGGCCACCCAACTGGCCGGTGCTGTCGCCGGTGAGCTGGCCCAGCGGGCCGGCGCCCCCGAGGGCGGGCCGCTCCCACCCCGTGTCGTGCTCGTCGTCGACGACCACGACGTGCTCGGCGGGGGTGGGACCTTCCCCCTCGCGGCCTTCACCCCGCACCTCGCGAGCTCGCGCGACCTGCGACTGACCGTGCTCATGACCCGGCGCGTCCTGGGGGCAGGCCGTGCACTGTTCGAGCCGTTCACGCTCGGGGTGCGGGAGTCGGGGGCACTGGTGCTCCTGCTGTCCGGGGACCCGTCCGAGGGGGCGCTCTTCCCGGGGGTGCGCCCCCGCGTCCTGCCGGCCGGCCGCGCGCAGGTCGTGCGGACCGGTGTCCACACCCGCACCGCGCAGATCGCGTGGTGCCCCGCCCGCCGGGAGGGCCCGTGACGCTGGACTCCGTCGCCGTGTGCGCCAGCAAGCCGGACGTGGCCGCCATCCTCGACGCCCTGCTGGCCGCCGGGCCGCAGCTGGGTCTGCAGCCAGTGCCCCGCAGCGGCGAGGTGCAGCTGCTCGACGAGGCCGGCCGGGTGCTCGTCAGCATCGACGGGCCGATCCTCGTCCAGGTTGCGGGTGAGGCGCAGCGGCTGCTGGGGGTGGAGTCCGCACCGGACCCGTCCTGGTGGGTGACGTGCCGGGCCGACGGGATGCTGCCGGGCGCGACCGCTGCCGCGGACCGGTTGTGCGCCGAGCTGGTCCGCGCCGCAGGGGGCCTGACGTGGCCTCGCTGAGCCCGGGTGCGCCGCACCTCGATGGCGTCACTGAGCACGTCCTGGTCGTGGAGCAGGGTCGACCCCGGGTCGGGCTCAGCACCGCGATCGCGGGAGCCGTGGGCGAGGCGGCCGCCACCGGGCGGGAGCTGGTGCTGCTCACCCCGTCACAGACGCGCCTCACCTTCGCAATGGAGCTCGCCCTCGGTGGTCCCGGCACCCGCTGGGTGGTGCGCACCGGCGACCGGTTCCACGACGGATTCACCGGTCTGGGAGTGCGGTGGGACCGCACCCGCTTCGTCGACGACGAGCCCGACGTGACGGGCGTCCCGGAGTCCCGGCGGACGCTCGCCGCCGTGCTCATCCCAGGATGCCCCGCCCGCGTGGTGGCACCTGCCGCCGATCGACCTCACCGGCACGACGCCCGGCACCCTGCGGGTCACGGCCACCACGCTGCACCCCGCGACCGACGCCCTGGAGCTCGGCGCGAGCTTCGTCGCGCTCTCGGAGGGGCTGACCGGACCACCGCGCGGCTGGGGGGTGGCCGAGCCGGTCACCCAACCGTGGTCGCCCCGCGAGCTGACCCGCCACGTGCGCGGTCGGATGCCCCGCGCGACCGTCACGGTGCTCGGGGGTTCCGTGTCGGACCCGACACTGGGGCTGCTCGCGGTGCAGCGGGTGGACTCCGGGGTGCGGGAGGAGCTGACGATCGCGGTCGGCGCCCGGACGGCACCACCGGACGGCTTCCTGGAACCCCTCGTCCGGCGGGTCGCGGCCACCGGCGTCCGGGTGATGGCGGTGTTCTGGCAGCCGGGGCGCGGTGGTGTCTACCGCGGCGGCGGGGGACTGCCCGCGGCCGTCCCGCTGGGGATGTACCTCACCGATCCCGACGGTCTCGCCGCGGTCGGTTCGCTGGCGCTCGGTGCGGGGCTCGTGCCGATCCCGGCGGGCCAGGGACAGGGCGGTTGGCTGGCCTTCGGCGTCAGCGACCCGTTCGGGCAGCTCGCGGAGGTGCTGCTGGTGGGCGGACGGGGTTCGGGCTGAACCCTTCGCAGGGGTGGTGTCCGGTGCTAACTAACTTGTGAGCGGTGCCACGCTGGGGGGCCTTCGGCCTCTCGTGCACATCGAGGTGGCGGGTGCGATCACGCGTACCGCCCGGGGTTGAGCGGTACGGGGAGGTCGACATGAAGTTCGACATGGGTCAGTCCACGTTGGCGTCGTTGACGAAGCAGACGTCGTCGTCCTCGGACGACCTGGGTTCCTTGATCAGGCAGCTGGTGGACGCGGTGACGCCCCTGGAAGGCAAGTTCAACGGGGCCGGTCGGCAGGCGTTCGACGGCTTCAAGGCTCGCACGGACGAGGTGACGGCGGAGCTGAACTCGTCGCTGCAGGCCATCGTGGGTGGTCAGTCCGGGATGGACACCGCGTTCGGTCAGGGCGACACGGAGATTGTCGGACAACGCTTCGGGTGCAGCGGGTTCGGCGAACTTTGACGGGGCGCGCTTCCGCGCGCGGTGATCACCGCGCCGCCCCGGTCGGGGTGGGTGCGCGAGTTGTTCTCGAGGGGAGCAGTCATGGCCAGCACGGACAGGCGCAGCTTCGACACCGGTGTGTCGCAGCAGGTTCAGGGTGACATCGCGGGGATCGTGGGTCGGCTGGAGGCGCTGATGGGTCAGCGTGACCAGGCGGTGGCCTCCGCCATGGGTGATTTCACTGCCGACGGTGTGTCGGACGACTACGCGGTGGTGGAGCAGCGGTGGAAGTCCGCCTCGCACGAGGTGCGGACGATCATCAACCTGGTGAAGACGACGATGATGCGCAACGACGAGACCGCGGGGACGACGCAGTCCCGGGCGCGGACCGCGGTGCAGAACATCGGCTGAGCAGGGCCGAGACGGGTGCAGCGGGCTTCTGAGGAGGGGGTGCGCGGTGGCGGTGTGGGACATCCATGCGGCTGGGGTCCAGGCAGTGCTGAACCGAACGGAGTCCGAGGCGGCACCACTGGACACGTTCGGGGCTGAGCTGAACACGGAGCTGACCGGGGCGTTGACAGAGTCGTCCTCCCAGCTGGTGGCTGCGTCGGTCCAAGGACTGATGGACGTGAAGATGAAGGACATCGAGTTCGTGTACACGCGGATCGGGTCGGCGACCCAAGCGGCGTACGCGGCGACGTCGGCGTACCTGGCTGGTGACGTGGAGATGGCCGCGAACGCCCAGGCTGCGGCCACAGCGGCGCCGGGGGTGTCCGCCCCCGGCGCCACCGGGGGCAGCCGGGCGGTGGCCCGGTGATCACCCCGGGGGCGATCCCGCAGGTCACGGGGGATCTGGATGCGTGTTATTCGCATGGGTTCATGGTGTCGGTGTTGGGGTCGCGTTTCGCTGACACGGGTTCGGCGGTGATGCGGTCGTGGTCGGGGTTGTCGGGGGTGTACGTGGCTCCGGAGTCGGGGGTGTTGCTGCAGGCCATGGTGCCGGTCGCGTTCACCGCGGGTGGTGTGGGCGCCGACCTGAACACGACGGGGTCGGCGATCATGGTGTACGCCACGGCGGTGCGCCCGATCAAGGCCCGGTTCCAGGGCTGGGACGTCATGGGTCAGTCGTGGAAGGGGCTGGGAGCACTCGCGATCGTTGCTGCGTCGCCGCAGGTGATGTTCAGCAATCAGGGGTTTCCGGGTTACCAGCCGGGTGAGATCCAGGCCACCGTGACCGGGATGGGCAAGGGCCTCATTGCCTATGACCGGTGGAGCTCGGATCCTGCCCAGGCGGCGGGGGAGTCGGTGTTCAACATCGCCACGTTCTTCATCCCCGTGGGTGGTGCTGCCGCGGGGACCGCGAAGGCCGCGTCGCTGGTGGGCAAGACCGCCCAGGTGGTGGGTGTGGCGGGCACGGCCGCGAAGGTCGCCGACGTTCTGAAGGCCAGCCGGGTCGCCGATGTCGTGGCCGGGGTGCGCACCACCTTGGACCTGCGCCTGAACAACGCCGCGAACGCCCTACACACGGCGATGGGGGGACCGGACCGGGCCCTGGCCGGCCCGGGCCGCCGGCACCTGCCCGAGGCCCCGGTGCCGCACACCCCGGACCTGCACGCCACGACCGTCCACCCCGACGCGCCCGCTGCCCCGCACCCGGACGGGCCGACTGGCTCCCACGGCGAGGGCGCGCCACCACACGGGCCTGGCCGAGAAGCTGTCGTCCGTGACGAACGCGGACACGTTAAAGGTGTACCGGGAGACCCTGCACAGACGCTTCAGCGGCGTGTCGAGCTCGGGTTTCCCAACACCCTGAGTGATCCGCGTGCGAGTCCCTTGTTCCCGCCCGGATACGACCCGCTTCACGGGCATTCCGTCGACCAGGCGATCCACGACCTGTCCAACGGATCCTACCCGGACGGTAGCCCGGTATGGGACTACGCCAATCAAGCTCCAGATGGCGGCAAAATTGTTGGCGATGCGAGATACCCGGTGAGTCACGAACCAGTTGCCGACTGGCCTCGTCATAGACCGATTCGGGGATCCTCGAGGAAGCTTCGCCTCGCCCGAAGGAGTGCCATATCCGAGCCGCGGACTACCACCCGAGGCGGCTGGATCTGTTTATCACCAGTATCGGGTTGTTCGGGAGATTCCGGGTAACCTGGTGGAGACCAGTTTTGTGGAGAAGGCCTTCTACGAGAGCCGTGGAAATCCGCCGGGTATTCAGTATTCTTTTTCAAAACGGATTTCCGAACTTCTCGAGGAGGGCTACCTGGAGGTAGTAGACTGATGCTCAACTCGATTACGACGTCAGGTTAGTGAGGGTGATGAGATGGATATCTGGGATGTGCGACGACTGGCTGATGCCGCCGGGATGTCGATGAGCTGGTCCGTGACTGACCGACCTGTTGGTGACGGGCGCCCGTCAAACTCATGGGTTGTAGCACCATTGAAAGACGGTGCTGATTCTCGATGGACGATCTTCTACACGGAGAAGGGAATCGACGGGCGTTACGAGTACTTCGACACGGAGGATGACGCGTGCCAGTGGGCGGCCAAGATCATTGAGAAGGATGCCGCCTTCGCACGCGAGCCCGTCCACGTCCTCACCGATGAAGAGCGGGCGGAGTCTGCCGAAGTGCGGAGAAAGTATCTCGAGAAAATGAACATTCCGGAATGGAAATAGATCGACCTACGCGGAGGCTCCAGGTAGAGACCCAGAGTAGTGCGCTGTCGGCTGTCTGTGCAGCAGCGGGACTGGATCAGGGCAAGCTGGCGGGGATGTTGGGGTTGCCCGGGTTTCCGTTCGTATCCGTCGCTGAGGTGGGCGGTGCGGTGCAGGTGCAGCTGCATGGCCGCGAACGCCCAGGCTGTGGCTCCAGCGGCTCCGGGGGTGCCCGCCCCCGGAACCGCCCGGGGGGCCGTCGGGCAGTGGCTCGGTGATCTCGCCTGGCTGGTGTGGCGGGCACGGTCGCGAAGGTCGCCGACGTCGTGAAGGCCAGCCGGGTCGCCGATGTCGTGGCCGGGGTGCGCACCACCTTGGACCTGCGCCTGAACAACGCCGCGAACGCCCTACACACGGCGATGGGGGGACCGGACCGGGCCCGGGCCGCCGGCACCTGCCCGAGGCCCCGGTGCCGCACACCCCAGACCTGCACGCCACGACCGTCCACCCCGACGCGCCCGCTGCCCCGCACCCGGACGGGCCCTCCACACCGCACAGCGAGGCCGCACCGCCCACCCAGACGGCTCCGGCCGCGCCAGCCGCCCCTACCCACTCTTACGGCTACGACTCCGGCGGCGCCATCAAGGGAACTCCTGGCGACCCCGTGACAACCCTGCACGGCAGGGTGGACGGTGGACTTCAAGATGTTCTTCGCGACCCTCGCACGGCCGGCTAGATCCCCCCGGGTTACGACCCGCTTCACGGCCTGACCGAACTACAGTATTTCGACAAGTGGGGCTCAAACTCCCAATACTTAGAGTGGAGTTTCGCACTGTTGTTGATTCGTCAGGCGGCCTCCGCGAGCGTGTTGAGCAGGGCGTCGGTGATTTTCGCGGGGAGCCGTGCGTGAGCCGATATGGCTGTAATTCGTTGCTGCCACAGG
>JAABUV010001901.1_pt1 | contig 29483 bp, 31 predicted proteins | sample 5559971 | NCBI WGS metagenome assembly JAABUV01 (sample SAMN10711881, study PRJNA513362) | rock metagenome | isolation source: Antarctica rocks | place: Antarctica: Victoria Land, Knobhead nord | collected 2015-12-19
GCGCGCCTCCGCCTCCACGCGCGCGCCGTCCCGGTCGGGGTGGAAGCCGGGGTAGTAGTACAGCTGGCCGCACGTGTAGCGCGACAGCGCGCCGAACGACGCCACGTCGATGAAGCCCGGGCTGCCGCAGCGCAGCACGACGAGCAGCTGTCAGGTACTGACATTGGCCGCTGTGTGTAGGAGAAAAGGCGTAGCAACACACCACGACAGGAGGCGCGGTGCGGGACACTGCATGGCTGGCCGCCAGAGCTCCAGCCCTGCGGCCGACGCAGCAAAATGGCGCGTGCGTCAGCGCACACTGGGCACGCCTTCCGGTGCTCACACACACCGGCCATGCAAAGCAACCTCCACCTCACACCCACACTCGCGTTGCGCCTGAGCCCCGCTCGACCACGTCTGCAGGCGCGATACGGTATTCAGGACATGGGCCGGGGCAGGGTTCGGGCCGGGGCGGCACCAGAAGATGAACACGTCGACGGCGATCTGCACGCGCGAGCACTCGGCCGCGTACTTCTTCCAGAAGCTGTCGTCGGGCTGCCGCAGCTTGGGCTCCGCATCGGTGCCCCACAGCATCGCGTTGTCGCGCTGCTTCACGCGGCCCACGCCTGCGCGCGCGCATGGCGGCAGTTGCGGCACGCTCCGCGCTCGCACCACGCGGTTGTGGCGGCGCCGCGACGAGGTTTGCATCATTGCGCCGCCACCTGAGTGCCTGGGCAGCGCACGATCTGCCTCGCATGTGGGGAGTCTGCGCGACAGGCCGCGTGTGTGACTGACCTACAAACATCTGCGTGTATGGTTGAGCTGCAGACACAGCGGACATGTGGCACCTGGCCGAGAGTACTCCGGCGGCGTCAAGGGACCGCACCCAGGGAGGGCACCGCGCTCTGGAAGAGCAGCATCTTGCCGCCGATGGGGCTCACGACCATGAAGGCCGCCTGCAATGCGGGGCCCATCGCGCTCTCCACCTGGCCCCGCCCGCGCGCGCGGCTCAGCCGCACTATTACGCTTCCCAGCGAACTGCGAACTGAGTCAACTGTTTGTGCCGCGCTGCGCCGCATTTTTACGCTTCCCAGCGAGCTGAGCATTCTATATGTGCCGCGCTGCACTGCAGTGCGAGGGTTGGTGAGGGGCAACTCCAGCCTGATGTATACACGGCCAACCTCGTGCTTGTAATGAGAGTGACCCGCTCACCAGCAGGCTCCCCGTTGCGGAACCCCTGGGACGCGCGCCGGGGCGCCGACAGAAACCAAGAGGCGCAGGCTTGGCGGCCGTACGCAGCGGCGAGGTCACCGTCTGCCTAAGCAGGCTCGCCCGCGCAGCACCGCAGCAAGTCATATCCTCCGCAGCAAGTCATAACCCTATGTAAACCCCATCTCTCACCGAGCTGTTGACCGCGAACGTGGACGGTAGCGAGTCCAGCAGCGCCTCCACCACGCCGCGCGACTCTGCCAGGTTGACCAGCAGGTCGTCCGGCAGCGGCACGAAGGGCTCTGACAGCTCCGCCACCACCTGCGCGCTAGGTTAGGGTAGGGTTAGCCTACGGCGCTGCACGGGTCGGCCCTCCAGACGAGCGCGCTCCGCACGCTGCGCACGCTGCGCGCAGCGTATGTGCGTGAACTGTGTCTTCTGCGTGCGCCCGGGGGATAGGGTCAGGGGCAGGGCGCGCAGGGGGGAGGCGCGCCATCATCTGCGGCTGCGTCAGCCCGGCCTTGAGGTTGTAGAAATGCAGCGCGGTGTCAAACGTCAGGAAGCCGATGCGCGTGCGCTCGCCGCCCGGCAGGCGGTCGAGGCTGGCGCGGATGGCGCGGCAGACGTGTGCGAGCACGCCGCTCGCGACCGCCGCGTGGCTCACGTCGATCACGAAGAAGAACGCCGGCGGCATCGGCGGCCGCACCTGCGTGCCACGCGGGGTGCCTATGTTAGGGTTAGGGTTAGCAGGTGGGATCAACCCGCCCCTTGTAGCCCGCCCCTCGCAGCTCAAACAGCATGCCTTCTGGCGCCGTCAGAGCCACGTGGCTGCCACATTACACCGCAGTCTCTGCAAGGCTCGGCTGTGCGCCGCCTGCCATCCTGGCTATGATACCCGGCCGCCCCTGCAGGCCAGCCCTAGGGCCTAAGTCGCTGCTCCAACACAGGAGGCTGCGGCCGCACTCTCTCGGGCGAGGCGCCCTTCATGCGCGGCCTGCAGGAGCAGCAGGCACAGCGCCCTTGAGCGCCCCGGCCGCGTGGGTGCTGTATTGGGGTCAGGATTAGGGCACGCACCATGTACTCCTGCGGCGCGATGTACTCCACGCTGCCGCACGCCATCTCCGGGTGCTCCTGCGCGTCCAGCCGCTGGCCGTCCGGGCCCAGCATGCACTGGAACTCCATTGGCGTGTCGTTCGCGCAGCCGCACACGTTGCACAGGAAGCGCCTGCGCGCGCACGCGCGGCCGCTCCGTAAGGTTAGGGCAGGCTTAGGGTTGGGGGTGACAGCGCAGGGGCTGACGGCTGACAGCCGGCCAGGCCGGCGGTGGCCGGCCTGCGCCTGTCGGCGCGCAGCCGTGCTTGCCTCCCGTTTCTCTCCTTGCAGAGCGTGCTACGCCGCACCGGGGCTGCGGGGACGGGCACGGGGTCCCACATCCCTCGATGGTGCACTTTCCCCAGCATCGGCCCAGCAAGCTCTTTGAAAGGAAGACCTCAGCGCGGCAGTGCCGGGGCTGGCGCGCTCCCTGCCGCGGACTGGGAGACGCGACACAGAAACGCGCTGACGCGCTGGCGAGCTTCCAGGCCCTGTCCCCGCACCCTGCCGACGCGCCTGGGCACCACGGCAGCCGACGCGGCCGGGCGGCGCACCGGCCGCCGTCCTGCCACAGCATGAAGGGGTTGATGTACGTGCGGCAGCGCTTGCAGCGCACGATGCCGGCCGGGCCGAGCTGGATGACGGGCACGTCGTCCTGCGGGTCGGCCAGCGGGTGCACGATGGCGCCCAGCGGCAGCTGGAAGCGCGCGCGCAGCGACTGCGCCGCGCCGCACGCAGACGCACTCAGGCAGTGCTTCGTGCCGATTATGGGGTCCGTGTGACTGGCCTACGATGCTTGTCGGTCATGTCACTCCTGGCACGCCACTCCTGCAAGTGCCCCACGTCGAGTCGCAGAGGACATGCGGCTCGCGGGCGCTGAGCGGCCTCGACAGCCCGCACGTGCGAGCGGGCAGCGCGCCTGCTGCGCCGGCACCGCGTTGGTGGTCAGCCGGATGAAGCGCGGGTCGCAGTTGCCCTTGTGGTAGGGCGGCGGCGGCCGCGCCGCGGGCTCCGCCTCAGGCCCCGCCGGGCGCGGCAGGTACGAGGGGTCGGCGCTGGGGTCCGGCTGCCCCGGTGCCGCGGGGCCCAGCTGCAAACCCTCAAACTGATCCAGAACCTGTGCGCGGGCAGAACCCGCCTCCCTGTCAGGCTCTCACCTCTGCGCGGCGCATCTTAAGGGCACAGCCAGGGACGCAAACGCTTCGCGCCTGCTTGGCCGCATGCTTATACTACTATTGTTGCTGTGGAGTCAGCTATGCAATCTGCAACACATTGAAAGCCCCGCAGGCTCTGCGGCGAGCTCCCAAGTGCCCGTGTAGGCCCGGCTGCCCGGGCGAGCGTGCCACCGTGCCGCCGCCCCACGCGAGCTGCCGGCCCGCTCCGCCAGCGGCAGCTGATACAGACAAGGCGCTGACGCAGGCGGGAGATGGTCAGAAGAGCGGGGGCTGGGAGGGCACGCGCACCGCCTGCGTAGGGTCGCCGTACCCCGGCGCGCCCGGGAAGCCCGGCGCCTGCGCCTGGCCAGGCGCGCCGAAGCCCGGCGCCTGCATGCCGCCGGGCTGGAACATGCCTGCGCGCGGCGCGCCCGGGCGGTCGGCCAGCCTGGTCCAGCCTTATGTGACAGAGTCGCCGAACAGACTCCACCGGCGCTGCCACGCAGCCAGTCGGCGGGCTGGCTGCTCTGGAGGCAAGTCGAGACGCGCCACGACTAGCTGCGTTGGCAACCTATGCCTGGCGGCGGATTGGTAGCGCATGGTGTGTAGCACACCCCGCTCAGAACAACGGCGCTCGGAGCAGCAGTGCGTCCGACCACACACCGCCTGCTTGCCAACAAGCGCTCGGTGCCCTGGGCCGGGGATGGCGCGCGCGGCCGCACCTGGCGCCGGCGGCGGCTGCCCGAATGTTGGCGGCGCGCGCGGCTGCGGCGGCCCCGCGCCCGGCCGCGCATACATCGCCGCCGCGCCGCCCGGGGGCGGCGGCACCCCGCCCGGGAGCCCCACCCCTGGAGGCCCGCGCCCGGAGGGCGCGAACGCCGCCCCGGGCGGCCCCGCGCCCGGCGGCGGCGGCGCAAAGCCGCCCGCGCCCGGCGGCGGCGGCGGCGCAAACCCTGACCCTATCCTGCCAGGCTGCGCGGGCGCAAAGCCGCCGCCGCCGTACTGCGGCGCGCTTTGCGGGCCGCCCGGCGGGCCCTGCGGCCGCTGCGCGTACTGCGGGGGCGCCCCTGGGGGCGCCTGCGCATACGCGCCCCTGCCCGGGGGCGGCCCGGCGGGGTACGAGCCGCCGGGCGCGCCGTCCGGGTAGCCCGCGCGCGAAGCGGAGGGCCCACCATTCGCCACAGGCCCGCCCGGCGGCCGCGCGCCTGAACAGGCGCGGCACCAGCGGTCAGGCAGACGGCGATCAGGCCTCCGTGCGCTGTGCTGGGGCCGGAGCGCGGTCTGCGGACACAACAGCCATAGGCTGGACACGGCCGCTTTGTGACAGCGACGCCGTCTTCATTCATAGCCAACGGCTGGCCACAGCTGCGCCCGCCTGCGGCGAGGCACCATGCACCACCTACCTCTCAGCTGGCCTCGTGGCGGGAAAGGGTTTACAAGCAGACATTTGGTGCAGCACCCTGCCCGGTGTACACGTCCTGCCCGGTGCACACGTCCTGCCCGACCAACCAGCACACCCAGATGTCTTCACTCCTGGTGACGGCAAGGCGCGCCTGGCTGCTGCGCGCCGCCAAATGCGCCGGGCGCGGCGCCGCCAGGGTATGGCGGCCGGTACCCTGCCGCGCCGGGGCCCTGTGGCCCGCCCAGCGACCCGCCGCTGCCGGCGGGGCCCAGGGAGCCGCTGCGCGCGCCTGGGGGCCCGCCAGGCGGGCCCGCCCCGCCCAGGGCCCCTCCGGGAAGCCCCCCGCTGCCGCTGGGGGGCCCTAGGGAGCCGCTGCGCGCACCAGGCGGCCCGCCGGGCGGCCCGCCGCCTGAAGGCAGCCGCCCCAGCGGCGCCGACGCCGGCGCAAACCCGCCGCCGCCTGCGGCGCGGCAGCCGCGTCACGATGGCCGACCACCCTGGCCGAGCCTTGCCCCACACCTGACAGGGCGCTGTTGCGCGCACCCCGGTTCGCCGCTCCTCAGCACACACGTAGGGGCACATACACGGGCAGCAAACAAGGGGCGCATAGGTTGCGTCCCGCGCGCGGCACCCTGGTATCCAGAGCGCCCGGCAGTGCTTTGCAAGGCGCCTTGGCAGAGGTCAGGGCGGGCTGCGCACCAGGCGGGGCCCGCCCAGCCAGCCCGCCCTGCTGCTGCGGCGGTCCTGGCCGACCGCTCCCCGGAGGCTGGCCGCCTGGCACACCACACACGCTCGCAAGCAGAGTCAGCGAGCGCTTGCACGCTTGCCCACTGGCCAGCGCCGACAGCCCCTGCTAGCTCCTTCTGGCAGACTGTTGCCTGTTCGCCGGCTGCCCGGCGCTGCACAAGCCTGTCCGGCAGGCTGACAACGTGTAGCAAAACTCCTTGTCCTTCCCGCAACCGCCGCGGCGGGACAGCATGCTGCCACCAACGCAACCAAGCAGGGCCGAGAGGGTCTATGCTCTCCGGCCGGAAAGAACAAGGCGCAGCGCGCTCGCGGTTGCAAATTGCGTGTGATCAAGCGGCTGCGCGAGTGATCGGCTGCACAGGGCAGCGCTTGAAGCCGCCGCGCGAGAGCGTGACAGGCAGCGACTCATATGTCCCAGACGCCCCGCCCGCCGCGGCAACACAGGGCGCCGTGCGGCACCTGGTTGCGCGGCGTAGCCGTAAGGCTGCTGCGGCCGCTGAGGAGGGACGCCGGCCATGGATCAGCGAGAAAGGCCTGCCCGCCTCCTGTGTGCGCAGCGCCGCTGTCAGCCGCTGCGCGCGCCGACTCCGCCACAGCCAGCGCTCCTCATGCTGTTGACACGCTCTGCACGTGCAATCAGGATACACAGAGGCAAGTGCACAGAGGTGCACGGATTGTCTGCATATGCATTTGCAGCAGGGTAGGGCCGTGCTCAAGCCTGGCCTGTGTATGAGCGGCAGAAGGGGCCACTTCAGCTTCCTTGTCAGAAGCTTGTACATCCGGTTGTTCAGCAGCCTCCCCAGTGTAGTGTCCAAGCGCCTGTGTGTGGGTGATGCACCGCGCGTGCGGACAATCGTGCTCACTGCGTAAGCAGGTGGCCTGAGCAGCACACGCAGCAGCATGGAGAACCAACAGTGGAAGGTGCGATGCCAGCCACCTCATCGCACCCACTGAACAATCAGGTGTGCGCTCTCACGTGGTGCATTTCACACCCTCCATCGGCGCACCTTTAAGAGGCAGCCCCTGCCCCACTGTGTGCCCGTCTCTTTGAGTGTGGTCTAAGCGGCAACCAGCGGCTGTGTTCGTGCATCACGGTTCCCGCTGGATCAGACCGACGCACAGACTGCAGGCACGCTGCAAACGCAAGCGAGGGGAGCGGAGGGTGCAGTCCAGCGCTGGTGACCTCAACGGAAGCACCACGCACGGCCTGCCCGCTGCTCACTCGGTGCACCGCGCGGCGCCCGGGGACCACGCGGCACCGACCGAGACGAGCACCGCCGGCCGCGCAGGCGCTCAGGCCGGAGGGCAGCCCAATGCAGGGCTCGCCCTCGCACGGCGGCTACAACGTGCAGTCCACCTATTTCCCCGGGGAGTCGGAGGGCGCTGGCTACGTGCCGCCGGCGCACGCGCCGCACGCGCACGACGCCGCCGGCCCCGGCGCCGAGCCCGCGGCCGACGAGGACCCCTTTGCGCCGGTCGACATTGCGTTCGGCGCCGAGCCGGGCGTCGCGGCGGACGCGGCGGCGGCGACGGCGCACGCGTTCGGCGCGGCGCCGGGCGGCGCGTTTGCGGCGCCCGCCGCCGCCAGCGCGGCCTCGGGCCTGGCCGGCGCGCCCGGCGGCGCCGGCGCGAGCGGCGCGACGCTGCCGTTCCAGGGCGCGTCTCCCCGCCCGGCGGGTGGTTGGCGGGTCTGAGCGCTGGTGCCGCACCGTGCCTGCTTGCCTGGCGCGCCTGCTTGGGCTGGCGCGGCACTGCGCTCTGTGCAGCGCCGCCGGCGCGGCCGCCGGCAGGGGATGCGTGGGCGGCAGCGGCGCATGCGCTGCAGCGCTGCTGCTCCGGGCGCACGCCTGAGCGGCCTGCAACCGACCCTCAGGGGCCCATATGAGCATGCGCCATGGATCGTGCCCCAACCCCACACAGGGCCGCCTGACCAGTCACCGATGCACTGAGGCGGGGCGTGTCGGCGGCGCTGCGCAGACTCCAACCTGCCGTCGTACGGCGTGGCTGGCAAGATGGGCCGCGGCGGCGTGCCGCGAGGCGCGGCCCCTTGCCCCCAGGCAGCTCGCCCCAGCAGCGTGCGCTGTCAAGGACCTGCGCAGCCCGCACCGGAGCTGTGCTATCGGGGTGCCGGCCACCCGCCTGAACAGGGGACTCAGCGCACAGTTGTTACCTTGTTTCTCATGAACAGTGGCTCAGGGATGCGGCGCGCTGTGCAGGCGCGGGGCGCCGACGCGCCGCCGCTGGTCGAAGCCAACCGCGCACCCATGAGCCCTTTTCATCAACAGGCAGAGACAAGCCCCAGCGTTGTGGCGCGCAGTGCCGCCGTACGGGGGCGACGCGCCGCTGCTGGGCGGCGCGGGCGGCGCGTCGGCCGGCCTGGGCGCGCCGGGCGGCGGCGAGGGCGGCGGCAAGTTCTCCGTGTTCAACCTGAAGCGCTACCGCATGTACTTCAACGTGGACACGCAGGCGCGCGCGCAGCCCGGCAGGCTTTGCACCGGCGTTTCATTGTTTTCACTCACTGCAGTAACAGACATTTGTGCGAGCTCCGCCCGTGTCCTTGCCCTGGCTGGGTCATCATTCTGAGGTTCTCTATGCTATCACTCTGAGGTAGGAGGCGAGGGGCTGCGCGCGCCGGCGGCGGCAGGACGTGCTGGTGCGCATGCGCGACTCGGTCATCGGCGCCTTCCGGCCGGACTTCCTGGAGAAGACCAGCGACAGCGCCGACCTGTGCGCCCGCGCGCCCGCCCTCTCTATTTGTTAGGTTACGTTACCCTGCAGGGAAGCTGCGATGCGCACTAGGGTTAGGGCTTCTAGAGGGTGTTTGCGCCCGCGCGGGCCTGGGCCTCGCAGTCTCGCCGTGTGGGTCATGCGCATCGTTGCTCCTTTGCTCTGCTCCAGCGCGCGCGCGCCCATGCGTGCGTGCCGGCGGAGGCGGGCCTGCGCATGACACGGATGGTTGTAAGCAACTCCCAGAATTTGTTCCGGATGAAAAGACTTGCTGGCCGCGCGCGCCAGGTACGGCCCGTTCTGGATCGCCACGACGCTGGTGTTCCTGAGCGCGGTGGCGGGCAACTATGCATCGTACGTGTCCTACCGCCGCACGCACGCGGCGGCCGCCAGCGGCAGCGACGTGCCGGCCTGGTACTACGACGTCGACAAGGCGCGCGCGCGCGGCCGCCGCCCGGCCTCACCCCAGCCCCAGCCCGGCTCTATGTCTTGGGAACAGGCGGGCGCCCCGCGCGACGCACAGGCCATGCGCGCGTCCTCGACAGGGCGCCCGGGCCCCGCTCGGCGCGCCGCGCACGAGCAGGGGGACTGCAGGAAGAGGCAGTCGGCCGCGCGGCCGCGGCCCGCCGCACGCACCGGCCAGGGCTTGAGTAGGGTCTGTCCTGCGCCTGGCGCGCAGGTGGGCTACAGCGCGATCCTGTTCTACGGCTACGTGGGCGTGGTCGGGCTGGCGCTGTTCGCCGCGCTCAAGTGGTGGTTCAAGGCGGAGGTCGGCCTGGCGCAGGTCTGGTGCACCTACGGTGCGCGCCGGCCTGGCGGGGCGCGGCTGCGCAGAGCGCGCTTTGACCTCGCTCAAAATGCATGCGGCTCGGCTATCAGGATGTTTTCGTCTATCTTAGGCCTAGCTATGGAGGCGGGCAGGGTCTGCAGGGATAGCATGCACTGGGCACCCGAGGCAGGGCAGGCACATGCAGCACGCATCCGCATGGCAGAGGGCGCCTTGCTCAGGCGCTCCGCTTTGGGCGCAGGCTATGCGCTGAGCATCTTCATCCCCGTGTCGTGCGTGTGCGTGCTGCCGTATGAGGCGGTGCGCTGGGCGCTGATCGGCGTGGCCACGCTGACGTCCGGCCTCTTCCTGCTGCTCAACTTCCGGGGGCCCATCTTCGACGTGGCCGGCGCCAAGTGCGTCGCGCCCTGCCCTGTCACGCCTAACCCTACCCAAACCCTATCATAGGCCATGCGGCGCACGGCGCTGCGGCACTGCGCTCCTCCGGCACTGCGCCCCTCCGGCTCGGCCATATTGATCGCAATGGCAGGTGCTCTGCTTGATGGCAGGCATGGTGTGTTGCCAGCCTCTCGTGTGATGCGTGGACGGGAGCGCGCGCACATTTGGCTGGCGCCCTGACGTGGCGGCAGCGCCCGCCGGTGTGCAGCAGCAGCGATGCACCTCGCCGTGGCCGCGTCGCGACAGCGCGTGCCGGGCGGCTGCTGAGGCGCACGCGCGCGCGCGCGCGCGCAGGGCGTTCCCGGTCTGGGCGGCGATGGGCGTGCTGCACCTGGGCCTGGGCCTGGCGCTCAAGCTGTACGTGTTCCAGTACTGGAAGATATAGCGCCTATGATACAGGCATGGGTAGTAAAGTGCGTCAGCGGTAGGTCTGTGCATGGGCGTGGTCGGCCCAGGTTTTAAGAGGCAAGGGCAGGGTGAGCACTCGCCGCACCTGCGACCTGTGACCTGCCACATCATGCGCCCACCGAGGTCACCAGTTGGTCGGAAGCGGAGCCCAGGTAGGGAGAGCGTGGAATCCACGCCGTGGATGCCGGCAAGCTGACGGTGAGCAGGACTGCTCGCATGTGCCAGCAGGTGATGCAGCCCATCTTGCGCCTCCTGTAAAACCCCGTATATAGTCGGCAGCACTGTCAAAGCCCCGCCTTTGATGCACTCAGGTAACGCAAGGGCAACACAGGGCCACCAGGGCTTCCCGCCAACTTTCAATTAGACCACGTCTGTCGAAGGAGCTGATAACCTGAGGCTGACGCCCGGCGCCTCCCTGCCTCCTGTGTCATCCGAGAGCTGTTTGTGCTCTTAGAAGTACCTACACAAAGTGAGTAGCTACACAAAGTAAGCTTCCCGCCTGATTCACACTGGACTGCCCCCCGCTCGTACGCCAGCGTCGCAGCCTTTTTTTTTCTGCCGTACTGACGGCTCAGGTACAGTAGCAGTCCAGCAGTCCAGCACAACCCAGCACAAATCAGCACACGACCCCCTGAGCACCTCCAGAGAAACAAGGTGCGAGGATGGACGCCAATGTTAGCTGCTCTCTTGTCCTCTTGTGCACACGGCTTCTTACGATTACTGCCGTTTGCTTTACAGTAGCAGCGGGTGTAGGTCAAAATATGCCCATTGCATTGCACTGCTTGCGGCCAACAGGGCTTTGAATGCTGCCTGCATTGCGTCAGCCTCGTCTCTCAGTGCTCCTGCGTCCAGGGGGGCTCGATGGCTATCGTTGCGTGCTCTACCAGCATGCGTCCCGCCATGGGCGACTTCTGTAGCGGCTTCATCGAGCCTCACCAGACTGACATCGAGGTAGGAGTGACATACCTCGCTTGGACTGACAGTGCTCTGCCTCTGCAGGCTTGTTGTTGGGCAGCCGAGCCCTTGGTATTTGATTGCTAAGGTACAGGCACAAGAAGGACATCCCGCCGCTCTGACTCCCTCTCCGCGCAGGGTAAGGATGCTGCGGACGTCCTGCGCGTGCTGCAGGCGCGCCTGCGGACTGCGCCTGCCGCCGCGTGCAGCTTTATCCGCGCGGGCGGCGTCGGCGCGCTTCTGTCGCACATGGCCAGCTCGCACGGGCAGGCTGAGACGCAGCTGGCCGCCGCGTCGCTGCTGACCGCGGTCGCACGCAAGCAGCCTGCGGCTGCTGCCGCGGCGTTCAGGTGGCGGCCCCTCGTCTGCTCAGCACACCCGACTTGCCTAAACATGCGCGCAGCAGCTTGGTGCGCCAGAGTCCGTGCATTCCGCCGTAGCATGTGTGGACTGGTCTATGTGATATATCTTTGGTGCTCACCTGTGCAGCAGAGCAAGCCATGCGTGGTGGAAGGGTCGATTCTGCGAGTTTGCCAGGCATTGGCAACTGTAGCTCTTTCGCATGAGCAGATATGGACAGGGTGCTGCAGCAGACAGCGTGGAATGTGACTGGCTGACCTGCGGTCACCCGCCGAGGTCTAACCTCTGCCCTGGGCGTCGTCGCCGGCGCGCAGCGAGCAGGGCGGCATGGACGCGCTGGTGGCGATGCTGGTCCAGCCGGCGCCCGGCAGTGCAACGCTGCAGGCCGAGGCGGCCGCGGCGGCCGCCAAGCTGCTGTGCGCGCTGCTGTGCGCGGACGTGCTGGCGGTCGGCGAGGACTTCTGCCGCGCGGGCGGCATGTCCGCCCTGCGCGCCCTCGTCAGCAACGCGCCGGTCGCGCCCGCGGTGTGCGCTGACCGCACGGCGCACCCCTCCCGCGGTGCTGTTGTTGCGTGGGTCGGCAGTGTTTGGCGCGCCCAGTGCTCGCCGGCTCACGTGAGCTTGGATACACCTGCAAAGCGCCAGAGGCAGGGCTGCGTGGGACTGAAGCTGTTTGGAACTTGAAATTTGCACTGGCCCTTTGCCTCATCCCTAGCCACTTGGCTGTGCCCCATGCTCCGCCTCGCAAGTCCGACCGTGCACAGGCACAACGTCCGGTGTGAGCAAAACAGCTGCTGGTGCCAGCCGTGACTGAAGTGGCATGTGGTGAGGAACGACAGCCACAGGCGTTGCGAGGGCATTTGCCACATCAACTGGTATGCGGCTGGTCCCAAGCATGCCTGCGCGCACAGTGTGCTTGGCAGGCAGGCGCGGGACCGGCCAGCGCCGGTGAGCTCTCCGCGGCCCGCACCCGAACCTAGGCGCCTGACCGGCTGCTGTGCGGGCAGGCCGCGCAGGTGGCCGTGGCCCTGCTGGCGGCGCTCGTGAGCGGCGGCCCGGACTGCGACGTGGAGGCCATGTCGCTTTTTGCCGACGCGGCGTGCGCGGGCGGCCTGCCGGCGCCGCTGCTGGAGCTGGCGCACTACGCGGACGAGCCGAGCGCCGAGGTGGTGCGCGCGCCTCCATGCACCCTAGCATCCTAGTCGCGGTGCAGCGTATACAAACAGTGCTGCACCATCCGCATTCACATGGATACGGACGGTAACACTGCAGACTTGAGGGGCGGAAGGGACGCTGCAGTGCGTGGCGCACCGACGCTGGCCGGGATCGCAGTGCCCAGTCGGGCTGCGGGGAGCCACTTCCAGAGGCGCTGCTCCACGTGCGCGCGACATGGCAGCATGCGCCAAGGAGGGCGGCTGCGAGCGCTCAGCTGTGACCCGCCTCGGCCCCCTCCACACGCTACGGTTTATTAAATGCAGGCCCCGAGCTGCGGCGCCGCGCGCAGGCGCTGGAGGTGCTGCGCAAGCTGGCGGCCAGCAGCGACGCGAATTTGGCCGCGCTGCGGGCAGCCGGCGCGCTGGGCGCGGTGCTGGAGCTGTTGCGTGACGCGCCGCCCGCGTCCTGCCGCGTGGCCGGCGCACTGCACCTGCTGCGCGATCTGGCGCTCTACGCGCCGGCCGACCGGTGCGCGCTCGATAGGCTGTGTGAGGAGCACTCTGGGGTGAGTGTGCTCTCAGCAGACCATGAGCAGTGTGCACACCGCTCACGGTCATGCACCTGGTCCGGCGTGCTCTGCCATAGGTTTCTCTGGCTGACACCTGCAACTGTAGTTGCATGTGGCAAGTCTGTCAATGTGGCTGTATGGCGTACAGACACAAGTACACTGAATGCTGTTAAGAGCGCCCAGGCCTGCCGACCGCAGCACTGAGCGTTGTCCTATACTCCAAGTGTGACCATGCTATCCTGTATCGGCAGGTCCCAGATCCGCCTGTTGGTCTGCTGGCTGTGATGAGCCTTGGGGCTCAGGGAGGACATGCGCGAGTGCGGCGTGCCTGCGGCCTGCGTGCACGTCATGGCGGGGCTGCCGCACGCCGCGCCCGAGGCGGCGTGCCCGGCGGCGCGCCTGGCCGCGCACGCGCTGGCGCTCCTGTCCGGCGGCGCGCCCGATGCTGCTCATGAGGTGCGCTTTGCTGAGAAAGTGCACAGTTTAGGACGACAATCATGCCTTAGCACGCATGCACATTGTCAGGGAGAACCTGTTAGCGCTGGCTGTGACGCGCCTGCTTTCACTTCAGAGCGCCCTCCTTGCATACTCGCCGACGAGGACACTTGTTGCTCATGACGCGCCGCAGCTCCCACCGGGGGCGCGCGCTGACCCGGCGCGGCCCCGCAGGCCGGCAAGGGCGCCCTGCACTGGGCGGCGCAGTTCGCGCTGCCGACCGAGGAGCTGGCGCGGCTGGCGCGCGCGCCGGGCGCCGCGCGCGCGGCCGACGGCCGCGGCAACACGCCGCTCATGCTGGCCGCGCTCGGCGCCTCGCCCGCGCACCTGTGCGCCCACCGCTTGACACCGTGTTGGCAATGTGTGCAGTGTTATCTGTAGGGTATATAAGGGTAGGGGTGCAGACCAGCCACGCTGAATACACAGCCTGCGCGCGCGGCAGGGAGGCCGTGCGTGTGCTGGTGGAGGCGGGCGCGGACACGCGCGCGCGCAACGCGGACGGGCGCACCGCCGCCGAGCTGGCCGGCCAGCCGGCGGCCGCGGGCCTGCTGGCCCAGGAGGAGGCCTGGCTGGCCGCCGAGTCCGCGCCGCGCAGCTGCTACGTGCTGTTCGCTGGTGCGCGCGCGCGCCCGCGCTCGGGCGTCCAAACTCAAAGAAATGGTGCCTCTACTTTGGATGGCGTCATAAAAAAGTACGTACACGGGGGTTGTTGCTTTTCGGCGCGGTGGCCGGTTGCCTGCAGTGAAGGCAACACGCTGGGTGTGTACAGATCGCAAGTGTCCTTGCGCTGGGTGGCACGCAACCGGTTGAGCGCGCGCGCGCGGCAGGCGCCGGAGCGGGGACGTGGCGCGGCCCCGCCAGGTGCCACTTTGACCTGGCGGTGGGCGCTGTAATTGTGTCGGGCGCGGGCGGCTCGCCGCAGGCGCCGCCGATCAAGCGGAGCCGCCTCACGCGGCTGCTGAAGGGCCATGCCAAGGCGCCTGCCGCTGCCTCGGACGAGCAGGTCGTCCCGCTGGACCGCGTGCGCCTGGTGGAAGTAGACGCGCGCACGCTCAGCATCGAGCTGCCGCCCGCCACCCGCCCCGGTGCGGCGTCGCGCATTGGGCACTGGGATTGAGAGCAGTGCCAAGTCCAGGGACCGGCCGCCCATAAACAAGAAGTCAGAAGTGTTAAGGGATGTGGGCCGCGGCATGCGATGCAGGCGCCTGGCACGTGAAGCACGCTCGGGTCCCGCCCAGGTGCATGGCCGGGGTCTGGCGATGGCAACGCTGAGCGGCCTGTGACTGTGCTCTCCCTGGCAGCGCCAGTGCTGGCCAGTTGCTTCTGACGCTGCCCGACCTCGGCGCAGACGCGAGCTCGGATCTGGGGACGCTCCCGCGCATCGCGCGCCTGCTGGTGTGGCTGAACAACGGGGAGGACGACGCGGGCGACCTGCGCGCCTCGCTCGAGCTGCTCGTGCGCCGCAGCGGCGGCACGCTGATGCAGGCAGGCACCCCTGCTTCATGCTTGTGCTTAACAGTGCGGTACACGGTAGTGCACTCTTCCTCTTGGCATCCACATTCGAGCCGCTGGGCGCGGCTGAACATAGTGAGTGTGGGTGCATCTCCACAACCAGGCCACATCATGACAGTGACCGCGGTCATGCAGGCGTGCGAGGCGGAGGATGGTCTGTCGCATGGCTCGCCCAAGAATGGCGGCCACGGCGTGCACGCAACCAACACCCCCGGCAGCCCGGAGGGGGCCGGCTGCCTGCCGCCAGCGCCGCACACGCCTGATGCTGCCGCCGCCGCCGCCTCTGTCAGCACACCGGCGACCACCGAGCACCATGCCGACGCCGACTCGCCCGCGCACGCGCCGCACACGCCTGACGCCGCTGCCGGCGCCGCCGTTATGGCCCACGAGTATGCAGCAGATGGGGACGCTGCCGATGAGGAGCCGCACGCGGATACGCTATATGCGCCCGCATCTGCTGCCGCCGCCACCGCCATGGCCGACGTGGTGCCGGCCGACGAGGGCGCGGCCGATGGGGACCTGCCAGCGCATGCCCCGCGCGAGCCTGATGCCGCCGCTGCAGGAATCGCTCCGGCCGACGAGGGCGCAGTCGATGAGAAGCCGGCCGACAAGATTGCAGCCGACGACTACCTGCCTATGCCTGCGTTGCATGCGACTAATGCCGCTGCCAACAGTCGCGCTGCCGTCGAGGAGGGCCTCGCCAATGGGAGTTCTGCCATCAAGCATCCCCCCGCTCACGCGCCGCACGCGCCTGATGCCATTGCCGCCGGCACCGCTCTGGCGGCTGAGCTGCCCGCCGTGGAGGACCCGACTGACACGCATGCGCCCGACGCTGTTGCTGCCGACGCCGCTTTGACAGCCAAGGAGTCAGCCGACGCGGACTTTGCCGATGAGCTTCCCACTGCGCCGGTCGGCGCGATGGCGGACGCCAAGCCGGGTGCCGCAGCGGCTGCGGCAGCGGCAGCCGCGCGCGCGGTGTGCGCGTCGCCGGACACAGCACTTATGGCGCCGCCCGCCACCAGCGAGGCCACGGGCTTGCCCGCACGGGCCGGCGCGGCAAGCGGCGCCGGCACAAGCCGCACGATGCTGCCATTCCAGGGTGCGCAGGGTGCGCACTTGCCCAGCATACGTCGCGTCTGTTGTTGCAGCCACCGCACCTGCGAGTTGCCCGCACACATGCGTCTGGCCATGCCGACACACTTGTAACGTAAGTCACAAGCGCGTGACCGAGAGTGAGTTTTGAAGCTGTGTGTGCATGCAAATGGTGCAGGTTACGTGCTGAGCATCCTCATCCCCGTTCTGTGCGTGTGCGTGCTGCCGTACGAGGCGCTGCGCTGGGCGCTGATCGGCGCGGCCACGCTGACGTCCGGCCTCTTCCTGCTGCTCAATTTCCGCGGACCCGACTTCGACGCGGCCGGCGCCAAGTGCGCCTGCTCGCGCCTGCCGCGCAGCGTGCATGCGCGAAGTGATGTTAACGCACACTCCTGTCCCCCATGCACGCGCCAAAAAAACGTGCAACCTGTTGCTGGCATTCCGTTGCTGGTCTGCACATGTCAGCGGGAGGCACGCAGTGGCGGAAGGCTGATACGTGACTCAGTCTTACATGTGAGGCATAGTGGCCAGCGCTCGCAGCCGCGCCCATTGAACGCGCGCGGGCTGCGTCTGCGCGCTGCGGCAGCCTCCTTCCGTTGCGAGGGCCGGCATGCGACGCAGGGCAATAGTAGCAGCTGAGGCGCCGGCACCCGCGCGCAGGGCGTTCCCGGTCTGGGCGGCGATGGGCGTCCTGCACCTGGGCCTCGGCCTGGCGCTCAAGCTGTAAGCGCTCCAGCGGCCATGCCGCAGCCGCGCCGCAACGCCAACTGTGGGTCCATGTTGGCATAGGCCCGGGCGTCGCCCGGCCTGTAAGAATTTGGTGTGGGCGCAGCCCGCAGCCAAATCAGAGTATACCAGGGTTAGGGTATGGTAGGTACTGATAATGGCACAGCATTCGTCAGCCCAGCAGGGCTGCCCAGGCGGCCGGCCCCCACATGGGGGGCTGGCCGCCTGAGGGATGGGCCGGGCCGCCCCGCGGGCGTGCTAGCACCGTCAGCAAGGAATGCAGAAGCACTGTCAGCAATGAATGTGATGAGGCGCGTCTGTTTTACTATGGCCAGCGGACCCCCGCATGGGGGCCTGGCCTTCTGACCTGCGCCGAGCCAGGTGAGCCTAGGCTGAGCCCAGCGCTGACTGCCCCGCGCACTGCTTATGCTGGCTTTGCAGCGGACAGAGTTTGAATGTGGAGCCCATATGGGCTTTGCTGTGGACGCAGTCCGCAGTCGCCTCTGTGAACTTATTGCCACAAAGATAGGGACGGGCAGGGGATGCCTGGTGATGTTGCAGCGTGTGTCACCCACCTTTTGCTCGAGCGGACAGGCCCCACTTGGGTCTGCGGCTTGAGAAATATGCCGTGGAAGGCGACTCCACGTCTCTTTACGCAAGAGACCGCCCGTCCATGAGGAGACTATGTGGGCTTTGAATATGGGATCACCACAGTGGTCTGTACTGTCTTGGGGGGGGGAGTAGGCGCGAGGACGGTGGTGCAGCCTCTGTCAGCTAAGTAGGCCGCCTAAGCGGCCAGCCCCTACATGGGGAGCTGGCTGCCTGTGGGGGTGAGCAGGGCAGCGCCAATAAGGCAGACCCCCACCGGCGCTTCTCTTCGCTATACATTTGGATTTTATGTGATCTTAGTCGCTGTCTCTTTCTGCTACTTAGGGCTGCGTAGGCGGCCACCCCCCGCATGCTTACCCCGAATGCATCACCTCACGGTAGACTTGCTTTTGCTTTAGTGGCTCCCACGCAGTGGTGAGCATTGTGCGCTTTTCGTATTCTTTGCATTCCCAAGCCCCTATTTTTTCCTCCTGGAGGCAAACCTGCGTGCGGTGGGAAGATGGCATGGCCCCGCCCCAGTGCTACATATAGGCATGCGGGTATGGCACGCCCTTTGTCAACCCCATACGTAGAGTCCAGATTAGGTACGCATGATTACAGTGTTGCCAGACCTCCATGACGGAGGACGACGTGAGGAGTTCCAGTAGCCCTTGCTAGGGCTGCTCAAGCCTGAGCTCCATGAGGCAGGTTCGTCCTATGGGTTACCAAGCGGCCTGAATGATGACCACGTACGTACTTGATTCTTGTAATAGCCATGCATGCAAGGTTTGATGCGCAGCAGTGCGCTGCTGTGTCAGCCGAAGTGCGCACAGAGACAAGAAGGCACCTGACTCAGGAATGAATGTGACGGCACCAGTGGCTACAGAGCTCGCCATTGTGCCTGCAATGCAGCCTGCGCTGAGCTGCCTATGCCCTGCGCCAGAAACCTGTCGTAGGCAGTCATGCGTTCAACAGCACTGCCTCCCCTTGCCAATCACAAGCACAGCAGCAGTTCCGCAACAGTTACAAACCCCACCAGCCAGACCTGGACCCTGGCTCCGCCCCAAAGCAGCTTAGAGCCAGCCCCTCGAGGGCACACACGCCCGCCGCACGCCGGACGGCTCGACCGCCGCGAGCGACAGCGGCCGCGCGCTCTTGCTCACTCGCAGCCGGTGAACGGAACAATTTAGAACATTGGTTGCTCACACAGAGGAGAGTCACATTCAATAAGGGGCACCGCCCGCGTCTCCGGCCCTACTCCGCGTCGTCGTCTATCTCGCCGGCCAGGCCCTGCTTGCGGCTGCGGCGGCTGACGCGGCGGTGCGACTTGGAGTCCAGGCGCGCCTCCTCGGCCGCCTTGCCGCCCGCGCCAGACTTCAGCCGCACGGTGCCCTCGCGCCGCTTCTTGCCGGTCGCGCGCCAGCGCGCCAGGTCGTCCGCCGCGCGCACCTCGTCCGCCAGCTCCGCATACCTGCGCCAGGGTATGGGTTAGGGATAGCGCATGGCGCATGTGGATAATGCGCACGTAAGTCGGGCGCCAGCCGACACGCCGGGTCGTGCGCGGACCCGCTCCGCCGGCTGTGCACACCTCTGTACACTACTTATGAGAGCACAGATTTCCTCTGCAGGGTGTCACTTGCTAAACTTGAGCACCGCCCGTCCCCAGCCTGAGAAATCCCGCACAATAGGCGCCCCTGCATGCGCTCTATGCCAGCTGCGCGCTAAGCGCCCCTGTCACTGCTCTGCCGTGCATGCCCCGCCAAATAGCTGGTTCACACAACACATGCGCTCGTAGGTTTCCTTCCCGTCGCACGACTGAGAGGGGGCGCGCAAAACCTTCTAAGGGCCGCCGCGGGCCATGCGGCTGCACACCCGCTCAGAGAGGCCCACCCGAGCGTGGACACGAATGAAAGACAAGAGCGTCCGACGCACCAGGGGTGCCGCAGCCAGTCCTCGCGCACGGCGCAGCCGGGCTCGGCCAGGTGCGCGCAGTTGGCAAATGCGCAGCTGCGCGCGGCGCAGGGGGCGCAGTCAGCACCACTGCGGCGCCGCCCGGCAGGGCCAGCAGGGCAGCGGCTCGTGGCTCGCACCGGACGGCGTGCACGCCGCCGTGTGCTGGGGACCTCAATGACCGCGAGCGTGCTGCGGCAGGTTGACATTACCGTATGGATCACAGGACGCTCACCCCCAGTGAAGCAAGGACCACACGAGCCAGAACACCCAGGGGTGCCCACGTCAGCATGTGCTGGGCCGCGGTCGCCAGTCTGATGCAGCAGGCTGTGAGCCCTACCCTACCCTGCACTCAAGCCATGGGCCACGCACTCGCCCAGGCGGCTGCGGATCTCTGGGAAGCACGCGGGCAGGTCCGCGGCCGTGATCGCCTCGAACGACGGCTGGTTGAAGCCGGGCGTGTCGGCGAGGCGCCCGTCGCCGACCTGCGCGCCGCCGCCCACATATCGCAGGGCGCGCACGCAGGATGGCATTGGGTGCTTTCAGGGTGCGCGCCCTGTGCGATGCGACACATTCAGAACGCCAGGGAAGGCAGAGGGCATGTTTCGGCAGCCTGGCATGACGTGCAGAGTCACAACGAACGCGCTGTGTCAGGGCGGCGGGCGCGGGGTGGGGCGCGCGCCTGCAGCAGCGACACGTGCCGCGTGGTGTGCTTGCCGCGGCCGTCGCGCTCGCTCACCTCCCCGATCGCCTGCAGGCCGAGCGCGGCCGCGTCGGCCGCGCCCAGCCATGCGCCGCTGCCCAGCGCAGCGGCCTCGCCGCGCGCCGACCTAAGCCCCGCCCTCTCCGCCGCCGCGCCGCGCGCCGCGCCATGCGCCGCGTCGCCGCCCGCGCCCTTTCCGTCCGGCTCGCGCGGCGCATGCCCGCCTGCGGACACAAATGCCGCTCGCCGCCGCCTCCTGTTTAAGCGCACGACCCCGCCAGCGCCTCTGCTAGACAGCTGGAGAGGCGCGGCAGGGGGCTGGCGAGCTGGCGCGGAGCAGCGAGCGGGAAGTCGCCATGTGCCGGCAGGCGGCCATCTCAAAGGGGACAGAGGGCGAGCAGCGGGCAGGGCCCGGACAGGGGTGCCGCGCAGCGCAGGCGCACCCGCAGCACGCACCGTGAGCGCGTTAATTAGCGCAGACTTGCCGACGCCGGACGGCCCGGCCAGCACGGACACGCGGCCGGCCAGCGCGCGCGCCAGCTCCGGCAGCCCCGCGCCCGTCGCCGCGCTGACCGGCAGCGCCTCGTAGCCCCAGCTCTCCACCTGCGCGCCCATGCGCGACCTCTCCGCCTGCGGCGCCGCCACCGTGCTGGCCCTGGCCCCGGCGCCGCGCTCGCGGCAGCGCCGACTCACCACCCGCGCGCCGGCGTGGCGCCTGAACATGCGGCGCCGGCCAGCAACCCCTTCGCGCGCCCACCCAGGGTCTTCCAGGGTGCGCGAGCCCACCCGGCGCGGCCGCCACATGCGCAGGGAGGCGGGGGGCGGCCGGTCACGCGGGGAGCCGCGCCTCTGCGATCACGGCCGCGGCCGCTGCGGGCGGCACCAGGTCGGTCTTGTTCAGCACGACGGCCACCGGCAGGCGCCCGGCCTCCGCCGCGACCAGGAAGCGCGTCGCGCCGCGCGGCTCCCAGGCCGGCCGCGACAGCGCAAACACCATCAGCACCTGCCGGCCCCCGGTGGCCGCCCGCGCCCGTGAGGGCCTAGGGTATGGTGCCGCGGAGCACGCCGGCGGCCGAGCGCGGAGCAGGCCGCCGCGGCGGCCGGCGCGGCGGCGCCAGACAGTGGCAGCCTCTCTGCGAGGGAGATGACGTCCAAGGACCCAGACAGCAAGTTGTGCGTCGCGTGCAGAGGGGCCCGGACCTGGTCCACGTTGGCGACGCGGGGGTCGGGCAGCTCGCTGCGTCGCGGCAGCACCTCCTCCACCGTGCCTGCGGGCCAGGGTAGGGTTGGGCGCATGTGCGGGCCCGCGCAGGCACATGTGGGGGCCCGCGCAGGCACATGTGGGCGCCAGCGCAGGCGCGCGTGGCCGCCTCGGGCGTTGCCTCCTGCCGCATTAGGGGCTGCCCCATGAGGGAGGCTGGCATCGACACCGCATGGCGCCGCGCGGGGGGGAGCGATTTGCCGCTCCTGGCGGCAGCGGCAGGCAGCATGCCGGACCCAGTGCACCTTGCCGAGGAAGAAGCATTGGCACGTCACTCGGGCCAGGTCCGCGGCGCGCTGGCGCGGCAGGCGGCGGCGCCGCTGCGTCAGTCCGCCCAACGGCGGCGGCGGCACGCGCGCGACTGCCCCGCCGGCACGCTGGATTTCGCGCTCGCGGGCCAGCTCTATGGGGAGGGCGCGCCGACGCGGCGGGCGGGCGCACCGCTGCGGTCGGCCCAGTCGACGGCGGCGACGCGCACGCGGTCGCCCACCAGCACGCGGCGGTCCATCTTCTTCAGCAGCCCGCGCACGGTGCACAGCAGCTCTGCGCCGGGCGCGCCGCCGCCGCCGCCCGCCGCCGCCCGCCTGCGCACGTCCCAGCGCCCGCTGGGCGGCAGCGCGGCCGGCGCTGCTGTGCAGGGCGTCTGTCTGACACCGCGCGGCTTTGCTGCCGCCCTGCTGAGCACTGGCAGCCCGGTGCTACGCTTGAGCGTGCTGCTCCGCCGGAGCACGCAAGCAAAAGTGCTACTATGCGCTGACGTTTGCGCAGGGACGCGTGTAAGGCTGAGCGGCGCACATGGGCCCCGTCGTCGAGGCATCCGGGTCCTCGGTCTGCACGCGGACAAAGTTGGCCTGGGCGCTCATCACCTGCGCGTTGCGCGGCGCCCGCTCAGCTGGACGGCCCAAGCCGCACGGCGGCGCCCAGGACAGCCGCGCGCCGGGATACTGGCTGTGCCAGGCTCCTCAGCCTGCACGTGCGACCCAAGCGGGCGCTGCCACTCGCACGCGCTCGCAGGTTGCGCACGCTGGCCTTGGAGCGCGCGCGCTGCAAGCCTGCCCACAGCAGCAGAGCTAGGGAACCAGCAGGCCTGTGCGCGCGCCTGTCCGAACACGTCGACGGCAGCAGGCGCTGCGAGCGTGGCCTCGTCCGTGTTTGCCAGCGCGGCGAGCACCGCGCGCCGGTGCGCCGCGTGCCGGGCTCGCGCGTGCAGCGCACGCACGATGCATGCCTGCGCCCGGCGCCCGGCCAGCATGCGCGCTGCGGCGTCCGCCGCGCAGCCGCCCGTGCACGCCCACATCCTGGCTGTCAGTCAATCTCTCTATCAGCACCTTACAGGCCTCCCAGCGGACACGCCAAGCTTATTTATATACACGCTATGTATGTTATTATACACGCTATACACGCTAAGACTGCACTCGATGAAAAACCTACTAGGCTAGGCTTCCCGCCAAACTTCAGGTCTCACAACAGATCTCGAGTTGAGATGTGTCTGCTCTGATTAGCAGTCCAGTCGATAAGCCTCGACCTACGGCGGCCCCTTCGTCTTGACGGAGTGCCTGGTGTATACTAGTGTGGCCCCACAGCTTGTCTCGCACTTGCTTGTTTCCCTCTCAGCAGCCTTCACGTTCCTGTGCCGTACGCGAACACTAGCGCCGGCTCTGGACCTGCGCCAAGTTTTGACGGCTGCTGTCCCCACACGACGCCCCGAGCGGCTTGGAATGGCACTCTGATCAGCGTTCGGGCAAGAACAACAAAAGGGGACGAGCAGCGGTGTGCCCCTCTTTGGCACTTCTGCGCAATGCACACGATGCACGTCACACGCTCAAGGCAGTGGCTGCCACAGCCTGATACATGCAAAGATTGTACCCCATGCTTGCTGCAGCAGGGCATTGCTTTCCGGGCACTGGGCGCTGCTGAAGGCCGCGTCCACGCGGCACTGAACATACCATTCGGCGTTCAGGCAAGCTCAATGGCGACGATCCTTGCGTCCACCTATATTGGCTCTCCGGCAGTTGTCGCCTCGCTCTTCCACAAGGAGTTTGAGGTAGTCCACTCCGCAGACCTTAGTTCTGACCTCGCTGTGCACCAGCTGAGCACCTGGGGCGCCGGGCGCTCAGAGCGCAGGACTCCACCTCCTGCCGAGATGCCTTCCCTCCGCGCGCAGAGCATGGACGTGGTCGACGGCCTGCGCGCGCTGCAGACGCGCCTGCGCACTGTGCCCGCCGCCGCGGGCAACTTCCTGCGCGCCGGCGGCATCAGCGCGCTCCTGTCGCTGATGGCCAGCTCGCGCGGGCAGGCCGACACGCAGCTGGCCGCCGCGTCGCTGCTGACCGCACTCGTGCGCAAGCAGCCCGCGGCCGCGGCCTCAGCGTTCAGGTGGCGGCCTGCGCAGCTCGGCACGTTCGAAAATCTCAAACCGCCATGCTGCGCTTTGACACACCCGTGCTGCGCCCGGCCGCCGCTGTGCGCACAGTTAACTGCGGTGATGTGTTTGCCTTCAGCGCGCTGGTCTATTGGTGAGTAATCCGCGCTTTACTTGTCCCATGACGCTGTGGCGTGGCGTGGCGGTAGCATAGGCGGTGGTGGCTGCGTGAGCCAGTTCCTGCTGCACTAGTGTCCACAACCACGGGTAAGATGCGGCGCGCAGTGTGTGGCGTGACTGGCTGATGTCGTGTCACTCCCGCCATGTCGTAACTGCCGCCCCGGGCGCCGCCCGTGCAGCGAGCAGGGCGGCATGGCCGCGCTGGTGGCAATGCTGGTCCAGCCGGCGCCCGACGCGTCCGCGCCGCAGACCGAGGCGGCAGCCAAGCTGCTCAACGCGCTGCTGGGCGTGGACGTGCTGGCGGCCGGCGGCGACTTCTGCACCGCGGGCGGCATGGCAGCGCTGCGCGCGCTCATCAGCAACGCGCCGGATGGGCCCGCGGTGCGCACGCGGCGCTGTTTGCGCTCCCCGTGCGTGCACCCTGTGTGTCACCCGTCGACACGTAACACCGCCCAGGGCCCGCCGACCAGTCACCACACACGTTGCGGTGCCAACCCTGTGCAGCCCGGCTTGGTTGATATCAGAGCCGGCCCTATCAGCCCTTGGCCACGAGGCCCGGCCGGACTGGCGCACTGCCTGCTCCTGCGTCTGGCAAACCGGCGCTGTAAACGCAGATGCAGCGTCCCAGATCAGCGTGCGGGTGGCGCGGGCGGCGCGGCGCTCGCTGGCCGCGGCGACAAGCCAGCCCGCCTGTCCCCACAGCGCTTGTGCACAGCTCGTCGGACTACTTGTAGCTGCTACCACTCTCATTATGAAGCCGCGTGGACCGTCACGGCCTGCGTATACGGCGACACCGGTGGAGCGAGCGGAGGCCAGGCCGCCAACCCGCGGCCGGGCCAGCAGGCCGCGCAGGTGGCCGTGGGCTTGCTGGCCGCGCTCGTGAGCGGCGGCCCCGACTCCGACGTGGAGGCCATGGCCGCGTTTGCCGACGCGGCGTGCGCGGGCGGCCTGCTGGCGCCGCTGCTGGAGCTGGCGCGTAGCGCGCAGGACTCCAGCGCCGAGGTGGTGCGCGCCCTGCACAAACCTCGCAGCGCGCCGCAGCACTGGGCTCCATGACGTCTTACATCTGGTTGTTACCGTATCCTAACCCTATCTGGTTGTTACCGGCAATGTTTGATTAGCCGGCTGAGATGATTCTTCTTATTGTTGAGGTTGGCGCTCGCGCCGTACAGCGCATGCCCACGGCTGCCCAGGCCGCGCCGCCGCCGCGGTGCGCGCATGGCGTCTGGCAGCTTGCGCTGGGGAGCGCCGCCGCCCTCACTGAGCGTGATCACATGTCTGCCTCAGGCCCCCGCGTCCTTCCGTGCTCACACTGAGAGGCCCCTGTTGTTCAGCACGCCTGCTGGTGGATCCACCTCGCAGGCGCTGGAGGTGCTACGCAAGCTGGCGGCCAGCAGCGACGCCAACCTGGGCGCGCTGCGCGCGGCCAGCGCGCTGGGCGCGCTGCTGGAGTTGCTGGCTGCCGCGCCGCCCGCGTCGGGCCGCGCGGCGGGCGCCGTGCACCTGCTGCGCGACCTGGCGCTCTACGCGCCGGCCAGCCGGTGCGCGTCGCATGGGCGTGCAGGGTTTGCCATGAAAAAACTGAGCTCTTGGGCACACGCTTGTGTTGAGATCGCCAGGCGCGCGGCCTGGCGCTCGGCAACAGGGGTTCTAGAGCGTCGGCGTAAGATTAGAATACCATAGTGCCTGCTGCGCTGTGTGCGGCGACGTGGCGCGACGTATCACCGGGCAGGTACCAGCTGTGCGCAGGGGCGGCGAGCCGCTGCTGCGCTTGCGCCCGGCAAAACCCTATCACGTTTCATCGTGCCGTGATGCGGCGATCTGTGCTGTCTCCCGGATCCGATGCGGCGCTCCGCGCAGGGATGGCATGCATGCGGACGGCGCGCCGGCGGCCTGCGTGCGCGTGATGGCCGGGCTGCCGCCCGCCGCGCCCGAGGCGGCGCGCCCGGCCGCGCGCCTGGCCGCGCACACGCTCGCGCTGCTGTCTGGCGGCGCGCCTGACTTTGCGAACCAGGTGCGCCCACCGCGAGCGGGCGGTTCCGAGGGGCGGCGCTGGGGCTGGAAGGCACGTCGCCTGCCAACGTGCAGAGGCGCTTGCGCTTGCGCATTTTCTGCCCTCTTCATGCCCGCGCCGACGAGCATGGCTGCCGCGCATGACGCTTCGCAGTTGCCACGCCACCAGGAGCGCGCCGGCCCCATACCCCTGTACGCCCCAGTAACGCTATGCCCTACGCCCAACCGGGACCGCGCGCTGACCGGGTGCGCTCCGGCAGGCCGGCAAGGGCGCGCTGCACTGGGCGGCGCAGTATGCGCTGCCGGGCGACGAGCTGGCGCGGCTGGCGCGCGCGCCGGGCGCCGCGCGCGCTGCCGACGGCCGCGGCAACACGCCGCTCATGCTGGCCGCGCTCGGCGCCTCGCCCGCGCACCTGTGCGCCCCCCGCCGTGCATTGCGCCAGCATGCGGGGGAGCCAGTGCTCGCAGTCCGAGCGGCTCGGCCAGTCGCTGTGTGGCAACGCCCATCGCAAGCATGCTTCCAGGCAGACGGCGGCGGGTGTGTGCATGCACCTGCATTTGGGCGTGCTGCGCGGCTGCCGTACAGGGTACTGCTGCCGCCGAGGCTCACGCTTGCGCGGCCTGGATGGCGCAGGTACGCGCACGCACGCAGCACTTCCGTGTACATACGCACAGGGACGTGGGCATGTCGTGACAGAGTGGGGCCCGACCGCGCATGCATGGCATGCAGCACTTTGCATACACGGGAGCTACTCCGTGCTGAACTGAGCCGCCTGCGCGCGCGGCAGGGAGGCGGTGTGCGCGTTGGTTGAGGCAGGCGCAGACACGCGCGCGCGCAACGCGGACGGGCGCACCGCCGCCGAGCTGGCCGCGCAGCCCGCGGCCGCGCGCCTGCTGGCGCGGGAGGAGGCCTGGCTGGCCGCGGCGACCGCGCCGCGCAGCTGCCACGTGCTGTTCGCCGGCGCGCCCTGAGGCAGCGCCCGGGCTCGAGCGGTCTGCGAAAGTGTGGGCGAGGGGCGTTGCCCTGCCAAGAGCGGCGTCGGTACGGCGGCAACGTCGCGCTGCTCGGGAGCCTGGCGCCTGGCGCCCTTGCGCCGTGAATCACTCGATCTGCGCGCCGCAGGCGGCGGCGCGGGCGCGTGGCAGGGCCCCACCAAGTGCCGCTTCGACGCGGCGGCCGGCGCCGCGGTGCTCGCGGGCGCTGGCGGCTCGCCGCCGCCGTCGCCGGTTAAGCAGAGCCGCCTGAGGCGGCTGCTGGGGCACGCCAAGGCGCGCGCGGCGCCGGGCGAGCAGGCCGTGCCGCTGGACGGCGCGCGCCTGGTGGAGCTGGACGCGCGCTCGCTCAGCATCGATCTGCCGCGCGCCGGCCGCCCCGGTGCCGCCCCTGCCGCGGTATCCCACCCTATCCTAAGCCAAGAACAGGTGTGCGCAGAGGCTGCGCTCCGGCTGCTGACGAGGCGCTCGTCGCATGCGTGGCGTGTGCGGCGCTGCGCAGGGCGCTGGCGCCAGACTCGTGAGCTTCGGGTACATCCAGGGTGCTGCCCTGCTCAGGGCCGACCGTGCCTCGGCGCGCGCGCTGCGCGGAGCGCCTGCGCCGGCACAGCCGGTCAACCCTTTACACTATACCCTACCCAGTAAACCTGACCCTGAGCCCCGCCCTTCCGCGGCCGCAGACGCGAGCGTGGTCGCGGAGCCGCAGCCGCGCGTGTCGCGCCTGCTGGTGTGGCTGAACGACGGGGAGGGCGACGCGGGCGCCGTGCGCGCCTCGCTCGAGCTGCTCGTGCGCCGCAGCGGCGGCGCGCTCGCGCAGGCACGCACCCTTGCTGTGAGTTGATGCGATTGCGGGTGTTGCACTTGGTGCGTGCTTTTGCACTCTTGCCTTGAGCTTCGACTCAAGGTGAGTTTGCAGTCCTGCGTCAAAGCTGCGCGCCTTGCTTGCGCCGCCCATGCGCAACAGCGGCTGTAAGGCCGCGCATTCAGGTCAGCACCGGCGCCCACGCGAGCCTGTGATCATCCCGGTCAGTTGGACATATGCTGGCTGGCCACGTTCGCATGCGAGGGCGGCGAGGTGGCCAGCACGGCGGTCTGCTGCGGTCATCATCGGGCGCATGGTGCCCCTCGCATGGTATTCAAACAACTCTTTAAAACATATATTTGAGACTCTTCTTTACCCGCGCAGGCCAAGCCAGACGACGCGGACGAGGTCGCCGCGCCGGCGGCGGCGGTGTCGGTGACGCGCATGGTCAAGCAGCTGGAGGCGACACTCTCCGTCTCCTCCCCGCGCGGGCCGCCGCCGCACTGCGCCGCGCGCGCGCTGCTCCGCGCGGTCAGCTCGCCGCCGGGCGCGCCGCGCGCGCCAGCCTCCTCGCTCCCGGGCGCGCCGGTGGGCAGCCCGGCGCGCGCAATGCCGCGCGGCGCGCGCCCACCAGCCACGGCGTCGTGCGACGCTGTGGGCGCGGGCGCGTGCGGGTCGCCCGGCGAGGCGCGCTCGCCCATGCGCGGTGCGCCTGCGCGCTCCAAGCCCGACGGCTTTACTGCGGCCGCGTCGCCGTGCGGCCTCGCCGGCAAGGCGCACGCGCGCGCGCGCGACTCGGCCGCCGCGCGCCCAGACAGCGCGTCGTCGCTGCACGCCGCTGCTCCCCCGCTTTGCGGGTCGCCGGTCAGCCTGTCGGGCAAGCATGGCGCAGCGTCAGCAGGGGCCGGGGTCGAGACCCTGCAGGGCCCGGCAGAGGCGCCGCGCGCGAGCCCCGCAACGCCCTCGGGCGTCTGGCGGTTTAGCGCGCCGGTGGCAGCGGCCGTGAGCCGCGCGCATGTGCGCGTGCCGCGGCCGGCGTCTGTGGTGCGCAAGCTGGGCGGCGCCGGGGAGTTCGGCAGCCCTCTGGCGCCCGTCACGCCCTAGGTCATCGGCTAGGGCTTGTGTGGGGCATCAAGGCCAAAGGCTGGGAACGCGCACAGGTGCAGGGCAAGATAGGGCCCGTAAGCTGAGGCGGCCGGCAGGGGACCTGAGCGGGCTCTGCTCCTGCACGTGGTAGTGCACGGCGGCCGGGGCCCTGGGACATGTGGCTGAGGGCTGCTCCTGGTGCTGCGGGTACTTTTCCCGCACAGCGCATGGGCAGGGCCACCTCTTGAAAAGGCCAAGAGCAGGGCTGGTCCTGCGAGCGTTGCAGGCTGGCCGGCTGGCCGGCGCTGTGTGAGGCCAGGAGGGTTGAGATTTACGGGCGCGTGGACGAGCCTTCTGCCGGAGGGTGGTGTGAGTTGCGTGCAGGACTCTCAGTCGTTTAGACAGATCTGCAGGGTGGGGGAGGAGAGGGCTGCCAGGAACCTGCTGGCGTGCCCCCTGCATCACATAGGGTAGGGGGTGTATTTAGCTGTCCAGGGCGCTGACATGCGGGCTGCGCCCCACCATGAGGCTGCCGCAAGCACCGCTCAAGTATCTGGAGGGCCGCGCATGCGCTGACGAGCAGGGCGTGAGCGTCCGGGGAAGGACCGTGCCGCGGACTGTACACAAGCGCTCACAGCGCGAGCTGCGAGCGCTTGCCAGCCTGGGGTTGTGCTGTGGGAAGTGGGGAGCATGGCCAGCTGCGGGGCCCGAACCAGGGCCGGCGGGCGTGCTTGGGGTAG
>JAABUV010001902.1_pt1 | contig 29483 bp, 4 predicted proteins | sample 5559971 | NCBI WGS metagenome assembly JAABUV01 (sample SAMN10711881, study PRJNA513362) | rock metagenome | isolation source: Antarctica rocks | place: Antarctica: Victoria Land, Knobhead nord | collected 2015-12-19
AGAGTATAGTAACGTATTATATACGGCGTTATATAAAGGTTATAATTAAGTAGTATAAATACTACTCGAGAAGGGAGCCGATATTAACGCTTAAGGTAGAGAGTATAGTAATATATTATATACGGCGTTATATAAAGGTTATAATCAAGTAGTATAAATACTACTTAAGAAGGGAGCCGATATTAACGCTTAAGGTAGAGAGTATAATAACGTATTATATACGGCGTTATATAAAGGTTATAATTATATAGTATAAATGCTACTTAAGAAAGAGGTAAAGTAAGCTAGACTTAGAGGCGTTATAAAGGATCTACTATCTAATTATTTATAAAGTAGAATCTAATATCACGATTTAAGACGAAATATAAAGGAGTACCTTCTTACCTATCGTAGTCAACTTTATGTAGCATGACCGCGAGTAAGGAATACTTTAACTCGAGCACGCTTACTAGCTTACACGTGCCTTAGCCAGCGCGCTGCCGGTTACGAGGCATACGACGTCGGAACTACCCTGCGGATATAAGGCCTATAAATGATACTACACTCCTCTTTAATATAGATCTCTTATATTACGATTAAACCGCTTTCTTTCTTTCTTTCCTATATTAAGCAGGGCGTTTAGTAATAGACAAGCATAGTTAGCTTCTAAATCAGAGAGAGTATAGTAGAGTAGAATGTAATTAGCTGATATATCGTAACGGTCTATACCTATAAGTTATATAACTATAATAGAACATATATATATATACCCGCTAGGACCGTCCGGAACTTTAATAGTAACGGGGTGAGAGTCCTAGATAGCGTAGTAGGGCCTGCGAAGTATAGCTACCATTAGACTTTACTCTACCTAGCCTAGCCCTTGTAAGCTTCAAGGATCTATGCTCTTTATTAGCTTTAGATATTATATTCAAGTATTCTCTACCTTACTATTAACTATAATTTCTATATAAGGTGCCGCTTATTATATAATTATACGGTAGCTATACTACTAATATATATAGAGCCTTTCCAGCCTTACGTGCTTGTAACTATAACTTTATACTAAGTATAATAATTACTCTACTTACTAAAGCGTACACTTCGGTCTTAATATTCGGTGTCCTACTAATCTCTATTAGCCGCTACCATGCCTACTATATCTAAGGCCCACCTTATATTATCTTAAATATATTATGATAGTACTTCGTCTTAGTAAAGCAGGCCGTCTCTTTTATAGTATTCCCCTTTAACGAGCTAGAACTAGCTACTACTTAGTATATATCGAGAAGCGTAAGGACGTGATAGGCTTAAGTAAATTCCTTCGTTCGGTCGGCGGCGGTATTAACGGCAGGTCTATAAAGCTTCAGAGTGATTCTATAATTTACCTCTAGTAATATAGGAGCTTTTAACTTAGTAGTTATATATTAGACTACGTCTCGAAGTTATATAATAGCTGTTTAGAAAACTAATCGCGATTTAGATGCTAAGACGACGTTAGTACACGATTACTAAGGCTAAGAACGTAAAGTATATCTTAGTATATAGCTACAGGCTTGGCTCGCTTTACTAACCTACGTATATTATATATAAGCGTTATATAAGACGTACGTACTAATCTCGTACTAGCCGACTTTAGTAATCGCTTCCGTTAGAAGTACTAATTAGCGTGGCGACCCTGTATAAACTTACGCGCTATAGTAGAAATAATACTAATAATAACTTCCTATTATCGTAGCGAGGTCCTAAGGCTCAGATAAGACCCTTCTATAAGTGTAGAGTAGTAAGAGCTTTGCGGTAATACTATAGAGAAGCAAGTCTATTATACTATAAAAGGAGGCCTCTATAAATTAGGCTTAAAGGCGATAACGCGAGCGTAATTTTCTAGATAAGGCGGTCCTAAATATTTAGAAATAGCTATAGAATACGGCTTATATAGAAGTATAGTAAACCTCGACGTATATATAGAATATAAGCTACTTGAAGTTAAAGTACCTCTTATATTTTCCGGCACGGTGGGTTTTCCGTAATATAGGGACGGACGTTACGTCCGCGTAGTTTTAAAGCCTTTATCCCTATCGCTACTACGGTTGCGTATATATTATCGGTAGCTACCGCTTCGGAGTAGCGTACTTCCTATCTTCCTTCTCTTACGCTTTCACCTCCTTATCCTCCTATACTAACGCGTAGTAACTATAGAAGTAGGAAATAAGGCAGTCGTTATAGCCGTTACCCTTAATATTATATTAGTGACGCATATTACTCCGGCTAATTATTTAGCGGATACCTTAGAGAGAGTAGAATAAGAGGGCGTAACAGCTTATATACTAACGGTAGGAGGAGTTAGTAGGGTATAATTTATAAGGAGTAAGAAAAGAAGACGTACGCTACTGTTATAAAACGAAGCATCGCGGTTACTATCCCTACGACCCTGCGTTTTACCGTAAAGAATATATAAGTACTAGGTAGCTAAGCAGCCTAGTATTATTTATATTAGAGTACTATTTTTATAATAACCTAGGGACTTATATATTCCGATTGGATTAAAGTAGTTAAATAGCCCCTAGTTCTATAACCCTAATATTACTAATACCTCGAGAGTTATTACGTTAGAATTTAAGGAAGAGAAACCACTTCAAATTTTTAGGAGAGTATATAAAAAGTAAAATGCAGTTAAATAAGAGTTAGGTATAGATTTAGTATATATATATCTCTTAAATCCTTAAGGATAACTGCGCCTAGCTTAACGGCTAAAGCTTATAATCTAGTAAAGAGCGAAGTCTAATTATAATCCACGTTATAAATACTATCTTATTAATTAGCTAATTAATTATATTACTTTAGAAATAATGCGCCTCCTAGCTTATCTATTTCAGACTTCTCCTATCTAGTTTTAGCTCCCTACTCTAATTCTAGCTCCTCTACTCTAGGACCGGCTCCCCAGCGTTAAGAATAGCTCTTTACTCTAAAAGTAGATCCCTTACTCTAGATTTAGCGCCCTATATATAGAAATGTACTAGTTAAAGAGATCGCAATACTTCTAGACGAAGAAGGCTAATTTAGATTACTAATATTCTCTAATATTTCCTAGCTATATCTACTTAAAAAGCGTTATAAGTATAGAGCTAAGTGTCTAAGGAGTAGTATATAGAGGATAGACTACCGAGCTATTTATAGAGCTTGACCTGAGACGAGTCTATTAAATGTCGCGCCGAGTAGTATAGTAGAGAACTCTGACGTACTAGTTATAAAGTGCAAATTTTTACTTTTTACCGAATATTAACGACTAGCTATCTAATTTATTAAGTCCTTCTAATTATAGCTTAACTTATTCTAATAGCTTAATAACCTTATTTGTCGGTGTATCCTAGAGGAGGATCGTAGGCTATAGGCTCTACAGCAAGGTAATAAGCCAAGGCAATCTAATAGTACCCCGTAAGTTTTATTTTTTTTAACGAATATAATGGTATTAAGCTAGTATAATTAACTTTCGTAGTTATAAGTTATAAATAGAAGATCTAATAGTATAGCGTTTACTAAGTCGATAATCGTTTTAATAATCTCGGAGTAATAATATTCGCGGCGCGATATCGTCTCCCGCAGGGTAGCTAATCGAATAAACTAGTATCTAGAGGGGGCGGCATTTAACTAGGAGGAAAGGTAGATTCTAAAATAATTTCGGCTTGTCTCCCTATATATATAGCGCGGCTGTTATATATCTAGGTGAAGTCTGACGTAGTAATAGAGTAAAGGACGAAGATTTCTAGAAGGGTTCGAATATATAAGAATAGATTATCCTCGTTTTCAGTAGTATATATCTTCGTCGTAAAGAGCGTAATAGTCGAGGCGAAGGTCTTTTAACTAGAGATAGAGAGCTCTTATAATATGCTTTATAGCTGATTAACGTTCTTGTCTTACTAGTATAATAATATTACAGACGATAGATCGGTTAAGAGGGAGCGCTATTTATCTATACTATTATCTTTATATAGGAGAGAACGCCAAACCTGCCGGAATATAGAGATAGCCTGGTTTATCTTATATGATTTCATTATTAGAGTACTCTTATACCTGAAAGATTAGTTAGTATATAACTAATTCTAGTACTCTCCGTATAGTAACCCTTTACGGATATCTCTCTCGTGTATTAATTCTTATATAAGAACTTCAATTTTCTAAGGGGGTCGTTTCTAGAGCCCTCCTAGGGTCATTTCTAGAGTACTTATAGAATAGCCCTTTTTAGATTACTACTTAGTGTCGTGTGTATATTATTAATTTTAAAGTTGCATTAGCAGATATTTTAATAAGAAAGCCGAATAGATTAGACGCTCCGTATTAGTACTTTTGCTTTTATATACGCCCTGATAATCTTCTTTCGCTTTTTCTTTCTCTAGTCCTTAGCACATTAAAAGATTGTCACCTCTACCTCTCCTACTACTCCTTTATCTAATATATCTGTAATCTCGTAGAACGCGCTTAGGTATATAAAAGGGGCATTTCAGGACAAGTAATAGGGTATAAACTGATTCTATTACTCTAGACGTATACGAAGATAAAAACGATCTCTAATCTTATAACGTTATTCCTTATCCGTTAATAAACCCCAGCTTAAACCTCTATACTTATACCGTAATAATCGAATAATCGATTAAAACCCTTACCTAATCGAATACTAATTTAAATTATAGAAAGATCTCTAAAGCGTATAGAGGAGCGCTTCTATTTACTTAGGGAGTTACTATAAAAACTACTTCCCTACTTCTCCGAGTAAGTATATTCGTAGGAGCGTTATCGAGTAGCGATAGTTAAGAAGGCTTATTAGAAAGCATATCGTAATTATTAAGGAGGTATAGGAACTTGCGGCGTAACCACCTACCTAATAAACTTCTGAAAAGTTTAGGGGGGCGTCCGTTATATAGTCTTCGTTGAAATATAATAATAAGGCATATATTTCTTGAGTCAGCTTTACTATTATCTTTAATTAATAGCTCTATCGCTATTACTATAATAAGTAGGACTTACTAAAATATATATAGAAGCTTCTAGTCTTTATATACTAATTATAGGTGCCGCCATTTCTAGATACCGCTAGTTATAGATATTGCTAATTCCGGATGCCTCTACTTGTAGATACCTCTAGTTATAGATGCCTCTAGTTATAGATGCCTTAAGCTGTGGATGTTACTAATTCTAGATGCCGCTAGTTATAGATACTACTATCTGGTTCGCCTTCTAATAATACAGCTAATTCCGAAGTGCTTAGTAATCGTCCTTAATTATTATATATCAAACTATCCTAGAGATATTACACGAGGTTATCGACTTCCTTACTAGAAAACGTAATAGTATTTAGTAAGTATAGCGATAGTAAAGAGTAAACGGCTTCTTCGAGAAAAGCTTCGCAAGCGGAGGACAAATCTATTTAAGAAAGCGAACGAGTTAGCGCGGATAACTAACTCGAAAATATATATAGTCGTTATAACGACAAATATTATATATATAAATTAACGGAAGAATCGAACTAGCCTCCTCCTAAAAGAGAAATTATAAGTACGCCTAGTCTACGGTCAGACTATTACTAAAGATAATAGGGGATACACGACCACTAGTTCTACAGACGTCTTATAGATTTCCACGGTCTTAAACTACGGGTAACTTAGAGGATTTAAAAAGCCAATTAGCCTGATAAACGTTAGGTCAGGTTTCTTAAGGAGGCGGAATATAATAGAGATCGCCCCCCTACTAGCCGATATACCTTAACTGCAGTCTAGAATAAGATAATACTACGAGGATTAGAGGGCATGAAATTTCTAATAATAATATGGCTAGGCTATATAATAGGCTTATAACGGGTAGGCTAATAGAAGTCTAGGCGTAGATAGTCGATATCTAGGAATTATACTAGTATTACCTTAGAAACGTCGATTATAAAATCCTCTATCTCTAACTTTATAGTTAAGGCCGCCTTAAGAGCAAGATTAAAGACTTATAAAGATACACTCCCCTATTTTCCTAATAATATAATTACTTCTTGCCTTCCCCCTTTAGTTTCTTAAATACAGGTTTAGAGGTTTAAGATAATAGAAGTTCCGGCTCTATCTCTTATAAGTACGAGGTAGTTAATTAGCTATCGTTCTATTTAAAGGACCTAAGGTTTAATTACTAGGAGAAGGACTTAATAGCGAAGTCTTTAGGGTTAGGTAGCTAGTTAACGGCGGAATAGATTCTTTTATAATAGTTTAGATAGAACTTGTCGTAGACGTTTTTAGTAAACTTATAAGCTATCTACTTGTCTTTACTATCTAGTACTATAAAGTTAAATTTATAGATTAGATAGCGGTAAAATAGAGTATATTTTTCCTTAATTAACGTATAATACCCGTATATTCGTACGGCCTCATTATTATATGAAATTAAGAAGGTTAGGATTTTCTAGTTAAGCTCGTCTTGACGCGATACTAATCTATATAACTCGACGATAGCGTTTACTATAACAGTAGCGTTATAAGCGTTTTATCGATCCGCGATATTAAGAGCCTCGTTACCGCACTTTACCTCCGACGTCAGGAATAGGAAATATATCTTATCTATCGCTACTAGACGAGATATAGTCTACTAATTACTAATAGAAGGTTATAATTTCTTAAGTTAGTTAGAGGTAAATATAGACGGTTTAACCCCTACTATAAAGTCGGGCTGCGGGCGAGGACCTTTAACGAGGGGGATAGATTTAATCTAGCTTTTATCGACGGTTTCGATTAGATACTTGAGGTATATAGTACCGAATATAGTTAACGTCTCTAGAGAGGGAATAATTAATCTAGCGATATCCTAAATAACTCTGGCCTCGTTTTTATTCCTTATATTATCGCAGGCCGTTTTAAATAAGTTATCTCGAAAGATTATATCCTAAGGAGTCGGTTACTTAGCGTAGAGTATAGTTATATAGAAGCTCTTGCACTTGTTTCTAGGAGGCACCTCAGGCTTACTTATATAGATACTAGCAGACGTAAGGATTATCTTATAGCGTCGACTCTTAACGGTAGGATTCTTTCCCTCTCTTAAAGAAACGCTACTTATATCTAATTCATATTTACTAAGAGACGGAGTCGACCTCTTCCGGGTAAGTAAATAAGTCATGCCGCTGTCTTACTTGAAATTTCCTCTAGACTAGCTTCCTTCTTCGATCTAACGATAGATAGGGTTGACGTCGTAGTTCTCGATATTACTTTAAAGATCTATACTTGTTACACCTTTAATAGTATAGTCTACAGGTGAAATTCGTTGACGTTTTCGGGTAGGCCTTTCCTAGGTTTAGGAAGTTTTCTAGGCAGCTCCTTTAGCCTTAGGTTTATAATTCTATCTAAGCTCTTTACTCCGTTTCCGCTTTCAATCTAGATTAGAAGGGTTGACTAATTCCTATAGACGCTTTGGCCTAAGTTAGTAGTCGCAGTTATAGGTTAAAGGGTTATAGAACGTACTTCTTTATCAGGCGTAATACTAGTTAGCGAAGGAAGTTAAAGGAGTTACTCTTAAATTTCCGGTTACTAATAGAGATATTCACTCTTTTATAGACGTACGCTCTTACGAATAGATATAAGCGCCTCTTTTCTTCTAATACCGCGTGGGTGTACTACTACTAGCTGTTAGCTAAAGAAACGTTTAAGTATATATAGTTTTACCTTAGTTTTTAAATAGGTTTAGTAAAGATTACCGCCTACGTCTCTTAATATCTAACTTTACTTATAATAGGGATATAATAATTGGAAATAAGGGAAAGGGAGGTATACGTCTTTATTACCGCTAGTACGTTATAAAATAGTGTTACGAATATGCTAGCAGGAGGTGTAGTAGTTAGCGGCGGTATAGTCTTAGGGCTGTAATAGTAACTAACCTAATTAGTCTATAAGTTATTAGGATTATCCGCCGCCCGCCTAAAATATATCGTTCTACTTTTAGATTAGTAACCGCTATTACAATGACTCGCTTTGTCTAATTAGGTAGGGCTATTTACGCTTAGCCTTTAACGAAGCTAAAGTAACTCCGTCCCGCCCTTATAATCTCAACCTATCTAGTATTAATTAGATCGCGAGGAAAACTTCCTATATATTCCTCGACTTATATATAAGATAGGAATCTATTAGTAATATACTCTATACTCTCGCGTCTCCCCCCCGCCCTTAATACTATAGCGCTATATTTAGAATCGTTCCAAACTCTATCCCTTACCTCGGCTGTTATAAGCTGCCTTTAAAGTCGGCCCTCCTCCTCCTTAAGTATTACTATTATCTCTTATTCTTTATACTTCTATAGGCGGAATATAAGTCATGACTTCCGGCCTAAGACTAGTGACTTATACCGTGGCATTAATTTAAGTAGGTAGGAGGGCGTGAGTGTAAATGCCTACTACGTGTAAATAGGGAGTCTGCGTATATAGGGTCGGATTACTAGACTAATAAAGCCTTAGAGTACTATTATAATTATTTAAAGCCTGAATATATAATATAAGATAAGGTAATAGTACGGTTGAAAGCCTAATAAGAGACTCCTAACTAGTAAGCTAATTCTCTCTTTTATATAGGGGAGCCGGTCTATAACTGGGATTTCTAATATCGCCTACTAATTATTAGTTCTAGAGCCTATTATCTAGCTATTTTGATAGAAACACCTCTATATCTCTCTACGGAGAGCTTAAGGACTAGCTTTAATTAATTTATACTATACTAGTAAAATACTTAAAAGAGCTCAACCGCTAACCCCTCCCGACTTACCTGTAGTACCTTCCGATTCAAGAAAAAAAGCTTACTACCCCGCCGGGAATATAGTATATTATTATTAATAGGGTAGTAAGAATCTAGTAATAAATCCCTTTTAGTTAAGTTATAACTAAACTTCTATAAGGTAATATATAACGGACGGGGATAGTAGATAATAGAACCTCTAGTACTTGACTCTATATTATATATTACCTCGTAAGCCTTTTAAACTTTTACGTTAAGCGCCTAAAGTCAATTATATTCTAGATCCGAGACGACGCCTCTAGATAGAAGCTAAATATTAACGCAGAATATATACGGGAAAAAATCTAGTCTTTATAAAAGATATAAGTTAAGGGTATTAGCTTAATTTAGAGGTTATTAATCTTACTCTTTATCGATTCCTAAGTACTTTTTAGTAACTTTATAGCTTAGATATCTACGATCTAGTCCGCTTAAGGAATATATTAATAGCTTAATATCGGGCTTAGGACTCGCTCGTTTAAAAGGGGAGAAATAGTAAGCGTTATTAGGGTTTTAGATAACTATTAATCCACGCCTATAATTTCTTATCTATAACGAAGATATTACTATTAACTCTAATCCCGTAAGCTAATAACTTATAGTATTATAAAGACTACTAAGAGACTAAAGTCAACTTTCTTATAATTATTAGGCTCCGTATATCGTTACGGAAGTATTCCCTCTCTAGTCTAGCTACTTATTCTATTATCTAGTCGTCTTCTTTTAATCTATTACGCAGTAATATATATTACTACGACGACTACCTTAAATAAAAGAATTCTAAAATGCCTTAATTATAAATTTCTATAGAATCCTAGAGGGCTTTAAAGAGATAATAATCCGTGGTTAAATTAAAGTTTAAGATATAAGAGAGTAGTTATATCGGATAACTACAGATTAATATTTAATATAATATCATCTCAGTTTCAATATTTTCGCGTTATATATTCTCTTAAAGTACGTATTAAAATCCATTTTTAAATGTAAGTAAAAGTAATATATTAATTTTATATCGTAATTATAGTAGGCTAGGGGCGGTAAGGAGTATAAATAGAGGTATAAAGGAATAGAATACCTAGTTAATTATATATATAATATTAAAACCTTTATTAATAAAGATATTATCGACGCTAAAGTTAGGGTAGTAGATTAAGAACCGGTATTTATAGTTATTTAAAGGAAGTTTTAATATATCGTTCGTCCACCTTATAATTATATCTAAAAGTACTTCTCTAATAATAATATAATTAGTCCTATTATCTAAACTATTAATCTTAGACTACGTAGTAATAAAGTCGCTCTACTAATCTAACGCTTTCTAAAATCTAGTATATTTATCGTACTCGCTTCGCGCGGGAACAGGCGTAAAAAAGTAGTAATAACCTAGTTAAAGATATTTTATATATTCTAAGAATACCGAGATATAAGCCTCGTAATAGTCCTTCTTAGATTTAAAAGGTCTACGATTAATATCTCTAAGTAAATATTATTCATTTAGTAGCAGGCTACGGGATAGATAGGTCTTGATTTAAAATACTCTATCTTCTTTAAAGAGTAATCTAGCCTAATTAAAATAAAGTCGAGATAGTTACTATATAATAACTCCGAGCTAGAGTATAATCTTTTTCTTTTATTCGTGGGATATATTAGGCTTATCTTTCTCTAAGTCCTTTTATATACGTTATAAAAGCGACCCGTAAGCTTTACTTATAAGGATATAAGGGATACCGATATCATTATCCTTAGAATAACTATTTGATTATTAGCCCGTTTTAAAAGTAAATAAGGAGAATAGTCTACCTATATATAAAGACTTTAGGAACTAGGATTATACTATTAGCCCTGATATATATAAGAGTAGCGGCTTTACTAGCTAATAGTAAGAGATTCGTTTTATCTAATTCGATTATACCGTCGTCTCGTAGGGAGCGGAGCACCTACTCTACCCTATTATAGAATGAAATTAGGATTATCTAGTTAAAGCTACTATATACTAGTACCTAAGAAGTATTATAAAAGTAACGTTACCCTCCGCGTAGATTACTAGCTAAGCGGTAAAGAGAAGGCGCATTAAATTCTATATATTAGAAGGTAGTCGCGCGTTTATACTATATTTATATAGCTTATAACGGAATTATCATTCCATAAGGAAGTAGAGTTAGTTCTACCTACTAGGGATAACTTAGTAGGGCAGAACGGCTAATCTATTACGGGAGCCTCGCTAAAAATCCCCTAATTACTTCTAACTCTCGAAGGATTCTACGGAAGTATCGAATTCTAGGTAGTAGGCGGCTGAAGGTATTAAAAACAACGAGGGCAGCTTAAGCCGAAGGCTAGGGGACCTATTTTAGGCTCCTATCTACTACGCCCCTGTACTACCCTATAGTACTCCCCCTTACTCCCTCGGTGCTCCCTTAGTACTCCCCCTTACTCCCTTACTACTCCCCCTTACTCCCTCGCTGCTCCCTCTAAAGCGGCCCTACTCCCTTTCCCGTTCCGGAACGGTAATTTCTAATCCTAAGTTCGGGGTGTATATAATTTATATATATATAATAGCCCTCTAGTCTAGTATAGTATTATATATATTCTATATTACTATTATATTAATATATTCTAATATTTTTTCTAAGTCCTATTAACTATTAAATCTATTAGATTAAAAAAATTAAAGTTACTAAATATATATTTACTATTAAATCTATTAAATATATATTTAATAATTTCTAGTATTAAATTAATCTTCTAAGTAGAGATATAGTCTAGCCTATATTTTTATACTTTAAGTACTCTAGGCTATAAAATATAGGTTTTATAGTTTACTATTAAGTATATCTATTATTAGAGTATTCTCTTTATTATTACTTTCTTATAACTTCTAAGTATTACTCTATAGTACTTTTTAAGTAGTACCTTATAACGCTCTTTAAATAGTACTTTATTAAGATTTTCTAGTAGTACTTATTATTAAGGGTATTTAAAGTATAATAAGAGGGGTCTTTTTATATAATAATAATTAGCTAGCCTTAAGATAGTATTAATCTTAAAGTATAATATAATAGTATTAAGAGAAGATAAGGCCTTAGTTATAAGCTAGTCTATATAATATATTAAAGAGGTAGTACTTATTAAATAAAAACTTAAGTAGTAGACTTCTTTTATAATATAAGTTAAATATAAGATTCCTATCTACTTAGAATAAGGCTATCTCTATATAGATAAATAGAATACTACTAAGAGCCTATAATTTACTTTATTTACTTCCTAATTCTAATAAATCTTATAGTTTACTTAGTTTACTTTATAAGTTTAATAAACCTCTATATAACTATAATTAAATACTTACTAGTTCTTATATTCTCTATATTATAACCCTATAAGTTATAATATATTTCTACTAATTTCTATTAACTATTAAGATCTATTATAATTAATATAACCTAATCTAAAAAATTCAAGTTACTAAATATATATTTACTAGTAAATATATATTTCTACTAGTTAATAAATCTTCTAAGCTAATATATAAGTTAGTTTATATTTCTATACTCTAAGTACTCTAAGCGCCCTAAACTATAAAATATAGATTTCCTAGTTTACTAATATAGACTTAGGTTATAATACTCCTCTTTCTAAGAACTAATCTATACTTAGTAAGACTACTAACTATTAGTTAGACTAGCTTACTTAGGGTTGTAATAGTAGTTTACTAAGCTTTTAAGTATTATAAGGGGGTCCTTTTATACGAGGTAATTAGCTATACCTTAAGATAATATTAGTCTTATAGTATAATATTAGTATTATAGAAGGTAAGGCCTTAGTATAAGTATTATAAAGTAGAAGATAGATAGATATAAATTAAACTACTTAATTTACTAAGATAGTACTATACGGCTAGGTATACTAGTAGAAGCGAGGCGCTAGACCTAATTAGGTAATAGTCTTAGTAAAGATTTATAATAATAAGTTAGTCTATATAATATAGTAAGGAATAGTACTTATTAGATAAATACTTAAAGTAGACTGTCTTTAATAAATAAAGTTTATAATATAAGTTAAATACAAGGGTTTTATCTAGGTAAGTAAAGCCTATTATTATATAGATAAAGGAAATACTACTAAGAGTCTATAGTTTATTTAATTTATTCCTTAAGTCTAATAAATCTCTAGTTTATTAGATTTAAATAATTAGTTTAATAAACTTATAGTTTATTAGATTTAATTAAGAAGTTTAATAATCCTTAATATAATTATAACTAAGCCTATTACTTATATATTATTACTATTATAATCCTATAATTATAATATTAAGCTTTAAACAAGTAAATATAATTTAAATACCTAAGATTATTATACTATCTACTATAGTATTAGAGCTTCTTTATAGCTTATTTAATATTAGGGTAGAATAAGTAAGGAGCTATACCCTTCTTTTAAGAGTATAAAGTATTTTCGACTTAAACTACTAAGATTTCAATACTTTGCCAGTTATTCAGCTAAGTATCTCTGTAAGAGTTAGCAGCAGCAGCGTAACTAATAAGCTACGCAGGAGGTGCGTATACGTGGTTTTGCAAGTAGCAATGGTATTATCAAACTAATCGCTGACCCCTAAGTCCTCACGACTATATATCTGGGGCGCGGCGCCTACGCCTGCGCCCCCCTAGGGCATACGGGCATGGTAGCCCTGCGCTATAATTGATAGGGAATGCCAAGAGTTCCTCACAATCTCTTTTTGGTCGTACCGCTCGGTCGGCTGCCAGGCCTTTTTTGCCCGGGCTTATAACCTATTGAACGGAAGCTTTTAATGATGAGCAGTACGAGGGTATTACTATCTTGTTCTACTACTAAGGAGGGAAGTAGGTACTTTACCCCTTTTGGTGGTAGCACACTATGGAATCTGCTAGAGCGCAGGACCGAATTCCAACACTTATCATCTACAGTTCGTGGAAAGTCAGTGCATTTTTGACCAGGCAAGCATCGGATACGCTCCACAGATCATCTGCAGTGTTCCCTTAGAATTCGATAAGATCTTATCCACGCAACCTCGTTCCTCTCTTCGAATTGTAATCCATTTGGCATTGTCCTGGGACAGGTTCCAATCTACAATATAGCACCTTTCGAGGCTTCCGCGCGTCAAGAAGCTGACTATCTAATTGCTTCGTGCTGTCCCTCTGTATGCCGCGGTGGAATCCAGCAAACCCCAATAACGGAGGAAACAATTTGGAGACTTATATAGAGCTTGAGCCAATCAGTATGCTTTTAAGTCAATCATTTCCTGGCTCGGTCATTTGACTACCTCGAGGTTGATAGGACCCACAAGATGTTTCCTTTTTATGGTGAGGCCGTTGCGCTTACTGAGTATTGGATTGAGGTCATTGTGGCATTAAATCGACATTGGGCTTAGCGCTGGCTGTAGAAGCAGCCACCCCGGAGGATTCTTTGGGAGAAAAGTTACTCTTGGTGGATGGCTGCTTCTATGGTCGTCAACGTGATACCCACATACCCTACCTGATTTCAGACTAAAAGTTTGATATACTGACGAAAAACTTCTCGAGGACGCGGAGAGCCGCATATCGAAGACGGCTAAGGTCGATTGGGATTCTTTCCTTCACCAACACTCTTGAGCGTAGATCCCTCCTTCGCTATCAACGTCGACATTAGGTGGTACGGTTTCCATGTGGGAAATCCTTTGGTCGATATCTAATCCTGCGGAGGAACTCGAGCTATATAATCTTACAACTCCGAATTGGACTGTGTAGCTGAAGAATTGTCCGAAGCCCCCTCATGCCCTACTGTTGGTACACCGTGGGTTTCATATGGGAAGAAAGGACCACTGCGGCGTGCAGAGCACTTCTGAGCCGCAAATATGAAGATGAGTATTAACCGTAAGTTTTCTTGAGATCCAAAGAATCCGATCGCCCCTGCACATCAAGCTCGATTTCAAGACGCTCATACTCCTGTTCCTCCATACTCCTTACAGAAAATCTCACTCTCACAGGCCTCTCCAGCTCCCCACTCAGCGCAGCCCCACGAAGGACTGCAAGGCTCTCTTGTTTGATACCCGCAAGTAAGGAACCCAGACCAAATCCGTCCCCGATCGGGGTGGTGTACAGCAGAGCTTTGATCAGCACGGCCATGGTCGTCAGTACAGGGTGGATAGCCAGAATAAAAATCAACCAAGCACTCCTCCTTACAGTCACAACCTCTTTCTGCGTTGTGATCTGACTCAGGTCCCTGTAGTATGCGAAGTCGGAGGGGGGTAAAAACCGACCTCTCCGCGCCATACGCGCTGACTATGCGAGCCCAGAGCATGGCTGCAATTAGAGGGGGTATGGTGTTGACTGGAAGAATGTATTGAGGATTCGTGAAGTTAGAATATGGAAGTGGATCGGGCCACCGCGCTCGAATCGTTGGTGCGTATTCTCCAAGGAACTTAGAGAACATGGAGAGGACTAGAGGGTACTTGAATGAGAGTCCCTGGTATTCGGATGCCTTTGCCTCTTCGCCTGTCTGTAGGATTGTGGCGTTGTTCAAGAGGATGCTGGTTCGGGTGACGTTCCAAGCGGCGTGACATTTTCGGCGAGTCTGTGAGTATCGCTCAGCTGTGGATTTGAAAGACTCATTTCGAGTGATATTATAAAACGATACATAGATCTCCGTGTAACTGGCATTCGAATCGCCAAAACCGGTGTACATCTGAGTGAAAGCCCCACTTTGTAGGTCACTAGGGGAGGTGTCCTCGAAACCATTACTGAAGGAATTTTCCAGGTCTTGCCAAAAGGTGGCATTATCCCTTTCAGAGGGAGCAATGGAATTGAGCTCTGACACGGTAGCGTCGACCTCGGCTGACACCTCGAAAGACTCATCTCCTTTGAGAGATGCTTGTAGCTGCAGCAGTGATGTTGGTAGGGGAGCATCCAGAACAGCAGCTACCGTGCCATTAGGAACAAAGAGATTGAAGCCATAGGTACCATTAGTGTTCGCCGGATCAACCCAAAAAGGCAAGTAAATATTGACCAGTAGTGACAGCCCGTTGCCGATACGTTGATAGCCTGGAGCAGCCGTCATCCCGTACCAGCCACCAACACTTGGGACTTGGACCGTAGTGGAACCGCCAATGAATCTCTTGTAGGAAGCACTAAGACCTAATGGCAGTAGAAACAAGACGAGAAGGATAGCCCGTGGGCGGAACTCCGCTTCTTGAGAAAGATGGTCCGTTCGTAAGAGGGCATCGAAATTTTGAAGTGTGGACCCAGCGTGGGCTTTATAGACAAATAACATTCTCTGCACCTGCCTCTGCGTACAAGCTCCCATAATCGATAGCATCAAACCCAGAAAATAAGCTGAGGTGTCTGTCCCAGATAAACGGCGGTGCCCTTTTCGAAGGCTACAAGCATTGCGATGGTGAAGGCTACCATCGCTACCACTACCGCCCCCAAATCCTTCCAGGAAAACCGTTGTATATAGCTTGGCTTGCCCAGAGCTGCTTTTAAATCGACCTCGGCAGAAGCTGCTTGCGCCATCTTGTCCAAAAAAGGTTCCGTAGACGAAGCCATGATGTGATCTAAAGGTAACCGTGTTTTTGTAGTGCAGTACTCGATCTCCTTGCAAGATTACCAAATGTCTATGGCGTCCTCGCGCACACGGCGGAGGCACAGTGCAACGATGGGTGTGGCCGTTAGTGAGCTGAACGATTTGCAAGAATGGGAGTCAAAATCCGGTTTTTAGTACGGCGGCATCGCCTTCAGGATAGGTCTAGATCTTCAAGGATTCTACCGGGTTCGCTAGATCGTGCAGTAGCCGCTGCCTTCTTCAGCCCTGCTTTGATAACATTGCCATTCACTCACGAAGGTCGCGACCTATAAAGTAGATCCCCCATGGGTCGGCTTAAACGCCGATGACACAAGGGTGTATGAATTTATCTATCTATCTATATTACTTTTATACCGTTTTGAATTATCCAAATACTATAGATATAACGTAAGGTCTATTTTTTTTAAACACAAAGTTTCTGGAGCAGGCCTTACTATTTAAAGGAGGCGAATCACGCCTAAACCGCGTGCGTTCAGCTTTGAGCTTGGTACCACGCCAGTACGTACTAGTAGGGCTAGGAGGCAAGTGTCGAAGGCTATATAGTATTAAAAGTTAATAGAATAGTTAATTAACTAGCTATAGAGGTAACGTATTATTTATATATAATGCCAAGGTATATAGGGCTAAGCTGATTATCTAATACTCCTCTATTAGTAAGAGGTCTGGATGCGTACTTATATAGCTACTAAAAATAGTCTGCCTTAGTATAGCTCCTCTAAAACCGTATACCCTCTACCTTATTAAACCCGTAAACCTCGCTCGTATAAGGAAATTAGGAAGAGTACTATAGTATAGATATAGCCGCTTTAGCCTAATAGGGCTTGAGGTGTCGTTATTTAAGTTTCCTTCCTCTGCCGGTATTATAGGATACCCCCTTAAATAGACTCTACTAGTAGCCGCTGTGGCCTAATAAGGTAGAATACCCCCTTAAATAGGCTCTACCGGTGTGCTTCTTGCACGGATGTGGCCGCTTTAGCCTGATAAGGCTTGAGGTGTTATTATTCGAGTTTCCTTCCTCTGCTAGTAGTATAGGATACCCCCTTAAATAGGCTCTACGGTGTACTTCTTACACGCTCCCCTAATTCCTAGCTCTTTAGCCCTTTCTAGTCGATAATTTTAATAGGAGGAGGTGGAGTAGATTGCTATAGGAGTCGGATACGTGGCGACTTAGGCGGATAGACTCCCCATTCAGCTAATAGGTACGATGTAAGAGACTGATTTTCTCTTATAAAGGAACCGCTCCTAGGTATAATAGCGCGAGCCGGGCTTATAACCTATTAAAAGTTAATAGAACGGTTAATTAACTAGTTATAGAGGCAACGTATTATTTATATATAATGCTAAGGTATATAGGGCTAAGCTAATTATCTAATATATAGTACTATAGTATATATTAGATAATTAGCTCAGCCCTATATATCTTAGTATTATATATAAATAATACGTTACCTCTATAAATAGTTAATTAACCGTTCCGTTAACTTTTAATAGGTTATAAGCCCGGCTTGCGCTATTATACCTAGGAACAGTTCCTTTATAAGAGAATTAAGCTCTTACGTCGTACCTATTAGCTGAAAGGAGTCTATCCGCCTAAGTCGCCACGTATCTAACTCCTATAGCAATCTACTCCACTACCTCCTATCGAAATATCGACCGAAATAAAAGGGCTAAAGAGCTAGGAATTAGGGGAGCGTGTAAGAAGTACACTGTAGAGCCTCTTTAAGGGGGTATCTTATAATACCGGTAGAGGAAAGAAACTCGAAATAATACCTCAAGCTTCATTAGGCTAATACGGCTACACCGCCAGTACTCTTCCCGATTTCCTTATACGAGCGAGGTTTACGGGTTTAATAAGGTAGAGGGTATACGGTTTTAGAGAAACTATACTAAGGCAGGCTATTTTTAGTAACTATACAAGTACATCTAGACCTCTCGCTAATAGGGGAGTGTTAGATAATTAGCTTAGCCCTATATACCTTAGCATTATATATAAATAATACGTTACCTCTATAGATAGTTAATTAACCGTTCCGTTAACTTTTAATAGTATACCGCTATTTAAATATTAGCGCCTTAGTATAGGCTAGCTTAGCAGTATATAGTTATAAAAACTTTTCGAACTGTAGTAAATAGTTGTATATATATATTATTAATAGCTATACTACCGTAGCTAGTAGAATATATATTATAAAGCCTTAAGTACTATCTACCCCTTAGCGTAGCTAAACTACTAGGGACTAGCGGCTATATATATATACCCTTATAGGCGTTTACTTTAGCCCCCGTCGAATTACCTCCTATCTTAATATTACGCAACGATAGGTATATTACGCCCTCTACCACCTATTAACACCTAAAAAAGCGAACTGCGGCCGTAAACTATTACTAGATACACCTACCTAGGCCTATTTAATATAATATATTAATATATTAAGGGAAATAAGACGGATAAAATATATAGAACTAGCTTAAAACCTTGACTAATCTGTATTAGAAGATGCTATACGGAGAGCTCTCTAAAAAGAAGGACGGGGCCGCCGTGTAGCTCGGAGAAAACCACCTATTTCTAAGGCAAATCGGGTGGCCTATCTCTAATAGGCCTAGAAATATATTAACTAGACCCGAGAACAATAGGATAAAATACTATAGACAGACGAAACCTAGGTATTAGCTGGAAAATATCGAAAAATTTACATTACTAGGGCTCCTTAGGAGGAGTATAATACCATATATATACTAGAAGGGGTACCTAGGAAGCTTGAATAGATATTCTAGGGGTTATTTAATGAGTTAACTAAGGGCCTAGGTGTATTTTAGGAGAAAGACTAGGGAATAATTAACTAACACTCCTATTAAGAGCGTATTATCCCTCTTATTAACGGCTGGATTTAGATATATCCCTAGCTTTCTCTAATATAAGATGGTGCTCCAGGGTATAGTACCTAGGCTACTATCTAGAAGCTCCACGATCGTTTTATATAGGTCATTTACTAGCTAGCGTTTAGTCCTAATTTAAACCCTATTAAGATAATATAGAATAAAATAAAGGATTATATACAGGAAAATTACCTAGAAAATATGTCTTATAATGCTTTACGTATAGCTATCTCCGCTACTTGGGATAGTATTACACTAGAATTTCTACGTAGCCTAGTAGATAGTATAAGAGAACGCTGCGAAGCTGTAATTCGTGTAAATAGGCTTTATACTAAGTACTAATTGTAAATAATACTCGCTTGCGCTAATACTTAATACCCCTAAACTAGAGTATATACTACGGTAGTAGACAGCGGGAAATAAGGGAGCTATTTCAGGCTCCTATCTGCTACGCCCCTATACTACCCCATCGTACTCCCCTATACTCCCTTACTACGCCTCCGTACTCCCTCGCTGCTCCCTCTAAAGCGGCCCTGCTCCCTTTCCTAAATAAAACAGGTAATTCCTAATCCTAAGTTCGGGGTGTATATAATATATATATAGTATCCCCGGACCTAGGCTAATATATAACCCCCTGCTAACGCCCGTTTCGTTGATATACTCTCCTTCTACTCCCTTATAATCCCTCGTTACTCTCCCCTACTCCCGTATTACTTCCTCCTACTCTCTCGCTACTCTCCCGTACTCCCTCTTAGCTAATGTCTACTCTTTAGCTATTATTCCGTTCTTATAAGTTAAAACGAAAGCGTCTAGTTAACCTATTTTAGATACTAATTAGAGAGGAGCCGGTTATAACTCTACTAACCGCCTACTATATTATCTTCTATTCTTATCCTCTTACTTATTTCCTCTTACTTTTTTCCTCTTACTCTTTACCTTTACTTCTAGTTACTTATATCCTATAATAAGTCGTTAATATATAGCGCGTTATAATAGAATTTATTATCTTATATCTACTATATATATCTCTTTCTCTTTCTCTCTTCGCTATATACGCTTTAGTAGCTAGGGTAGTTTTATCTAGCTATAATTTACCCCTTTACCTTATCTCTAATAATAAAGAAGAAGAGGACTACGGTATTACAACTGTACTCTACAATCTATATACTCTACTCTATATACTCTACTCTATATACTCCGTATAATCCGTATTATATATACGTTACGTACGCCCCCTCTATATTTAATATATCTAAATACTTCTATTAATATATACGCCTAATTAGTTCTAAAGAGTATTTATATATATAGATAATAAAGGGTAATACGGAGGCTTTAATATACGTACTAGTAGATTAGGCTTAGCGCTTAGGATATATATCCTACCCCTTAGTACCTAGGTATTAGTTCTTTAGTTAATTATCTTATTTAATACACCTATATTAATATTACTTCTATAACGGTTCTAATATACGGCGTAGTTCTTCGATAATACGGAATTAAATAGTTATAAGTCTTTAAATAATATTAATCTCGATAGTAATATAGTCTCTAAGTATATCGAGTCCGGTACTAAAGATAATTATAATCGAGTATTAGTCCTTAAAACGAGTAGATCTCTATATCTCTCTTTATTACTATAAAGTCCTATAAAATTCTTACTAACTATATCTTATTCTACTAGAATAAATATTAGAGGAGAAATCCTAGCGTAAGTCTCTACTATTTTAAAATAGTAAAGTAGTTTATAAAGGATATTTTACGCGGCTAGTATATTAATAAGAAGGAACTATTTATATATTATATACTTTAGAAATAAATAAACTTTAGCGTTAATTAGAAACGGCGATCTAGTAATAACAAGATTTCTCTTAATATTACGAGTTACACCTAATATAATATTAGTATTATCTCCTAATATAGTTAGCGCCTTGGCGGTATTACTACCTTAGTAGAGGCGTATATTATATAGTATAATTAGGAGTATTACTACTTAAAAGGGTTAGAGTCTTAGTAGTAGGTTATATCTTCTTTTACTTACTCTATAAATTTATCTCCTTAGATTTATTCTCTTAGTTACTAAATTACTATTAACTCGCTCTAGTTATATCCTAATATTAGTATAAATCTCTTTACTATATCGCTTATACGTATTAAATAAGCTTAAAGAAATTAATTAAGAAAATAGGATCCTTAGTATTAAAACCCCTATATCGGTTCCTTATTTATAATACTAATTAACTACGAGTATACGATAATATAAGCTACTAAAAGAGGTAGACTTATTACCCTATAAGAAAGTATAAGGACTACCTAAGTATAGATTTAGTATCTAGAGTACACGGAGCTATTACTTACCTAGAACTATCTAATATATAACTAGTTAATAAACTTAAGTAAAGGTTTATTAAATATCGTTCTTAGTTAGACGTAGCTAATTTACCTTATTTAAGTACTATATCTCTCTAACTATCTATATAGTTAATTAACGAATTAATCCTTATCCTCTTTATTATTTATAAATAATATCGACTAGAGACGTAGAATATCTAAATCTATAAGATTGTCTTAAGCGATTAGAATATACCTAGTAGTAATACCGAGGCTACAGACCTCTAGTAAATTAAGATTATTAATTAACTATAATACTAGGCTAAATAAGAGCCGACTAACGTACTTAAGATACTTAAGACGCTTAGGAAATAACGAGACTTAGGTCTTTAGGTAAATAGACTCTTTAACTAGACTAGAAAAAGATAATACTAATCTACGAGCCTAATATTACGACCCGTCGTCTTCTAACTAGAAGGCTCCGGAGTCTAGGTGGATCTCGTAGAGAGGAGTGTTAAGGACTAAGGTAAATAGGCTTCGTACTAAACTGGTCTAATACAGGTGAAGTATTATATTTAGTGTCTAGGAGATATCTAGGTTAATAATATAAGTTAAGCACGAAGCTCCTAATAAAGGGAAAGCACGCTCTCTATATAGATATATAAAATCCCGTTAAGGGGTATAATCCATCTAGTTATAGACTAATTACTCTAATTAGGATTAGTCCGCTTAGCGACTAATCCTTCTAATCATGTTTAGTTATCTTAGTAACTGATTATTCCAGCGTATTCCTTTTACACGTGTATAATCAGGTCCGTAAACTCTGATTATAATACTAGGCCCCTCTCCTAGAATTATCGTCCCGATAATTCACCGGTATGCCTTTAACTAGGATTTTAAAACCGTCCTCTATTAAACGTCGCCGTCAGCTAGTAGATTCTTTTAAAGTATTAACTCCTGCGATGCGTGTCTATCGCAACTATTTAAAAGCGAATCGTCTTAAGAAGTATAAGGTTAGAGGGTCGTCTAATCGTTACGTGGAATGCGCCCGGCTAGGCTATAACTGTAATCTCGCTCCGTTTTCGCCTACCAAGTGGGCCCGCATTAAGAAGTAGAGAAAAGAGAAGGCCGCAGAGGCTAAGGAAGCTCTGGCCAAGTTTACTCGTCTTCAGGCTGAAGTGGATGCTCTTGAGAGCAAGAAACTAGAAATGGTCGAAGGAGAGCTCTAAAACATTGATGAGCTAGAGTAGGAAGAGCGAGCGACTGCTCCTAATCCTAATAACTTCCTCTTTAACGTGTCTTCTAAACGGATTAAGGTTCCTATAGATTTTAACTGGAGTGGTTTGGTTGATACTAGTGAAATTACTGCAGAAGGCTCTGGCAATTCACAAGGTTCTTGACTGGCTCCCAGGTATTTTCCGACTCCTCATATCCTTTCCATTTTACTAGGTAGTTCTGACCTTTTCGTGATAGAATCTTTTCGGCTTCGAATTTATTCTCTTCTTCTATTCTAAAATAGAAGGTTTCCTGTAAAGGCGTGTTAGGGTCTGCTGGTTCTAATATTAAGATATAGAATACTGGGTGGATTTTAGCGTCGGGTGGAAGCTATAACTTATAGTTAACAGGTCCTTTATTTCTAATAACTAAAAATGGTCCGACTTTAATATAGTCTAGTTTCCTACTTGGTCTTATACCTTTTAAATTTTTTGTGAGGAGGTATACTTTATCCCCCTTCTTTAGCTGAGGACCTAATTTTCTTTTCTTGTTTGCTGACTTTTCTGTAGTAGTGTTGGCCTGGCTAATTTTGTGCTATATGTCCCTATACAGGCTTCTTATATCAGATGTTAATACCAAGGCTTTCTCGGCGTCTAGTCCCCGTCGTGGATCTAGGAATAGATTTGCATGTCGTCTGTAGTTTCTAAAAAACGGTGACAGCCTTATTATATCTGATCGCTTGTCGTTATATACTAATTATACTATTAGGAGCAACGCAACCTAATTGTTTTATCTTTTATTAACGTAGTGCCTAAGGTACACTTCTATTATCTAGTTAGTACGTTTAGTCTATCTATCCGTCTAAGGGTAATAGGCTGTTAATATTCGTAGTTTAGTTCCAATTAACGCGATCAAAGTCTTCTAATAGTTTAATATAAAGAGTTTGTCTCTATCTGAAGTTATTAATTCCGGTATGCTATAATCTCTAATCAGTCTGTCTAATAAAATGAATCCAAGCTAACTAGCGTTATAGGATTCTTTATACGGAATTATAATAGCGTACTTAGTAAGTTTATCGACGATAACTATTATTAAGTCGTACTTATTATTAGTTACTAGGTTAACTAACCGAGGTAGTTTTATAATAAAGTCCATCGTGACATCTTTCTATAAAGTGTCTAGAACTTCGGTAAACTGAATTTATCTGTACTTAGCATGTCTTACAGATTTATTCTACTAGCAGCATATACATTCCTTGATATATTACTCGACTGACGCCCGCAGGTTTAGTACGGCGTATACTCTTTAAATGAGTTCTAATATTTTAGATACTCCTAGATGTCCTAGTAAAGGATTATTATAGTGATCTCTAATTACTTCTTCCATTACTTTCGGTGGCAAGTACAGCTTCTACTTGTATAGTAACAGGTCCCGGTTAGGCTATTCCTTCCTAAGTTATCCCGCTAGGTTGTTATTCTTATATACTTCCTTTAAATCGGGAACTATATATGTCGTGACTCGCATGGTCGTAGCCAGATTCCTTACTAGTACTAACGATCTATCGTTTTCTTGTTTTAAGATGGGCTGAGTCGTAATATCTATCATTTACATATAGTTAGATCGTCTACTTAAAGCGTCCGCTCGTCCATTATCTTTTCCTAGGGTGTACTAAATTTTAAATTTATATTACCTAAGGAGTTCGGACTATTAAACTTGTCGTCAATTCAACTCCTTCGTGGTTATAAAACCTACTAGGTTTTTATGATCGGTAAAGATAGTAAGTTCCGAATAACTTTCGGTATATACTCTCTAATGCTATAGAGAATAGACGACTACTAAAAGCTCCTTGTCGTGTATATCATAGTTCTGTTCTACTAGAGACATCTTGCGTGAGTAGTATGCTACTAGATACCATTTGCCGTCTTTCTATTAATAGAGGCATGCTCTAATCGTAAGATCTAAAGCATCTGTCTTAATGCGTACTAGTTCTCTATTTCGAAATATATAGAGTACTAGAGGATCTATATAAGCCTGCTTCAGTTCTTTAAATACTCTCTTCTAGTTAGTATCCCATCGAAATCCCGTGTCTTTTTTAGTGATTTCTGTTAGTGGCAAGGCCTTCTTAGAGTAGCCTTCTATGAAACGTCTGTTGAAGTTGGCGAATCCTAGAAATCCTTGTACTGATTTGATATTATATGGTGTAGGCCATTCCTATATAGCCTGAATCTTTTCAGGGCTTATACGAACGCCTTTGGTTGTTATTATAAACCCTAAGAACTTAACTAAGGTCTTATAAAACTCGTATTTCTCTGGTTTTAAGAGGAGTCCTGCTTATAATAGACATGTTAATACATCCTGTATATAAAGGATGTGTTCCTCAAGGTTTTTAGAGTAGATTAATATATTATCGAGGTATATAATCGTTATAAGATCTAAATAAGCTCGTATAATATTATTAACTAATGCCTAGCAGGTTACTAGTACGTTAGTGAGACTAAACGGCATGACTAGATACTTATAATATTTATATCGAGTCCTAAATACTATTTTCTATTCGTTACCTTCTTTTATTTAAATCAAGTTATACGCTCCTCGAAGATCTAGCTTTATAAAGATCTTTGCTTTAGCTAGCCGATCCTGCAGCTCGCTAATATTAGGTAGCGGGTAACGATTCTTTATTATTACCTTATTTAACTTTCGATAGTCTACGTATAGTCGTAATGATCCGTCTTTCTTCCTTACGAAGAGTATTGGATATCCTGCTAGTAATTTAGATTCTCGAATAAATCCCTTTTTTAGGTTCTTATTAAGGTACCCGCGTAGTACTATAAGTTCCTTTTTAGATAACGTATAAATAGGTCTAAACGTTAGTTCCTTCCCTAGTTCGAGTTTAATCTTATAATCCTAAGGTTAGTATTTAAGCAGAGCTTTTACTATTATCTCTTTTATAAAGAGGCGTTTCTATCTTTAATACTCTTATAAGATATTAGGAGTGCTATTAGTTACTCCAAGAACTCTAACTTATTAACCTAGCGGACCGCTGCTAGTATCTATTAAGTCGGATCCTTATATTTTAAGGTTATCCTTATTCGAAATTAAGGTAATATATACCTTAACCGTTCTTCGGTTTAATTTCTTATCTACCGTCGTCTACTATCGACGTGTAGGTTGGAATCTAGTGATATCGCCAGTTCTCTTAAACTTAAGTACTTTTCTTCTCTAGTTAATTGCTAGGTTATACTTTTCTAATCAAGGCATGCCTAATATAATATAATAGGTAGCTATTCCTATAATATCGAAGGACATTTCCTTATAGTATCGTTGAATTATAAATGGTAGCGAGGTTGTCTCCTCGTCTACGCTTCCTTTTAATAGCGTTGACCCGTCGGCTATTCGTAAGTTATATAGATCCTTCTTTCTCCGCGTTAGTAGGCCTACTAACCGTACTAGTACTTCGGAGATAAAGTTTCTAGATGCCCCGGAATCTATTATTGCTATGGTCCGCTAACTATCTATTTTAACCGGTACGTTTACATGTATTGCGTAGTTCGTTAAATATAGCTAATATGTTTTTAGGGTAAGGACATTAATCTCCTTGTACTTCCCCTTAGTACAAGGGATTACTCTTTTCCTGAAAAGGATAGGAATCCGGTAGTTCTTTTTATATATATATGCTTCCTGTAGTTATTATAAAAACAGGCATACTAATCGTCTAAATGGCACTCTGACGTGTACTCGTCATGCTTAAGGTAATTATAAAGACTGCTATGCCATCTTTAGTTATAGTTTAGAAACTACTTCCTTGATCTTTTAGTTACTAAATGCTAGTAGTAACTTATATTATTATAACTTGACTAAATCTTTCTATATATTTAGATTCTAATAGTTTTACCTAAGTTTATCTTTACTTAGTAGTAAATCATATATGTTTCGTCGGCGTAGGCTGACTAGTATATTACTCCGTGCTATAGATATGCTAAGTCGTTCCTAAACTCCTTCTATAGAAGTCCTCCTACTACTTTTTCTTAGTAGAACTCTACCCGTTCCTCGAGTTTTATCTGTGGATCTTTTGATGTGGAAGCTCGAGATACTACTCTATCACCTTCTTTCTTAGAAGTCTGGCTGAGGTTTTCCCAGTCGGAATCATCCTCGCTTTCTCGGCTTTATTCGGGTTTTCCCTTCCGAATACAACCACTATTACATTTATTATTAGAGTCTAATTCCTTGAGTTATTCGTGAATATCCGCTAGCCTTTATTTAATCTTTACGATATTTCTCTATTTCTTAGCTATTTCTTCGCGTAATTCTTCTTCTCTAGATTATAGTTCTCTATTAATAGGTAGATTAACGAGGGCTAGTAAATCATCTATAATTATATCTAGCTCGGTGTCGTCATACTCCGTTTCTTGTTAATCCCTTGGAGGTTCAGTCTTTCTAACTGGAACTCTTTCTAATATATTTAACTAAGGTCGTTTCACCATGTTTTTTAACTTATAGTCTCTGGCGATGTGGCCCGGTTTACTACAGCCATAGTAATTCATTACTTTCTTACCCCCTTGCTATTTCTTACCTCTAAACGGTTTCTTTTTCTCGGTGAAGTCTAACTCTATTAGCATTAGACCGTAAGGATCGCGTGGGAATCGTTTCTTCCTATAACTTCCTCCGGAATAGAGTCCTGTATAACTAAGTCCAGAAACTCCACTATTATAGCGTAGTTCTATTACTAACTCGTGGATCTAGTTATCGACTCGTGTTAAGGCTCTTATTAATAAGTCTAAGTTATTATAAACGGCTCTATCTCGCATGAGTTCCTTCTTTACCTGAGGTTTTAATCCTCTTCGATACATTACTATTAGCGCGTTATTATCCTAGTCGGTTCTTATAAAGTACTATTAGAACTGCGTTATATACTTAGATGCCGATTTCTTTTATATTAAGTGCTAGATAACTCTTATTACTACGCTTACTTTATTAGAAGGTCTAAACATCCGTCTTATTTCCTAGCGAAAGAGCGCTAGGCTCTCTATTTATAACTTAATAGAGATATTATTATCGTTATCAGGATCTTCTATATATTATTTAAGAAATAGGGCGGACTATCTCTAGGCCCGTCCTCTTATATAAGTTATTATAAATAGCGGTTATTTCTTTAGCCTAATAGCGTCTTTATTAAAAGAGAAGTATAGCTATATCTATACTAACTACTCTTTAAGTTTATCTCGATCGCTATAGTATAAATCTAGTTTAGTAACTTTAATACCTTCTTTAACTTCTGCTATTACTAACTATCGTGGACCGCGTTCACTCGGGGTGAGGTCCCTTTATCCTGAGGTACTTATCTTGAGGGTACTTAAAGTGTTACGACCCGTCGTCTTCTAACTAGAAGGCTCCGGAGTCTGGGTGGATCTCGTAGAGAGGAGTGTTAAGGACTAAGGTAAACAGGCTTCGTACTAAACTGGTCTAATACAGGTGAAGTATTATATTTAGTATCTAGGAGATATCTAGGTTAATAATATGAGTTAAGCACGAAGCTCCTAATGAAGGGAAAGCACGCTCTCTATATAGATATATAAAATCCCGCTAAGGGGTATAATCCATCTGGTTATAGACTAATTACTCTAATTAGGATTAGTCCGCTTAGCGACTAATCCTTCTAATCATATTCAGTTATCTTGGTAACTAATCATTCCAGCGTATTCCTTTTACACGTGTATAATCAGGTCCGTAAACTCTAATTATAACACCTAACTCGATTTACCCTTTAAAGACCCGCCTTTATCTACCTCTCTAGACCGTCTACCTCCCTTTTCCCTCTCGAGGGCTATAGCGAATAAATAGCTTCTATAATAATAAATTTACGAACTATAAGCTTCTAAAGTAGTAAGAGATAAATTAATACGGAACCTACGTAAAACGCCGTAGTCCTCGAGTTAGAGAGCTTTTAGTAAATATGAGGTCCTAAGCCGCTGGCGCTAAGCTAGCGGCGTTAAAATAGGTATAAAAGACGTAAGGTAGTTACAGGGTTTAATAGCTTGGGTTGTTCCTAACTTATAGTAATAGTAGGGAACGAAAACTAATCTCTAAGGAACTAAAGTTACGGGGAGTACTAAGTCGATATATAATTACGAAGTCGATATATAATTACGAAGTCGCTAAGTACTCCGAGATCGTAACCCCGCTCTACTACTAAAGAGATAAGGAATAAAGTTATAAGAGGTGGCGGTGCGCAAGCGCATACAGATACACTATACCCTTATAAGTATGCTGCCACGTTAGTACTAACAGATGGCTGAAACTTTAGCTGAGCTGACCTCGGCTTAGCTATCCAATCAGCCTAGGGTGGATCCATGCAGGAGGTGTCTCTCAAGGGTTCAGCGCAGTGCGTACGTCGGCGGCGCAGTAGAAAGGAACCTGAGGGGAACGTGAGGCACATATTTTATTGGTCCACGCCATGGGAACGCCGTGTCCATTGTGTTGGTGCCATGTTGATCCTCAAGGCAACCAAAGGCAAAGCCCAGTAGGAAGCGGCGGCGGTAGGTGTAAGTTGTGGGAGGGCTAACAAGGGAGATGGAGGAAGAGAGGGACAGTACTATGTCGCAGGGTAGTTAAATGTAAGCGTCTTGGCAGACGCTAGTTAAATTACATGTTTAATACTACTAGTACTCCGTATGCATACCATTAGCTCGAATAACTGCTTCGCAGCGTGCCTGCATA
>JAABUV010001903.1_pt1 | contig 29445 bp, 43 predicted proteins | sample 5559971 | NCBI WGS metagenome assembly JAABUV01 (sample SAMN10711881, study PRJNA513362) | rock metagenome | isolation source: Antarctica rocks | place: Antarctica: Victoria Land, Knobhead nord | collected 2015-12-19
AGCGGCGGCGCGTGAGCGTGGGCATTGGCCTGGTCACGGACGCGCACGCCATCTTCCTGGACGAGCCGACCACGGGCCTGGACTCGGACAGCGCGGAGGCGCTGATCAGCCTGCTGTCGCACCTGGCAGTCGTGAAGCGGCGCACGGTGCGCGGCCGCGCGTGCCACTGGAGGAAAACAGAGGCATGGTCGCCTGCCGGCTGTCCATGCGTGCACAAGCGCTCAGACATGCTTATAAGGAACTGTGCACAAAGGGGAGGTTGTTAATGTCCTGCCCTGTGCACTTGAAGCCTACATATGAGCTGGCTGCATGCGAGGACAACATGTTGAGGGGTGGAGGGCAAGCGATGCACCATATACAGGGGCCGCCGCCGTGCATCCAAGCAAGTCTTGGAGCCGCAGTGAGCCGTCATGCTTGCACGGGCTCCGCAGATCATGTGCACCATCCACCAGCCGAGCAGCGACATCTGCGAGAACTTTGACAGTCTAATCCTGCTCTCCTGCGGCCGCCTGCTCTACTGCGGCGCCTGGTCCCAGGCGGACGCCTACTTTGAGGCCGCCGGCTTCCCGTGCGCCCCGGCCGCGCCGCCACTGTTCTGTCTCACAGAGACCTGCCTGCACGGCCACCGTCTGACAGTCACGGCGCGGCCATGGTGCGACACTTGCTGCTCCTGCGCCAGCGCGCCTGGCTCCTCGGTGGAAGCGAGCAGCAGCACCTCGTTGCGTCTGCACTGCGTTGGTCACGCGGCGCGCGCGGCGGGCTGGCAGGCGGCCCAGCTTCCGCAGCACCGCGGAGCACCTGCTCACCGTCTGCAAGGACAAGGCGAGCGCGGTCCCGCGCCTCGCGCAGGACTATGAGCAGCTCGCGTCCGCGCGCGCCCTGGTGAGGCGCCCCGGCCGCACAGCTGCGCGAGACCAGGCCGCCTGGCGTGCCGTGTGCGAAATGCGAGGCTGCCTGCCAGCGCAGCTGCGAGGTGGCAGCCATAAGGCGTGACATGTTCAGATGTTGTGTGCGCCAGGCCTGCAGTGTGCGCGGCCATCTTCTGCGCGGACGAACGATGCCTGTCCCTGCATGCCTAGCACATGCATCCTTGCTCTTATTGGTGACATTTCCCAGAAAGTTCGCTTTCGTGTGGATAATGCATGCTGCACGCAACCACAATGAGGCATACAAGCGCTTGCCTGCCGGTCACAGGCTGTTCAGACGTCAACATGTTCCGGTTGGCCCGGCAGGAGGGCAAGCGCTCCATGGCGGACGAGCCGGAACGGCCAGCACTGTCGGAGGTGCACCTGCAGGCTGTGGCCAGCACGAGTGCGCGTGATGGCGCAGACGCAGACGGCGTAAGGCACGGCGGCGGTGGCGGCCATCGCGTAGCCTTTGCTGGCGACACAGTGCTGCATGTCCGAGCGCCGCGCGGTCACGTGACAGGCATGGCCGCTCTTGGTCTGACCCGCTCTGCTCTATGGTCTAAGATTAGTTGTCTGCCTGTGGCACGTCACTGGTGTAGGATGTTGACCAGTGGCAGGGGTGGCAGCGGACCTCGGCCCGCATTTCTTCAGAGTGGGCGGTCTGGTGTGCGTGCAGGCGGTCTTGATGCGGTGGAGCCAGTGACAGGGCGCAAGGGCAGCTTTGCTGCGGCAGCCGCGTTTGTGCTGCCGCCGCCCGAGGATGAGCTAGCCGAAGTGGCAACTTCGCACACTTACCAGGTGGGAGCAGTGCACAGGCCCCGACATACCTCGGCCTGCTTGATGCGCATGCAAGGCGTGCTTACTTCCTTCGGGCCTGAGGGACATGCCTCTTTCTTCGTGATGCATGTCTCCAGGGAGGTCCAGTTACTGTCTGCCTGATGCCAAAGGTTGCTGTAGCTGTGTCTTGCATAACAGTGCATTTTATATGCAACACATGCAACAGGCTTACTTGCATATATATTTTCACACATGCAAGCAAGCCACCTCGTGGGTTGGTGCACATGCGCTCTTGCTTGACACGCCAAGAAGCTGGCAGCTCACAGGGCGAGGATGCAGACCCTGGTGCGCACGCACTGCAGGTGAAGGTGCTGAGCGCGCGCTTCCTGCGCACCTGGTGGCGCAGCCCGGTCAACCTGGTGGTGCAGGCCGCGCAGTACCTCTTCTTTGCGTTCCTCATAGGTGCGCGGCAACAGCGCATGCCTATCTGCATCGGCCTGTAATGCTGTCACAGCGCTGCGTCATGGGGCAACACATCATGTCAGCTACAGCGCGTTGCTAACCTATGTCTGTCTGTGTCGGAGCGCATCTGGGAAAGCTGTGTCGTGCTGTTAATGCGGGAACTTGCTATGCAATGTGTGCTTGCCGCCTGGTCGACCGCATCTCCATGTGCCTTAGCGCTGAGTGACTTTGCTAAAGTGGCCGAGCTGGCAGATAGCCAGACGCAGCCACTGCGTGCGCAGGCGCGACGTACTGGCGCCTGAACGGCGAGCTGGTGGCCGGCACGTTCGACCGCGTGGCGTCGCTCTGGTTCGTTGCCAGCTGCCTGGTGCTGCAGCCGGGCAACAACGCGTGCTCCATCATGTACGGCCAGAAGCCGCTGCTGCGGCGCGAGCTCAGCAACGGGCTGTACCACTACTCCTCGTTCTTCATCGCCAAGAGCCTCACCAGCCTGCCGTTCCAGGCTATGTTTGCCGCGCTGTTCAACTGCGCGGTCTATTTCCTGGTGCGGCCCGGGCGTCGCATGGCTCGCTGCCGATGACAGTGGGCTTCCCGGTGGCTCGCATGCGCCCTGCTTGCAGCCAGGCACCTCATGAGCCATTTAGCAGCCATGGTGCTGGCTCTCATGTTATGAAGGGCTTCTAATTTTGTTGTGTTGTGTTAAATTATCGACCAGGCTCCATGCATGCCTGCAATTGCAGTGCTTGTGTATGCCTACTCTACGCGGAGTCGCTTCACACGATTGTGGCCGGCATTGGTGCTGACATTGGTGCTGAACACTGACAGGAGCTGCGCCTGCGCTCAGGTGGGGTACCAGGTGGAGTTTGTGAAGTTTGTGGTGTTCTTTGCGCTGATGTTCCTGATGCTGCTCATCAGCGAGACGCTCGGCATCCTGTGCGCCGGCTTCCATCGCACCGAGCTGGTCGGGCTGATCATCCTCTCCGTGTTCTACCTGCCGCTGCTCATGTTCACGGGCTTCATCCAGGTGTGCTGCCGCTCCTGCTGTGCTCGCATGCAAGCACAGAACCAAGCAGTGGGTGTCTGTTACCGCCGGACAGGTTCAGTCAACATGCACGTTTGCTGGAATGCGGCATGGTGCAGGAGCTGCCTCCGTGATAGGCTTGAGGCGTGGCTGCACAGAGACAGTCACGCCATGCATGCACATGGCAGTGCCTGCGCACACGCTCGCCAGGCCCTGCAGGCTCGGGAGCGCTGATGCGTGCGCTCCCCCGTGCGCCTTCCGGCAGACGCGCACGCCGGTCTACTTTGCCTGGATCAAGCACGTGTCGTACGTGGCGTACGGCTACTCCGGGCTCGTCAAGAACGAGTTCGCGGGGCTGCGCCTGACCGGCGCGCGCGGCGTGCCCGTGCCCGACGCGAGCAGCCTCATCCCGGTCAACATCGACAACGGCCTGAGCATCGCGGAGGACGCGCTGGTGATGCTCGGCATCCTGGTCGGCATGCGCGTCATTGCCTACTTCCAGATGCTGTTTGCCATCCGGCACCACTGGTTGTAGCCCGCGCGGGGCCGGCTTGGGGCGAATGTGGCGGGGCATGTTTCATGAGTGCGGGCACTGCGTCTGGGATGCAGGGTGCCTGAGCCATGCAGGCGGCGGTGGCCTCCTGCTGGAGGGGCCAGAGCGCCTGCCCCAGCGCGCGTGCCAGCCAGCTGCGTCTCGCATGCTGTTGTGTCTGTCCGGCGCTGCGCACATGCGCTGCCATGAGTTGCAGGTGTCCTGGTGTGTGTGGGAAAGCGGGTCAGCCTGTTTTATGAGTTATGGCCCATGGGCCCGCCAGAGGCTCAGGGAGGCCATGGGTCCCAGCGAGATAGGACGGAATGGGATGGGTCTGTCTGCAAGGCGCTCAGCAGCTCCACGACACCCCCTGTTGGTGGTGCTAAGAGAGCTGGTGTGCACGCAGCGCAGCAGGTGCAGATTTGGAGCCCGTCTGGGGTGGCATTGGCTGTGTCGGGGCTGGGGCCCGCAGGACATGCTGCATGCAAGGTGATGCGAGTAACCATTGAATTTGCGCTCAAGCCCGGTTGCTGCTGCATGCATTGTGTGCAGCACTATAGCTAATGCAAGTAAGCGCTGCCCGCCCGATCAACAAGGCGCCAGCAATGCAAATAACGAGGTAGCTACGCAGCGCCGCGAACCATGTGCCACAGTGTTTGCATGATCGCAGACATAGCTTGGCAGGCATGCAAACCAATCAAAAATATCCTTGAGCCTTGCATTGATGACACGCCACTTCAACAGCCCATCTCATTCACTCAACCACAAACATTGTGGAAAAACACTGTCTACTTGAAACTAGAACCACTGTCTTCTGTTTTCTCAGCTTGCACAACATGTATACCGCCAAGTTGAGACATGTGGCTTACCACAAGGCGCTACAGTGGCTGCTGACAGCACACAAAGGTGACAATGGCTGCATGCAAGCTGCCAGTTACAGGGCCAAAATGTACTCCACATCAAGTGCTGAACCTCTCAGGTGCATGACACATTGTTCTGGCATTTGCAGTGCCTGCCGCCAGAGGTTTCATCAGCATGGTCAGGCCAGCATCGAGCACAGTTGCACACAAGTGCAAGCATTTAGCTTAGTTCAAACAGACTCAAGAACTTCATACGCACTGTGGCTTGTGCCACGGTGGCCATGTACCATGGTCAGCACAAATTGTTTGCAAAACACGGACGCACCCACTACGTGCGCCTCCGCAGATAATAGCCGCGTATATATGCAGCCAGTCCTGCCACAACGCCCCGCCTATTGCTCGCGGGCAATAGCTGGGCCACCGGAGCAAGCATGCGCCCCTGCCGGCGGCGACTTCCTCCGTCAGCGGCGTTGACCTTCCAACAGGACAGCTGCAAACACGTGCTGTTTGCCTTTCCTTCAACGCGACACATCCAGACGCTGCTTTGCATAGCGGGGAGGCATGCGCCAGCTGTCCTGGATGCATGCGCAGGCACAGGAAGTACCGAGGGGAGCTAGCAGTAAATGGCTGTGAATGGCTTGCGCATGGGTCTTGCACACTGGGCCTTCACAGCATGCCAGGGTGATGACCAGACGATTGCAGTGGCAGGCAGCTGTGACGCAATAGCAGGGGCACGCACGTTCAGCTCCACCGGGCACAGCTCGGCGCGCGCTGCCGCGCATGGGCTCGTGATGTCCTGCCAGACGTCTGCTGGCGCGGCCAGCTCAATGATGCGTCGCGCCTGCCAGCAGACGTGTGTCACCGTGGCGCCTCAATGTGTGCCCGGACGGCCTACCGCAGCGTTCAGGAGCCCTGCCACGGCCGCCAGAGCAGCTGAGCCGCCGGGCTTAAGCAACTGTGTGACCTGTGGTACCGCGGACAGTGCCGTCAAGGCTACAGCAGCAGCGCAGGGCCGGGGCCTGTGCACAGCCCTATGAGCGGCGCTGCGACCGCCGCAGGCGCCACACCAGCGCGGGCGGAAGGTACAGGCCGCCGCCGGTGTCCGCGCCGGGGTCTCGCGGCGCGCCCAGGCGGTGCAGGCACAGCAGCAGCGCGGCGGTGGCCGCGCGGAAGTCGCGTGGGAACTCCGCATGCGTGGCCTCGCTCCAGACCACAAGCGGCGGCTCGGACACCACGAGGTCAGGGCAGTCCGAGCTTGCAAAGCCGACCTGCGAGCGCCGGCTGCAGGGGTGTCAGCCTTCCTGGGCGCGTTGCCTGTGCAGGGCACCACTGTTTTAGGCAACAGCAGGGAGCAGCCCTACCGCCAGGGCTGGATGAGTGCATGCCCTGGGGAGTCCTGGGTAGAGCCAGGCGCAGAAAGCTCACAAGGCGAGGTGCTTGCAACAGGCGAAGAAACATCAGTGCATTGGGCCCCAATGCAGCCTGGTGGCCGCGTTTGTCATTGACCAGTCCATGCTTGCCGCCCCGTACAAAGCCACACATGAAACAAAGGCTACATGCATCCAAAACTGCACACTGCATGAGTACCATTCTATGCTAAACCAAAACACTGTTGAGGCAAATCCCTGCTGCTAAGGCGCTTACGAACAAGGTCTTCTCACGTGCTCCATGTGCTGCTGCAAAATCTTGCACAAGTGACCTTGCGCGAGCCAGGGGCGGCGTGCCTGACAATCGCCCTGCACGTTCATGCGTCGCCTGGAGGCCATCTCGCGGAATATCCAGGGGTGGGAGCGGAACGTGTACAACTCATGCGAAGCCTGCGGCGGGACTGTTCCATACGCCACCTGTGCAGGCCAGTCACGTGGGCTCCGCTCCTCAATGAAACCAGAGAGCTGCTGAGCGCGCTGGTCCGGTCATGACAAGGGTAATTGGTCCTTGGAAGAGACTGCGGTCAGTTCTACAGGCAGCATGTGACTTGTTTTCCTCCTATGCGCAACAATGCTGTGTCTTGTGCTACAAGTGGCCTGCACTGTTCATACTCAAACACAAGCAATCGCGCACTTGGGGCAGTCACCTCGTTGCCTTCAAAGCTCAACCACAGCACCTGTATGGCGTGCTGGGTCGATGCATTGTGCACGACCAGCCGGACGCGCATTGGATCTGCCACGCTCCGCAGGTTCACCGTGACGGTAGCCTTGTGAGGTCCAAGTGCTGCAAATAGGAGTGCCAGGACGCTAGAACAAGATGCTTATGTCACCTGCAGGTCCTGCACCTCGCCTCCAACCCGCAGTGTGACAGGCTCGAGCTCGTGCGGGCCGCGCTGCCTGTACAAGGGGTACGCCTGCCCCGCTGGGGGGCCTGCATGGCTCTGGAGCCAGACTGGCAGCGTCCGCAGGTCTGGCAGGCACGCGCAGCGCTCTGCCGTGGACAATTTCATGTTTGATCTGCTGTGCTACAGCGCGTAGCCAAGCAGTGGGCAATGCGGGCAGTGGCCTGTTGCAGTTTTTGCGGAAACTGCAGAAGGCCCCCCCAACCCTTTAGCCATACAGCTGTGGCCGAGGCGGGCCCCCACAGAACAAGACGGCTGTTTGCGCAAGTGTTCTTGTCAGTTGATCTTACTAGTATGATTTAGCACTAGCAGAATAGCACTATCACTGCATTGTGACAACGTCTAAGTGCTACACATCGCTGGCTCCTGGTGCACGCCATGTCGGGCGCGTACCCAGACCGGGAGCTGCCCAAGATGAAAGCGCATCGCTGCAATGACAGGATAGAAGACGTGATGCAGGCGCGCCGCTTGCCCTGCTCCGTGCATGGCCATCTGCTCACGGTCTCGACTGTAACAGCTCACCCTTTGCCTGGCCAGTAGGCGCTAGCGCCTGTCATCTTGCGTCTCCCGCGGCGCCGTGATCGAGGCGCTGTGCAGGCGGTGTTCACAGGTGACTTCAGCGGCAAGGTGCTGCCGGCCTGGCGATCGCTGTGGGCCTGCCTGCGCTCACAGCCCGGGTGCGCTGACCGTCCTGTCTGACAGAGCCCCGTGGCCTGCCCCTGTCGCCAGCACTTAAATTCAGAAGGGAGCCTCGTCTGAGCTGCTGCACAGTGGCATGCGCTGCTGGGACTTCATGGAGCCACTTTTTTTTTCCCCCTTTTTTTTTGGCAAGGATGCCTACAGGCCTGCTTGCCCGCCTGCGAGCAGGCAGGAGCCGGCGCACCCGTACCAGGTTATCAAGGACCCGGAGCGCTATCTGAACCCCAGGTTCAGGGACCCGCGGCGGAACCCACCCGAGCGCGACGCCTGAGCGAGCGCGCTATCGAGTCGGCCGGCGAGCGGGCCGTGCCAGAGAGCTCGACCGCGGTGAGCTGGCCGCGCGCTGTCAGGCGACATGCAGACGCGACTGGCCTGCCTGCGGCTGTGGGAGGGGGTGATGACACCATATTGGAGCTGTCGGAGCCTCATGACGACAACACACATTACGCAAATACCTCCTGACCCTTCCACATGCCCAACGCCCTGCTACGTGGCTGTATACACTCATTTTGCTGCATCAGCTGCGCCATCGCTGCCTCCCGTCCTGCACGCTGCCTGCAGCCCGCCACACATGCAAAGCAACAGCACGCTGCTGGCACTGAATGCGCGCGCTTGTGGCGGGCAGGCTTGCAACGCGCATAGGCTGCGAATCCGGCGCACCCTCTCCTGGCTCACCCTGCATGCTGGCCGGCACCCCGACGTTGGTGGCATCGTGCATTGCATGCACATGCACTACCAGCACAGTGTTGGGGCGCGCCATGCTGGCTGCTTAGGCCTGGGCAGAGTCCTGAGCTGCACTCACAGCACGGCAGCACCCTCGCCTGCACAGCTGTGGCTTTTTTGTGGCTTAGCACTGTGTGCCCTAGTTCTCGCTTCCGGCCCTGTTGGTGTGCATGCTTGCTGTAAGCAAGGTGACTTTTTGGAATGAGCAAGGTCAAAAACGGGTTTGTAGCTTGGGATCTCGCGCTCTCATAACTGACGGATCTTGCAATATCACAACAGACGCTCTGCTCAAGACCAAGTGAACATGCAAGCGGAAGTGACACTGGGTACACCTACTCCTGTACAAGCACACCAAATTTCTTGGCAGTTCGCATATTCTACCAGGCACTGTCCGCACCCATGCCCAGGCCCACATCATCCTGGCCCAGGCCGGCCTGCAGCAGCGCGGCCACGGCGGCGCCGCGCACAACCTGTCCAGACCCTGCGCGCTCCCGCTCAGCCGCCGCCCCGCGGCCCCGTGCCCGCGCGGCTGCGCCGCCAACCTTTGCCTTGCCCTTGCCGGGCACGCGGCGCCGCCCGACGGCCGGCCGCGCGCTGTCGTCCGGCGGCGGCCGCAGCGCATCGACGACGCCCACCACTGGCGGCGGGCGCTCCTGGGCTGCCGCGCTAGCGTCTGGACCAGGGTCGGGCGCAGCCGGCGTGCGGCCGGGCGGCAGCGCGACGGCTGGGTCCTGGGGCTCTCGCTTTACACGCTTGCTGCGTCCCCGCGCCGCGTCGGCTGCGCTCGCGGCAGCGGCGACCCCAGCTTCCGGCGACGGCTTCAGTGCGCCCAGCAGGCCCTGCTGGGGCCCGCCAACTCGCTTCGGCGCCCTTTTGATGGGCCGTGCCGCGGCCGCCTCGCCGGCGCCATCGGCGGCGCGCGCGGCCATGGGCGGGCTCCTAGCAGCGCGCAGGAGGCCCTGCGCTGCGCCGGTCCGCAGCACAGCCGCACGCGCGCTGCCGCCCGGTCGCTGCTGCGCCGCCGCCTCCCTGCGCCGCGAGGCGGCCGGCCCGGCGAGGCCCCGCTCCGGCGCGGCACCCGCTCCCGTACCCGCGCTCCGTGCCAGATCTGCGGCCGAGCAGCCTTCCCCTGGTCTGCCACGCACGGCCTCCCCGCGTGCCTCCGTCGCCGCGGCGTGAGCTTGGCGGCCAGCAGGCGCCGCTCCAGGCGCAGGCCCGCCCGCCGGGGCGGCCGGCGACATGTGCCGCCCGCCGCCGCGCTCGGCGATGCGCCGGCCGTCGAGCACCTACGTTTAACGCCGTCGCATCAGGGCTACCACACCTTCAGGCTTCAGCAAAGTGTGCAGGCAGCCCGAATATTGCTGCTATCCTACAACTTGCACTGCAGCGCAAGGCGAGCAGCACGAAAGAGGAGTTGCGCCGACAATCACACATGCGATCGTTACCCCCCAGGGCATGACCGCATGCACCAGCGGGGACACGCTACGAGCGCCGCGCACCTGGAGGCCCGGCGCCAGCCGGTGCAGGGCAGCCAGGTAGCCGGGCGCGGCGGCCAGCGGGTTGGCGACGAGGTTCAGGCTGCGCAGCCACGGCAGGCGCGCCAGCACCTGCCGCGCGTCGCATGCGCCAGGCCCGGTCACCCCACCGCCGTGCCAGCCCCAGCTGGACACTGCCCGCCCATGCAGGGCGCCAGCGCTGCCACCTGCAGGCCTTATGCAGAAGACTGAGTCCCGGAGCGAAGGCGTCATTGTTCCTTGAGCAATTGGCTACCCGACCTCAGGAGCACGGCTTCAGCCTCGTCACGAAATCAACAAACACAAGTAGCACCAAGAAGCTAGCACCAGGTACGAGGTACTAGCACTAGCTACGAGACGCACACAGTCACCCAGCAGCGGCACAGGCGGTGCCTGCAGGTCCTCCGCGCGCCGGACGGCGTTGTGACCCAGGTCCAGGATGCGCAGGCGCTGCGCCGCCGCCAGCCCCAGCGGCAGCGCCCGCAGCTCGCAGTGGTTGAGGCGCAGCTCGTTCAGCGTGGGCAGGCCGTCCAGGCAGCCTGCGCGGCGCAGCCGTTTCGAGACAGCCGGACAACTACAGCTGCACCATACAGCAAAGCGTGACACACTTATAGCATGCTTGGCTAAAGGTATATCTTGGGGACACTTGAAGAATAGCAAGAGCAGCATGCATTAGCACTGTGGGGACGGCATCGTCGCGCTTATACATGAGCGCCACCACCGCGTGGACGGTGTCAAAGGTACTCAAACTCTAAAAACTTTCTGCATCAGGAACGCTATGAAAGCCATGCTGAAATCGGTGAGGTGCCCTGCTCGGCTGACCCCGCCTGCCCAAGAGCGGTGCCTCAGCAGCAGGTGCGCGAGCCCCAGATCGGCAAATGCATTGCAGCCTCCATCATACAGCTCAGCTACATTTGCCCACCATACTGCCCATCATGCAACCCCCAGCAGCGGGCCCGCACCCCCCAGGTCGGCGAGCGCGTTGTGCGACAGCGACAGCTTTGCCAGCGCGGTGCACCCCGCCAGCAGGTTTGCCTTTGGTGCGGCGAGCCGGTTGTGCGTCAGCACCACCGTGTTCAGCTGCGGCAGGCGGCCCAGGCCTGCAGCCAGCCACCGCCGCCACGGTCTGGATACAGCGCCCGCGCTTCGGGCATGCCGTACAACAGGCAGTGAGGAGAGTGCACGACTTGTCTGCCTATTAGCCTCTGCTCAGCCCTAGCCAAGCCGAGGAAGTCAGAGCAGGCAGTGAAAGCGTCCTCCTGCTGCTGCAGGGACACGGAGGCAGCAAGTTCGACCTCAGAGGCCTGCAGTGCGGCGCCGAAGCAGGCACGAACCGGTCACGGACTCGAGCTCATTGTTGTTCAGGATGAGCGCCCGCAGCGACACCAGGCCAGCCACGCTGAGGCTGCCTCCCAGCGAGCAGGAGCTCAAGTTGAGCACCTGCACGACAGTTTGACGTCGCTGCATTGCACTAGAGCGCCCAGCGTGGGAGGCATTATCGGCGCTAGCAGAGAGCAGCACAGTGTCTTTACATACACGCCGCAGGAGCGGTCCACACGGTGATGCTTGGCGTCCTGGGAGCAGTCACAGGCGCAGTGGGACACCCGTAGGTTGCTCAGGGCACGCAGAGCCGCTGTGTCGTGCAGCGCGTTGCCGGAGGCAGAGAGCCACTTCAGCTGCTGCAGCGCCTCCAAGCCCGCCAGGCTCGTCAGCTGGTTGCCGCTCAGGTCCAGGCGCACGAGCGCGGCACAGGCTCCGAGCTCGCCAATCTGCGGGAGGAGAGGCTTGCACACCACTGTATGGGCAGTTGAGCAGAGAGACGGTGCCCGAGCGTTGGACTTATCCAGGCCACAGTCACAGAGCGCAAGCCCAGCGCGCAGCGCACCTTGCTGACTCCCTGCTTGGACGCATCAACGCGTTCCACCTTGCTGGGGTCCTGGCCGGGGGCCAGCGTGCGGACAAGCTTTAACGTCAGCTTCATGGTCTGGTTGGCACTCAGTGCAACGAGTATGCGCAAGCAGGCTGCACCAGGTGCAGTGCACCTGCAGGCAACTGGCAGGCACCTGGGTGCCCAGGCCTGAGTGCAGGGTCGAGTAAACAGCAGGCCTAGCTCGTGCAAAATAACACAGAACGGTGATCCTGAGAGAGTGATCGGCGCCCTACGTCATGCTGTGCCACTCGGCAAGGCGCGCGGCGTCCGCTCGCGCGCTGCAGGCGGCGGCAGCAGCATGCGATGCGTCCTGGCCGCTGTCAGCCTGGCGCCCTGCGTGCGAGCAGTGTGCACTTCTGCAGCACGCAGCACCCGGAGTCGCAGGCGGTGCGGCAAGCAGCCGGGAGTCGCAGCGCGGGGGCACTCATTGGTGGACGCTGCGGCACTTCTCAGTGAGCGCATACCTCTCTTGTTTCGGGCTGTCTAGTGCTCGCTGGGAAAGCGCTGTGCTCTCCACAGCCCCTCTCAGGTCGTGCTCCTTTGCAGCGTGTAACAGAGGCGTGCATGCCAACTAACTTGTGCACCGCGTTCGTGCCGCACACGTGGCTAGAGCGTTGCTGCGCCTGCACTTGTGCAAGCATGCTCTTGTGTGTGTGCACATGTGTTCGTGGCCACTGGCTTATCGCTCAAAGTGCTTCAGTGTGTAAGCGGTGGCTTGTTCGCTGGGGCACAGGCAGGCACCAGCGACGAGGACGACAGGTCGCGCATGACTGGCGCGCCGGGGCGGCGAGGCGGCGGGGCCAGGGCCGCAGACGATGCAGACCTCCGAGGCGGGGACGCCCCGGAGGCTCCCGACAGCTGGGAGGGCCGCAGCGGTCTGGATGAGGACGTGTACGACGTGTCAGACGAAGACGCCGCCGGCGCACGCTGGGACGCCGGCGCGGGCGCGGCGAGCGACGCGGAGGAGCTGGGGACCAGCGAGGGCTTTGCCGCCGGGCGCCTGGACGCAGACATCGTTCCGGCGTCGGCGAGCGGCCTCGCCTCCCCGGCCGGCGCGCGTGGCGCCGGCGCCGCGGGCGGCGGCGAGGACGCTGACAACGACGACGATGATGCGGGGCTGGAAGATGACGAGCTTGCGGAGTCGGAGACCGCGACGGAGGTGACGGCGCGGCTGCGCGAGGAGTGGCTGGAGACATCCCGCGCGCGCTTCCCGCCGCGGCCGGAGGCCGGCACGCGCTGGGACATCGGGCTGCCGTGGCAGATGGTGCCGCCGGACGGCCGCGAGATGGAGGAGCTCGCCGAGACGCTGGCCAAGCCCCGGGCGCTCATCCGGTGCGCGGCCCTGGGACGCGGCGCGCCTGGCAGCGCGGGGCCTGTGCCGAGGCTTTTCCTGGGCAAGCAATGATGAGAAAGAGCTGTTGTTTATTCACGTTTCTGTCAAGAGGTGTGTGAGTCGTGTTGCGCTAGTAGTGCTCACCGTGCCACTTCCCAGCTGGTGCTGCTACCACCGCGGGTGCAAGTGCTCCGGGGATTGAAGGCCTCTCAGCATGCGCGCTTCTACCAAGCCTTGTGAGGTGTCAGAGCGAGGCTTGGCGCGAGGCAGCTGACTGACCAGGCAAACGCACTGCCCATGCGCGGCCATGTTCTGAGGCAGGCCTGCCGCCTGCAGCGGCCCGCCGCACGCCCCCGAGCGCGCGCCTGGGCAGCGCGGGCGCGGGGCTGACCGCGCGTCGCGCGGGCCGGCAGGAACGACATCCGGCGCGGCCTGAAGGGCCCGGCGCCCGGCCACCCGTCGCCGCGCGTGTTTGGGCCGCTGACGCAGCAGGAGAAGGACGAGGAGCGCGAGCACACAGAGTTCCTGGACCAGTTCCACATGCAGGTGCGCGCGCAGGCTGGCTTGGGTTAGGGTAGGGTAAGGATAGGGCTGCGCCCGCTGGCGCCATACTTTCTGTGAGTCTCAGTGCGCGCAGCAGCGTGGCGCAGCGCTGTGGTGGGGCGCTGAGCTCACGGGTAGCGGGTGGCCAGGCAGAGCGAGCGGTGAGACTGTGCCCAAATGGCGCCGATGTGCCAGGTATGAGACAGCCAGCAGGGACAGCGCCCTGGTGCGCGCCGGGCGGCAAGCGGGCGCCCGAGCCGCGCGCCGTGCTGCCCTGCAGGCCTCCAGCATGTGATTTGCACCTTGGTCCACACCGAGGCAGTGCTGCTCCCGTGGCGGCCGCTGCGCGCCTGGCGCCTTACGCAGCGCGCGGGCGGCGCCGCGCGCGGGCGCGGGCCCCGTCCCCGCCCTGCCCAGGGCGCCGGCGGCGGTCGCTCGCGGGGACCCGACCCTGGTCCGCACTGGCGCCGGCGCGCTGGTGCTCAACGTCACCTACTTAGACAAGGGCACGCGCCCCAACCCTAATGTATCCCGGCGCCGGCGCGCAGGTGGTCGACGTCAACTACTCCAACAAGGGCACGCGCACGGGCGGCGTCGGCACCTTCTCGTCCATGGTGGTCGTGGGCAACTACCGGGTGCGGCTAAGGGTAGGTAGGTCAGGGTCAGCATACCGTGAATGGCCGCGCCCCCCAGCGCAGGGAGCGTGCTGGGGGCGTGTGTATCAAAGCGGGTGGACATGCAAGTGAACATGCCAGTCACTCCAGCATGCCTCTCCAGTTGCTCCACAGGACTATGTGCACCGGCGAGCCGCCTGCCAGGGTGAGGTGCAAGCTTCTCTGACCCCCTCCCGCGGCAGCTGCGCTGTTTTGCCAACTGCGGGACAACTGGCACAGGATATGGGAGTGTGATCAAGCGAGTGAGATGGCTGTATTTGAGAGGCCAGAGCATCCTAGTGCGTCCCAGCGAAGGCAATGGGTTACAGAGATGGCGTGTATGCATGTAAGTAGCGGTGAAGCGCGGCTGTTTTACGGGTGCAGGGCATCCTGGGCGTGGGCGTCGGCAAGGGCTCCGAGGTGGGCGCCGCCCTGTCCAAGGCGCATGAGAAGGCGCGGCCTCCCGCGCGCCCCTCTGGCTCCCCAGGGCCCCTACGGCTGGGCTGTTGTGGGGCCTGGCCATGGGTTGATGCTAAGGGGGGGATAACTGGGCTGCATACACCCGCCCTGTCGACGCTCGCTTTCGCCTGGATGTGCTAACGTGAGCCCCAGACAGGGGATGCAGCAGGGCCGCCAAGCGCAGCGCATGCGCCGCTGCAGGCTGTGGACGGCGCGGGCCGAGCCCTTCACCCCTAACCCTACCCTCGTAACCTGCCCGCAGGCCATGGACAACTTCTTCTACGTGCCGCGCTACCGCGGTGCGACGCTGGTGCAGCCCATCAAGTACAAGTACGGCGGCGTCCTGGTGCGGCCGCCTGTTCGCAGCAGGGAGGCGCCGCTCGCCCTTGTCAATATGCATCGGGTATCTTATAATGGTTCTGGTGCGGCCGCCGGTTGGCAGCAGGAAGGAGCCGCTCGCCGCTGCAAGGGTCTATTGTTGTGTTGACAACAGAGAGGCGCCGCCCGCCCTTTGCAACCGCGCACTGGGTATGTCCTGTGCGGGCTGTGTGATTTGTTGACTGTGATAAACCCTGAGAGCGCACGCGCGCGGTGCCAGGTGGAGGCGTACCCGCTGTCCAGCGGCGGCGGCGTGCGCGCCGGCCGCCTCATGAGCGTCATCTGCCGCCTGGCCGGGCTGACCGACGTGGGCGTGAAGGCGCGCGCGCCCTGGGGCCCCGCATATGTTCCCCTGGCCAGAGTCCTGCCTGTGGGCGTGCGGTATGCACAGGGTCGGGCCATGCGGACAGCTCTCTCCCCTGAGGGCCGTGACAGTGCTGGCACCTCTGCATGCATGCAGGCGCAGCTTCAGGGCTGTCGCCACTGCACCAAGAGTGTTGTCGATGCGCTCGTGCGCGCGTCCTCGAGTCAGCATGATCGCCAGCCCGGCGCGCGCGCGCGCACATCCACGACTCGCGCTGCGTGCGCAACGCGGTCAAGGCGCTTGTGCATAGGGTCAGGTACCCCATATGCGCATCCTCATGCCCGCATGACCACTAGCCTGGCGCGCGCAGATCCACGGCTCGCGCTGCGTACGCAACGCGGTGAAGGCGCTCGTGCACGGCTTTGAGAGCCAGCGCACGCTGCGCGAGGTCGTCGGCGACCTGCAGCCGCGCGACGGCGACCCCGGCCGGCCCGCGCTGCGCGTGACCGAGCTGGCCGCGCGGCACTACCGCGGCGCCGGCCGCCGCATGCCCGGCATCGGCGGCGCCTGGTACAAGGCGCCCAAGCAGGCGCGGCCCCGAGGCCCGAGACCTGGATGCATGCGGCGCTGCGCCCGGAAGTATTATGGCGAGCGAGGGCTGCCCTTGGTTGTGCACCAAGCAGCTTTTGTGAAAAGTAGATGAGTGGGCTCCTTGACTTGACATGTGGTTTGGCCATGTGTTGAAGGGTGTCTCCGCAGTCTGCTCTTTCTACTCAAGGATAGTTCTGGCTGCGCCGCCCAGCAGCGGCAAGCGCGCGCCGCCGCAGCCGCGCGCGCAAGGCCGCGCGTGGTGACCATGACTGAGGAGGCGATGACCTTGCATACGATTCCGACTTGCAGTTACAGGAGCTCGTCGGGCAGTGCCCGCAAACTGATACCGATGACCGCGCCCAGGTGGGCAAGCGGCCGCGCGAGGTGCCGTCGCCGCCGCCGCGCGCGTGGCCGGACCCGGGCGGCGCGTGCGCGTCCGAGCGCATGGAGGAGGGCGCGCTGGACGACATGCTGGCCATGTACGATGACTTCCTGACCGCGGTGGAGGGCTTTGAGCGCATGCGACAGGGCAAGGAGCCGCATGCCGAGGAAGCGCCCGACGGTGACGACGCGGAGCAGCCCACCAGCAGCGGCTGTAGCGGCGCACGGTGCTGAGCTGCTGGCCAAAGGCAAGGGCGCTGGCAGTGTTGACGCTGTGCTGACGCCCTCCACGCGGCTACATCACCTGTACTGGAAACGCCGTGCTTGGCACACACATCGTGGATCAACCCGCCCTCTCCATTATACTCCTGCATTCCTCTACATTACATTTCTGGCAGCAAATCCTATCAGGAGTAGCATGCGGACAGCACAGGTTGTTCCATGGGTTCCAGCAGGGCACATGCAAGAACAAGACAGGTACAAGCAGGGACGCCGCCGCAGAGGGAGGCTGGAAGGGGACATGCAAAACCCCGGTGAGGTCGCAGCTCGCCAAGGCCGCCCGCATGCCCGCAAGCCTCCACAGCACACCGTTTGCCCAGTCGGCAAAGCGCCAAGAGTATTCCGCAGCAGAGCGTATGCCACGAAAGCAGACCCCAAAGCGGCCGCGGCACCGGCACCAAGCGCTGTTGGGCCCGTGCGCAGCCGCGCCCCCGAATCCCTGCAAACAAAGTTGGCTGCTCAGCGGCCCCGCACGCGCAGGCCTCTCCGTACTCGACCGCCCGGCTCGCGCAAAGGCCGCCAGGCCGCGGGGCGCCCCACAGCCCAACGCCCCCGCCACGGGGCATGCTCAGGCCAGGCGCGCTCGCTCACACCCTGGGCGCACGCGCTCACGCCCTGCGCGCGGGCGCGGCCGCATCCGCAGCCTCACCGGGCAGACCAGAGTGCTGCCTGTCCCCGCGCTCCCGGCCCGCGGCGCGCAGGCCGCCCTGGGCGCCCGCCTCTGCCTCTGCAGCGCCGGGCGCCGCGTCCGCGCCGCGCGCGTCGTCCAGCGCCGCATGCATCCCCGGCTCCGCGCCTGGGTCCGGCCCTGGCTGCGCGCCCGCCGCGCGGCCTGGCCGCGCCCCGGTCGCCCCCGCTCCCGCCCTGCGTCGCGCTGCAAGTCAGCAGCTGCCATGCGCCTCCGCATGCACAGGGACCAGCTCGCCTGGAAACATCACATAACAGGGCCGCACACTATCCCTATTCCTATACCTCCTAGAAAAATCACTTGTGGTTGCGATTCACTAAGCAGCACAATCCAGCAAGCACAGGGCATAGCGACCCGCCTCAGGCAGCAGCGGCGCACACGCTGCACAGACGGCCGCTGTAAGATCCGCTCGGGGGAGGGACGTCACCCGGGCTCCGAGGGCCGCGCGGCGCCCGCGGCGGCCTCAACGGCGCCCGCGGCGACCTCGGCGCTGGGGCCGCCAGCGGGCGCCGCGGGCAGCGGCGCGCGCGCGAACGTGCCGGCCAGCACGCCGCGCACGTCCTCGCCAGTAAGCGTCTCGTGCTCCAGCAGCGCGGCCGCCAGCGTGTGCAGCTGGCCCTGCTTGTCCGACTGCGCCCCCGGAACCCCGCCGCGTCAGCACAGAGCGGCCGGCCAGTCAGCATCTGAGACTCCAGCCACACAGCTGCCATCAAGCAGGACCGTGTCAGACTGCGCCCAAGACTCTCATGTAATTAATCCATAGCCCCTCAGCAGCAGTGCTGCGGAAGGGCTCGCACCACCGTTCAAGCGAGCACAATTTTACTAAATGGGTTAGGCCAGCGCACGCAGTGTGCCAATTAGCCTGTTTGCGCATGAGATTAATGCAAGTCCAGCGCACGCAGCGTGCCAATTTGCCTGTTTGCGCATGAGACTGATGCAAGACCCACGGACATGCCAATATGAAATGCTATCCATGCGCGCCCCAGCAGCGCGGTCACGCGCACGTGTGCCTGCGCAGCAGCCGCCAGACCTCGCCGCCCGCGCGGCGCCGCAGGCCGGAGCGCGCGCGCCTGCCCGCAGTGCTCCCGACCCCCTCAAGCCCCAGCCTGGGGCGCGCCAGCAGCGCGGTGACGCGCGCGTGCGCCTCGCGCAGCAGCCGCCCCATCTCGCCGTCCACGCGGCGCTGCAGGTCGGCGCTCGCCTTCTCGCCCACGTGCACCGGCCCAATCGCGTCGCTGAAGCCGCACTGCGTCACCACGTGCCGCGCGATGCGCGTCGCCTCCTGCAGATCGTGGCTCGCGCCGCTGCTGACCTGCACGCGCGCACATAGGGTTTTGCATACCCTATGCAGCGACCAGGGTCGGCGTTGCCTCGATAAGGTCATAGCTCGCGCCGCTGCTGACCTGCGCGCGCGCGCAGATGCGGTGGGCGTGGCGCCGCCGACCCTATGCAGCGACCAGGCTCGGCGCGGCGCGCCCGCTGCAGCGCCTGTCAGGTGCGAGCCGAGGCGTCTGGCTACCCTACCCTAAGCAGGCCCAGCAGCCAGTCAGCGCCGGGCAAGATCTGGTCCGCGACGGCAGGGCGCGCCGCCGGCGCCCAGCCGCCAGCGCCCGGCCGCCGCCGAGCGCAAGCTGCATTCCAAGGCAGGGCCGCGCAGCGGCGGCAGCGGCGGCAGCGGCGGCAGCCGCAGGAACGCCGACAACCTCCTGAGGTCCACTCAGGTCGCCGCCCTGGTCATCCTGCTGTGTTACGTCTCCCTGGCGCGGTTGCCGCAGGCTGTGCCGTACGCCTGGTCGGCGCCAAAGGTGGTGCTCCTTTGCGATGCGGCCGCCCTACTCATGCTAATTCAGGCTGCTGACCTGCCCAGGTTGCTTGCTTGCTGTGTTTGCTGCGCGCGTGCCTGGTCGGCGCCGAACGTGAGCTCCTCCGCGACGCGGCCGCCCATGGCCACGTCGATGTAGGCCGCAAGCTGCTGCCGCGTCTCGCTCCACTCGTCCGCGTCGGGGCCCAGCACCTGCTCGCCGCCGCGCACAGCCTCGCCCCCAGGCTGCTGTCCATTACCCACGCCATGACACGCCAGGCAGCACCCCATCCACCTCCCAGTGTAGGGCGCGCGCCTGCGCGGCCGCGCCCAGCGCATGGCCGCGCGGCACCCAAAACAGCCCCAACCCCAGCGGACACGCCTGCGAAGCCGCGCCCAGCGCGTGCCCCTAAAGCCATCTTCATGCCCTGGCGGGCGCGCGCGCCTGCGACACCATGCCCAGCGCGTGCCCGCGCGGCACGATGGTGGCCTTGTAGATGTCGCGCGCGCCGGGCGTGTGCACCGCCACCAGCGCATGGCCGGCCTCGTGGTACGCCGTGCGCCGCTGCGCCTCCGCCGTGCGCACCATCCTGGCGCCGAGCAGGGCCCCGCTGTCGAGCCGCGGGCGCAAGAGCGCTCGCGTGCAACCAGCATGTGCTTCTGGCTTCTCGAAGGGGGCGCGCGAGCGCGGATGGGCGCGCCCTGCTGTGGGCGCGCGCAGCGTGCGCTGCGCTGCATTGCAACAGGGGGGCGCGCGCGGGCAGCTAGGCCGCAGCAGAGGGCGCAACGCGCCGCGCCGCGCCGCCCAACAAGGGCCTTGGCCACAGCCTCACATGGCAGGGCCGCTGGTCCGGCATGTTGATCAGACAGGGGGTGTGGCGGGGAGCGGGTGCACGTCATGACTGCTGTGCATGCGCTGATTGAAAAAGTGGGTACAAACCTACATTCCTACCCTTCCCTGGATCAGGGCGCACTGGCGCGCGCCGCCCATCTGCGCCTTGTCCATGGCCTCGTCCAGCAGCGCGGGCGTCAGGCCCGCCTGCCCGCGCTTGCCGGCGATGAGCGCCGCCTCATTGACCTGCGCGCGCGCCGCGCGCTCATTGGCTGCGCCCGCACTGCCTGGCGCGGCTCTGGTGGTGCGCGTACGCGGGGCGGCGCCGCCAACACACCCAACACGCCCCCTCCCCAACCCAGCAGGACGCTCGCGCCCTTCCGCCACTGCACCCGCCTCAACGCGGCGTGTTGCGTTGGTTTGGCCAACCTTGCGCCCCACCTGAAAAAAAAACCCTGCCGGCCTGTGCTGCTGAGGGCGCCCCTGCCGATCTGTGCTCCTAGGCCAGCAGCCCCGCCGCTGCACGCGCGGCTGCAGGGCAGCATCTATATGGCTAGGCTAGGGTAGGGTTAGCAGGCCGCGCGCGTACCAGGTTGGCCAGGTCCGCGCCGGACATGCCGGGCGTCTTGCGCGCCAGCAGCGCCGCGTCCAGCTCGCGCCCGCCCGGCTTGTCCTGCGCGCGGGGCGCGGCCGCTCGTTCACAAGCTTGGGGGAGTGCTACTGTCAGGGACAGAGTCCGCTGGGCTATTACCTGCTCCTAGCCACCAAGCAAGTCCAGCGCCTAATAGAACTTTGACACTCACATAAAGCAGGCTGCGGGGTAATGGGCTTGGAGTCCTCCATTGGGACAAGCATGGGGGGATGTCAGCCATGGCATCAGGAGCCCCCCAGATCACACCCGGCGGAGGGCCGGATGCGGCTGCTAGCTGCCCACGGGTCCTCTTACAAGGTGCCCAACGGCAGCCCGCGCGCACCTTCAGGTAGTGCGTCAGGATGTCCAGGCGCCCGCGCACGTCCGGCAGCGGCACAGCCACGTTGCGGTCGAAGCGGCCCGGGCGCGTCAGCGCCGCGTCCAGGCTCTCTGCGTAGTTGGTCGCCGCCACCACGATCACACCCTCGGCCGCCTCGAAGCCGTCCATCTGCGCCGGCGTTGCATTAGGGGCGGGTTAGGATAGGGTGGAGTAGGGTTATGCCATCATCCAGGCTCTCCGCATAGTTGGTCGCGGCAACCACGATCACGCCCTCGGCCGCCTCGAAGCCATCCATCTGCGCCAGCGGCGGTGCTTAAACTACCCTACCCTACAGTCACCCTCACCCCTGATCTCAGCTTGCCCAAGGCCCGCATGTGCTGGCCAGCAGCAGCCACAGTGCACGACAGAGAAGACGCGTGCGTGAGCATGCAGCCGCACCTCCACCAGCAGCTGGTTGAGCGTCTTGCGCGTGCCGGTCGCGCCGTCCCAGGCCTTGCGGTTGGCGCCCACGGCGTCGATCTCGTCGATGAATACGATGCAGGGCGCCTTCTTCTTGGCGGCCGCGAACAGCTCGCGCACGCGGCGCGAGCCGACGCCCACATACATCTCCTCAAACTCGCTGCCCGCCCTGCGCGCGCGCGCCGGCCGGGCGCGCTCAGGATGGTAACAGGCATCTCCTTGCATGCGTCTTTATATAGCAGAGGTTCAGACATCTCAGGGCACCGCCCATCTAGCATCCTGTACCCTGCCCTCCTGGATATGGAGGCGTTCGCGCCCGGCCGATCAACCAGAGGGCTACCAAAGGCAGGACCTGTAAAAAGACCCGGGCATCACTGCTCACGCTGCTTGACCTTGCTGCGCGCCGCCCGGCGCGCCGCCACAACCTGATGCATTGCCTCAGTGCGCAACATCTTGACTTGCGCGCAATGGCAGAAACAGAGAGTTTTGCTGCGAGCAGGGCCAGTGCCAAACAACGCGCCTGAAGAAGAAGGGCACGCCAGCCTCGCCCGCGATGGCGCGCGCCAGCATCGTCTTGCCTGCGCGCCGCCGGCAGCGGCCCCGCCTCTCAGGAGCAAACCACTGTCCTCTGGTCTCCGCGCGCTGTGAACCCTGGCGGCACCCAGAAGGCAGGGTGATCGCAAGCTCTCTGCCGTGCAACTAAAGTCAACGCCAGCTCCGCTGACAACTGGCACCCAGCTCGGCTTGACACGCTCTGGAAGGGGCCACGGGCGCAGTTGGGGCGCCCGACAGACAAGACGGACGAAGACCGCACTTACTGTCTTGCCGAGGCGGCCCCACAGAGCAGACAGGCGGCGCGCGTAGTGCTGGGGCCGGCCCGGGCGCGCGCCGGTGCCGGGCGGGCCGGTGAGCAGGATGCCCTTGGGCAGGCGGCCGCCCAGGCGCGTGAAGCGCGCGGGCGTGCGCAGGAACTCCACCACCTCCTCCAGCTCAGCCTTGGCCTCGTCGCAGCCCTTGACGTCCGCGAAGCGCACGCGCGACACCTCCGGCACGTTGTCCTGCGCACTCGCCAGGTTACTAACCTCACCCTATCCCAGCCGTGCGGCTCCGTTGCAGCCCTGGACGTCCGCGGAGCGCACGCGCGACACCTCCGGCAAGTTCTCCTCCGCAACCGCGAGGCTGCGCTGGGTTGCTAGGGTTTACTGAACCTAACCCTAGCTGAGCCGCACGGGCGCAGCCCTGCCTCGCACACCGCCCGCGCCGACGTAGGCGGCCGCCAAGCGCGCATCGCCCTGCCCGCCTGGATCCTGGGCATCACTGCAAGAGCGCATGGGTCACATGGCAGGGCTCAGTGCACGTTACACGCCTGGTGCCCGCCAGCTCGCGCGGAGGAGTGGCGCCCAACCCTATGGCCACGCCCCTCGAGAACGCCGGCCCCTGCGGCCGCTGCACAAGTGCTGCACCCCTGTGGCATTGGGCGGGCGCACATCGCGCGCCTCATCAACCCTGGCAAACCCAGGCCCTACCAGGGCCGCCGCGCACCTTGCTGTACTCCTTCGGCGCAAAGCTGGGCGCGTCGCGCGTGGCGGCCGCCATGTCCGCGCGCGCGACGGCGAGCGCGGCCGACGAGCTCACCATGCTGCTGCGCATGGCCTGCTGCCGCGCGTAGTACGACATGCCGACGAACAGCGCCACGGTGGCCGCCATCAGCGCCAGCCTCCCGGCCACCGCGCTCAGGATGACCAGCGGCGAGGGCGGCGGCCGCGGCGGCTCCTGCCGCGCGCGGCTGGGGTCAAAGACACCCCAGAACAGGGTGGAGCAGGGGCGGCACCCTGAGCTTTGGTTTCACCAGTTCACGTGCGTGGTCAGTTCAATGATACCCAGCACACTACTCCATATGCGATGCGTAAGACTCCCATGAGTGGAAAAAAAGTGGGCGTACGGAGGCCAGCCTGGGGGACTATAAACCCCAGGCTGGCAGGCCGAGTCACAGCTCGTTAACATGCAGAGGTGGCACAAGATGACGGCGCACAGAGCACATGAAGCCGACGACGGAACTTGTGTTCCAGCTGCAACGCCTTGCACAAGCTCGGTCGTGTGGCACTTCCCCCGCTGTTGAAACGCCAGGGCACGGCAACGCGAGTTGGCTCGCGCGTCACCCCAGTGCCGCCTCTGGCCGCATGCAGGGGCCGGACCTGCATCATGATGTGCAGCGGCTGAGCGGCAGACCAGCCCGGCGATGCCGGCGTGGCGCCGCTCGCCGCCAGGCGCGCCTGCAGCTGCTGCAGCAGCTCGGGCAGCGAGCGATGGTTCTCGCCAGGCCTGCAGAGGACCAGGCAACAGCACGACGTGAGCGGAGGGCAGCGAGCGGTGGACCACCAGGGCTCCCATCGTATGGTAGTGACTGGAGCAAGCAGACGCGAGCCCCACGTAGGCCACACAAGCCACAGTCAGGCAACCAGCTCTGCGCAGCGCGCTTCTCGGAACTTGTGAGCATGCGCGCGCGCAGCCCGACCGCACGCGCTGCCTGCGTGACAGGCTGGAGGGCAGGGTCCTGGGCACCACACTCGGGCGCCCGACCGGCGCCAAGGCGGCCGCCCGCCGACACATGACAGGTGTCACTGTCGCAGCCTGCCCGGGCCGCTGCGCGCGCGCGCCTCACGGGCGCCCCCGCCGCATACTCGGCCAGGCGCCCGGTGCTGCCGAGCGCGCGCAGGAACTCCGCCGCGGACGCGGGGTTCAGCGCGTGCCGGCCCTGCTCCACCATTGCGATCAGGCGGCCCTCGCCGCCCGTGGCGTTCAGCGCGCGCGCCAGCTCCGCAAACCTGCCGCCCGGCGCGCGGCACTATGAGCGCGCGGGTGCGCGCCCGTCCCAGGCACCGCCTATCAAAGGGCACCGGCGAGGGCGCCGCGCCACGCAGCACTGCAGGCGCGCAAACCGCGTGCAACGGTTCCTTCGGCTAGCGTCCCCTGCGCCCCCGGCGCGCCGCCGCCGATGCGGCACCGACTAGGGAGCCGCGTGGCTGCGCAGGGCGGTGCTGGCGCACCACAGCACGGCGGCGCGGCTCCTGGTGCAGGTACGCACGCAGGCGTCTCGCAGGCCAGGGGGCCTGCGCCGCGCGGGCGCGCACTTGGCGGCGTCGGCGGGGTCCGCGTCGGCAGCGGCCTGCAGCGCGCGCGTGCGGCGCCGCTGCGCGGCCAGCGGCAGCTCGATGCCCTCTACCAGCGTCCACCACACCGCGCTGCCCAGGATGCCGGCCACCTCCCTGGCCGGCTCCAGCACTCTGTTCTCGAAAGCGTTCAGCCACGCCGGGCCGAACTCCTTCGCAGGCTCGGCCGCGTGCGGCTGCGCCGCCGCCGCGGACGGCGCCGCGCCGGCGCTGCGCTCCGCGCCGGCGTCCCCTGCCGCCGGCGTCGCCGCCGCAGGCGGCTCCGCCGCGCCCGCGTGCTCCCCGTGCCGCGCTGCAGGAGCTGCCCCGCTCGCCGGCGGAGCGTCTGCCGCGCCGCCCGCGCTCTGCGTGTCTGCTGAGTCGTGCCAGAGGTCTGCGGCCGCGTGGGCCGCAGCTGACGCCGGGCCCGCCTCGCTCCCCTCGCAGGAGCATGCGACGTGCCGAGCTGGCCGCCGTCGGGCGCGGCTGCAGCCGCGCCCGGCGACAGCGAGGTCCGTGGCGCCTGGTGTCCGCTGCAGACAGCACGGCCGGCCCGCGCGCAGCGCAGGCAGCGGCCGCGCCGCGCCCGGGCACACGCAGCGGTGCTGCCGCCAGCACAGCCCGCCGCCGGGCTGGTGGCCAAGCCCGTGTGCAAGCATAGCGCTCGTCTGCGGCCCGACACAGCACAGTTGAGACATTGGAAGGGAGCAGCAGCGGGGTACAGCAAAAGCCAACAACAAGACGACTGCAGCCTGGGAGTGAGGACGTACCTGGTGGCCACAGCCGCAGGTGCACCTTGCAGCTCACAGGTCAGATGGCCTGCCTCTTTCTGCTCCTGCCCAGGTGCCGCTGGCTATGGCAGACTAGTCGTTCACAAGCCTAGCTGCAACAGGATCAAATCTGACCAGCAATTGCTGCTGCGAGATTGGCTGCCTTGAGCAGGCACCTGGCCAGTGCTCGACCCAAAGCAAAACCTGCCACCAGCAGGCAGTGTGGGCAGGGAGCAGGCAGGCAGTGTAATCAGCTGCCGAGGCTGGGCTGTGCTGAGAGTGCCGGGTGTGGCAGAGCGGCACGACGTCTTCTGCTTGCGCAGCTCGACGCTCACATGTGTCAGTAACCTCCGTGTGTGTCAGATTGCAGTGGGTTGGCTTGGAACTGCGTGGCAGCGTTCCGCTAGACAGCGCTGCCAGCGTGCGTGCAGCTGGCTGCAGGAGATGTTTGAGCGGGGTGCAGAAGGGTAGCAGCAGCGTATGGGGTGGGCTGTAGCGCTCGCCTACCTGCTGCTGACCCTCTGCTTGCCGCGCGCGGCTGCCCAGCAGGTGTGGCGCCATTGCTGTGCTACGTCGCGCTGCGGCTAATATTTACATACTTATTTGCGAGCCTGGCTGCTGGCGCCGCAGGGCATCAATGGCGGGCTTGGAGGCGCACAGCACAGCAGGGCGCCGGCGCCTGGCGCCTGGGAGCCCGCGTTGCTGGCAGGCCGCGTGCTTCAAAGCGAGGCTAGCTGTGTGGATGCCTGGGGCTCGGCTGCCGTCACTCTCGTCGTCCGGGACCTGCCTCCGGCCTTCGCCTCTGCTACAGTCACCTGCAAGTTCCTCCCGGCCGCGGGCCTGCGGGAGCTCGGGCTGGTACGCGGCCTTTGGCGTTTCGGAAGGCTGATGGACTGCATGTGACCTGCGGTCCTGAGCCCCTGGTTTCCGTACCGCAGTGCCAGTGCTCTCTTCACAGCCTGCAGAAAGGCTGCCTGTGCATGGTTGTGCTGAGCAGACCTCCGGCACTGTGCAGTGCCAGAGCGCGCGGCCGCTCGTGCGCGGTGTTTGAGCTCCCCTGCTGCGCGCCTGCGCGCAGGACGTGGACTCGGCGTTGCCGGCGAGCGGCAGCAAGGCGCGCGCGGAGCTCGTGCAGGCTGTGCGTGCGGCGCCGGGGTCGCCGGCGACGCTGCGCTCCAAGGTGCTTCGCCCTGCACTTGCCTCGCCCTGCACGTCCGGCCCTGTCTTTAGTGTGTCGCTGCCGCTCGTTGTGCGTGTGCCAGTCGCTGCTTGCCTGCAGTGCGTGCACCTGAAAGATAGTGCTGGCAGGCACCGTCAGGAGAGCACAGAGGTCCGCGCGGCTGCGCCGCGCAGGTGTACTGGGAGGGCCGGCAGCAGGCGCAGGCGCTGGAGGCTGTGGTGACGTGCGAGCTGCCGGCCGGGCTGGAGGAGGTCGCGCCGGCGCTGCTGGCTGAGCGCGGCGGCACGGGGCGAGGCGCGCCTGATTAGGCCATCAAAAGGGGGCCAAGAGGAGCTGCTGCCAGACGTATCGCTGGCAGCAGGGAGTGCGTTGGCAGCGCCTGTGTGGCCGCAGTACTGCGGCCGGCGCTGCGTCCGGAAGCGGCGCCGTGCCGGGGCAGGTGCTGCGGGCGGCCCGGCGCATGTGTCGGAGCCTGGGCGGCCTGCCGGCGGCGGCAAGCACGGCCGGAAACTCCGCTGCAGCGAGCCCAGCTGAGCATGCGCTGGGGCCCTGACCGAGCGCGGCGGGCGCGGCGGCAGGCGCGGCGCTGCTGGTGCTGCCCCAGGCCGCCGTGCGGCGCGTGGCCGTGCGCTCCGCCTCGCCCAGCCTGGGCCCCGCCAGCGGCGGCACCGAGGTCGCTCTCCAGGCGCGCCGCCGTCCCCACGCCTGCGCGGCTGCTCACCCACAGTGTGTCTCAAAGCGGCACCTTGTGCACAGCGCCTGGGCCCCATGCATGAGTGGCGGCGCGTTGGGCGAGCACCTGGCGCGTCGGCGGCGCGCACAGGGGACGGGCGCGGTGCAGTGTCCCACGGATGGGCGAGCGGCCTGTTTAGGCGCGGCGCCGGCGGAGCGCAGGGCGAGCACCTGGCGGAGCCGCTGGAGTGCGTGTTCACCAACGGCTCGCTGAGCCTGGCGGTGCGCGCCGCGGTGACCGGCGCAGGCGGCGCGACCTGCGTCGCGCCCGCATGGCCGCTGGACCGCAGCGGTGCGCGCCCCCTGCAGGCCCTGCAAAGGGTCAGGGCCGCGTCATGCGGGGGTCGGGGCCGCGCAGGCTAGCTGCACGGCAGGCGCAGCTTTGCGGAGCGGCCTCTGAGCGCGTGCGCGCTGCGCTGCACTTTTCATGGGCTCCCGTTGAGCGGTGAGCCTGCATGAGTTCTAAGCAGCGTGCACTCTGGGCGAGCCCGTGCGCGCCGGCGCCGCCAGCGCCTGCTGCTGCGCTGCGCGGGCCGCCGCCGGCCGCGGGCGCACAGGGAGAGCGCAGGTCGCCACCAGCGGCGCCCCGCGCGCCCGACAGGCGGGGCGGGCCCGGCGGGGCGCCGGCGCCCGCGCAGAGGCCGCAGCGCCGGCGCCGCCTGCATGCGCGGGCCGGCGGTCGGCGGCGGCGCTGAGGGGTGTCTGAAACCCCGGCAGACGCGGTCGTCGCGCTGGCGGTGCTGGCGGGCGGGTGCGAGGCGCGCTTGCGGTTCCACTACTACCGCGCGCCGCAGCCGCTGCGCGTGCGCCCATCGCACGGGCCGCGCTACGGCAGCTTCGCGCTGACCGTGGAGCTGGAGGCCGGCCTGCAAGGCGCTGTCGCTGCAGCAGGCGCGGCCGCCCGGGGCGGCTGCGGTGCAGGCCGCTGTGGTGCAGGCCGCTGCTTGCAGAGGCCTGCGCTGCCGGGCGCGCCTGCCCCGGCGTTTCCTCCTGCTGGCCCGCAGCGCCGCCCTCTGCCCAGCGCCCGCGAGCGCGGCCTGGCATGCTGCGCGGCCGCTGATGCCGCGCGGAAGCGGGGTGTACGCACACAGTTAAACTTAGTAGGTTTCACAGATGAGGCTAGGGTTTAGGGTTAAACCCCAAACAAAGTGTGATGGTGGCCGCGTCTGATGTGGCCAGGCCGCGGAGCTGGCGCCGGTGGTGCGGCTGGCGGGCGCGGGCGCGGCGGGCGGCGACCTGCTGCTTGCAGCCAACCTGACGGCCGACCGCCGCGCGCTGCTGGCGGCCACGCCCGCGCGCGCCGCGCCGCTGCGCGCCGGGCTCTTCCCGGTCGCCGTGTCGCTGGACGGGCGGCGGTTTGCCGCGCCGCCGCGCGCGCGCGTGGTGCGCGCGCGGCGCCCGAAGCCCGCCATGTTCAGGGCGAAGCGCGCCTTGCTGGTCAGCGATGACAGATCGGGTGGTCTGTGTGCTCGCGTGTCTGTGCGTGCTGTCCGTGCCAAAACAAACGAACATGACAATCAAACAAGCGTTGATCATTCTGCTCTGAGCTGGCCGCGCGAGCGCATCTGCGCTCGGCAGCACGCCGCTCCGCGGGCGCCGCGCGTCCCGTCATGCGGGCGCGGGCGCGGCGCGGCGCGCGCCGCCAGCCGCTGAGCCCCGCTGCGTGGCGTTGTGGGGCAGGCGCTCAACCTGACGGGCCCGTCAATTGCGATGGCGGCGCCGCACGTGCGGGCCGACGGCGGCGCCGCGGCGCAGCGCATCACATTTGCCGCATCGCTGTCCGGCGCGAGCACGCTGCCCGTCAGCGCGGGCTTCGCGCTGGCGGTCCGGCGCCCCGGCGCGGGCCCGGGTCCTGCAGACGCGCCGCACGCCGGCGCCGAGCGCGCGGCCGGCGCGCTGGCGTTTGCGCCGGCCGGCGCGGTGCTGACCTGGGCGCCGGGCGAGGCCGGCATGCGGGAATTCACGGTGGATGTCACGGGCGGCGGGGGCGCGCTGGCGGACGGCGCGCTCGTGGCGACGGTGGTCAACGCGACGAATGCGGATGTGGATGCGCAGCGCGTGTCGTCCGCCGCCACCGCGCGCCCGGCGGCGGACCTGGTGGCCGGCTTTTCCGTGCGGCCCAACCAGGCGCGTGCTCGGGATGCCAGCGCCATCCCCGCTGCTAGCGCCGCGAGCAGCATATTAATA